>WBZX01000672.1_pt1 | contig 29597 bp, 29 predicted proteins | sample 5204211 | NCBI WGS metagenome assembly WBZX01 (sample SAMN12344362, study PRJNA552823) | activated sludge metagenome | biome: Activated sludge suspended growth; feature: Nitrification reactor; material: Wastewater; isolation source: activated sludge from nitrification reactor of wastewater... | reverse complement strand
AAATGAGTATCCCATTGTTAGTGTAGTAGCAGCAGTTCCACCTTGCATCCCGGTGGAATTGTTGATGTCCGCTGCAAGGAATGTCTGAGCTTGAACCGGAGCCGAAAGTCCCAGGAGGCAAACGACTACCGAGAGACTGAACAAGCGGTGTAACATGATGTAAAGTCCTTCCCGAAACCTGCTAGCAAGTGGTAAACCATAGCATGCGTTGGCAACAGATCAAACGATCTTGCACGATTGGATTGCCTGAGGATATTTCTACCAGAATGAACATCCGAGCGTTATCCATATTACGCAAGAACGGCTGCGTGTTTTGGATAGTCTGAAGCCAGTAGCTGGATTACAACAGCCATGTGCCACATGAACATCAACCCAGAGAAACTCCTGAAGGCTTTCACCGTCGTTCAGAGCGATGATGCCGAATCATTTCACGCTTACATCGCTGGCATGGAAGGGCACCATCAACGCAAGGTAGCCAAGTCTGGCAAGGCGCCGTTCGAGTTGCGTCACGCCAGGCTTTGCCGAATGGAAATTGGGCTTGGCTGCTACGGGGCAACCGTGGAAGTGGAGAAAACTCGCAAATCCTCGGATGCCTATCTGATCCAGTTTCCTTTGACCGCACCGTTCAGTGTTACACTCAACGGCCAGACCTATCGAGTGATTGCAGATCAGGGTGTTATAATCTCTCCGGCTCATCACGTGCATCGCACAGGTGTTCCAGGCTGGATACTGCTCTTGAAGGTGCCATGTGATCAGATTCGCATCAGCATGGAAAAACGGGTGGGTCAGTTGACGAGTGGACCCATCGTCTTCGAGCCGATGATCGATGCTTTCGCCACCGAATTGCTCCAGTATGGCCTGTTAGTGGTAGATGCTATCGATCGAGGCATCGCGAAAAACGGAAATGCTGTGGCCCAGGTGCTCGAAGCAGGATTTATTGAACTCCTTCTCAGTCATCAGCCCCACAACTATAGTCACGTTCTACACGAGGAAACCTCCTCCCCACGTTCAAACCGCATGCATATGGTTCAGCAATATGTGGAAAGCCATCTCGCCGAACCATTAACAGTTGAACAACTTGCTAGAGTAGCGGGCTGCAGCGTTCGTTCGTTGCAGAGCTCCTTTCTCGACCTGTGCAAGATGAGTCCAATGGAATTTGTCCGTATGCATCGACTGGCCAGGGCACGCCAGATGCTCGAATCGTCAGAGCCAGACAACACCGTTAATACCGTCGCGCTGCGAACCGGTCATGCACAATTGTCCCGTTTTGCTGCCAGCTACAAGCAACGCTTTGGTGAATCACCTTCGGAAACTCTACGGCGAACGAGGAAGCGTAATAACAGTACAACCAGGAAGTAGTAACCAGTTCGATGTCAGTCAGGAATCGGAATCTGCCACTGACATCAGGAAAAGAGGTATGTCATGGGAATCTTAGCTTGGGTCGTGTTCGGTTTGATCGCAGGAGCAGTAGCCAAATATCTGATGCCTGGCCCACAACCCGGTGGCATCATCGTGACCATTATTCTGGGCATTGTCGGGGCCGTAGTAGGTGGCTTTCTTGGCACGCAACTAGGCTTTGGCGACATTTCAGGCTTTGACATTCGCAGCATGCTGCTCGCCATCGGCGGCGGCATCGTCGTCCTGTTCATCTACAGTCTGGTGACGAGAAAAGCCAAGAGCTGATGTATACTACATGATGTGGCAGGGCACATGACGAAGTGCCCTGGATGCTGCACATGCACAGGTTGTCATTATGACCAGTGAGTTTCTCTTTGGTTTTGATCAGTTGCTGGTGTTGCTCATCTCGCTGGTCATGCTCTATGTCAGCATTGAGGCTGGATATCGGTACGGTACCCGGTTTGCTGAACGCACGTCGGAAGCTGTGCAATCCCACGTAGCCACCATCGAAGCTGCCCTTCTTGGGCTGATGGCCTTGCTGCTGGGCTTTGCCTTTTCCATGGCACTGACCCGATTTGATATACGCAAGCAGTTGGTATTGAATGAAGTGAACGATCTACAAACGACGTTCATGCGTTCACAATTGTTGCCTGCTGCCTATCGCCAGACATGCGTTGACCTGCTCCATCAGTATGTAGAGACACGAATCGCCTACTTTCAGGCTGGCACCAACAACCAGATGATGGTGCAAGCCTTGCAAAGCACCAAGGCCATTCAAGTCCAATTATGGAAAGCGGCTGTCCTGGCTGCTCGTGCCAATGACAGCGAAGTGGTGACTGGCTATTTCATCAGCAGTTTAAATAACCTCATTGACGACCATACCCGACGTGTCACCGCTATGGAGAACCACGTCCCCCAGCCCATACTTGCCTTGCTGTTCCTGGTAGCCTGCTTGACAGTGGCTGTGACCGGTTACAGTTCAGGCTTGTGTACCAAGCGTCTCAAAGCATTACGCTACATCATTATCGTTGTCATTACAGCCACGCTGATCGTGATTGTCGATCTGGATCGTCCTCGACGAGGCTTCATCAAAATCAGTGAGGCTGGTATGGTGCAACTCAAAGCCGATCTCCGGCAATTTGTGGTAGACAACGGCACTAAATAGATGGCCGGTGACATGATTTGTAAACTCATGTACTGATAGTTTTCAATCCACTCCTCGCGTGATCCCCCACCGGCGACTCGCCTGTGGCTACACATCCTACGGCCTGAACCTCTCAAACCCCTTCCCATCGAACTTGTACACCCCGGCACTGTTGGTGCCGATCCAGAAATCGCCCCGGTTGTCTTGATAGATGGACTGAATCCAGATTTGCTTGGTATCTGCTTGTATGGGATAGCGGGTGAGGGTTTTGCCATCGTATCGCCAGACACCTTCGTTGTAGGTGGTCAGCCACAGCTGGCCTTGTTTGTCGGTGATGGCGGAGGCGAAGTAGAAGGAGTCTTCACCAACCTGGGCTTTCAGATCGCCCAGGCCAGGTTCCTGCTGGTAGTCGATCTGACCGTTGCCACTCTTCGGCGAGATGTTGTAACGGTGCCGGGTGTTGCAGATCCAGAACTTCCCCTCATTATCTTCGACGATAGAGCGGATGCCAAAGGAGCCACCTCCAGGCACATTGGTCAGACGATTTTCGTACAACCAGTCAAAGGTCTTGCCATCGTAACGGACGGCACCCAGGTCTGCGGTGCCAAACCAGAGGCTGCCACGTCGGTCTTTGTAAATGGTGTAAACGTCGTATGGAGTGTACCTGGCATTGGGGTTTTGATCACGGGGGAGTCTCGCATAATGATCATCGCCCCGTTTGGTTGTCGGGAAGGCCAACTGGTGTAAGGATGTACCATCAAAGCGATAGACGGACCCAGAGTTCTGTGCACCTCCGAACCACAAATCATCGGCTTGCAGTTTCCAGCCGGTGCCGGGTGGGTGCTTCTCTGCCACTTTCACCGTAGTGAATGTTTGACCATCAAACCGGCTGATACCTTTGGTGGTATTGATGAAGATGTCCCCTGAATTGTGCTGCTGAACGCCACGGATCTGATCGCCAGGCAAGCCGTGCTTGGTGGTATACTTGGTCAGCGTTTTCCCATCGTACCGATAGACACCCTGGCCATTGCTGCTGAACCAGTGGTTATTGTTCTTGTCCTGAAAGACGCTCCAGATGCTCTTGCTCATTTCTGTAATCGTGTCGCCTTTGGCAACCGTACGGGCCAGACCGAACGCCACTCCCGCCACCAGAGACAGGACGACGGCACTGACGGTGAACAGCCTTCGGATCTTGCACATGGCTCTCCTCGTTCTGCAAGAGGTAAGACTACAGCGGCCAGCCGGGTGGCGGCTTAGCCTTCCGTCGTCACGGCTTGAACTTCTCGAACGACTTGCCATTGAATCGATAGACACCGTGGGCTTGGGTGCCGAGCCAGAGAACGCCTTGGCGGTCTTTGTAGATCGAAAAGATCCAGTGGTGTTTGCCGTTTTCGGTGACGGGATAGCGAGTCATGCTCTTGCCGTCGTAGCGGTAGACGACGCCGCCGAGAATCGCCATCCACATCGCGCCGTCGTCACCCAGCGTGCTCGACATGAAGTGGCTGTACTCATCCTGCTTGTGCCCGCTTACCTCGCCGATGCCCTTTTCTTTCCGGTACCATGGTGAGTCGTGGACTGGCAGATCGACCGCGTAGCGATGAAGCGTATTGCTGAACCAAAACTGGCCGTCCTTGTCTTCGAAGATCGAGCGAAGGCCAAAATTAGCATTCCGCAATTCCTGCTCCGGAATCCAGTTAAAGGACTTCCCATCATAGCGACAGACACCAAGGACAGCCGTGCCGAACCAGAGATGGCCTTTGCTGTCTTTGAAAATGGTGTAAACGTCATACGGGCTGAATTTCGCGTTGGGGAATTTGTCCCGTGGCAATGTCGCAGCATCGCCTGCCTTGGTCTTGGGGAACGCTAAACGGTGCAGCGATTTGCCATCATACCGGTAAACGACACCCGTATCCTGGCCGCCGCTGAACCAAAGATCGTCCGGCTGAAGTTTCCATTCTCCGGTAGATTTAGGTTGTTCGAGCGTCGTGAAGGATTGCCCGTCGAATTTGCTGATGCCTCTGTTCGTACTGAAGTAGAGGTTCCCCGATTTGTCTTCCTGAACGCCGCCGACGCCGTCGCCGGCCAGTCCATCCTTTTTCGTGAACCGCGTGATCGTCTTGCCATCATAACGGAACGCGCCTTCGGTGCGGCTCGCGAACCAATGGCGACCGTCTTTCGCTTGGAAGACGTGCCCAACATCTTTGGGCATTTCGGAAACGGTCTCGCCTTGGTGCGGCGATGACTGGCGGTCGTTGTTCGCCGAGAAGTTGGTGAACCCCCTCCCATCGTAACGGGATACGCCTTGATCGACGGTGCCAAACCAGATGTTGCCTGCTTTGTCTTCGAGCATGCAGTAGACGTTGGTGCTGTTGATACCGTCCTTGTGGGTGAAGTGTTTGAAGGTTTTGCCATCGTAGCGACTTGCTCCGCCATCACGGGCTTGGCCAGGGTGTCCCATCCAAACGTTGCCTGCTCGATCCACGATCATCGAGCCAACGAAATCGTCGAGCATCCCGGACTTATGGGTGAATGTTGTTAGCGTCTTGCCGTCGTATCGGAAGGCTCCACCCTGTCCGCCGAACCAGAGGTTCCCGGCGTGATCGACAGCCGTGGCACGAATGTTCACAAACGGTTGCCCGACAGTATCAGCGAAGTTGGAGAACGACTTACCATCGTACGAGCAGATGCCCCCCTGGGTGCCAAACCAGATCCGGCCGGAGGCATCCTGTACCATTGAATAGACCGAGTTGTGAACCAGGCCATCCTTCGTGGTGAAGTTGGTGATCGTTTTGCCATCGTAGCGGCTGACACCATTGTTGGTGGCAAGCCAGATATTGGCATCGCGATCTTCCATGATCCACATGACATCGTTGTTGGCCAGCCCCTCTTTGACGGTGAACTTCGTAAACGATTTGCCGTCGTAGCGGCTCGCCCCGCCGGTGATGGAGCCGAACCAGAGAACACCTGATCGCGTTTCCAATAGTGAGAAGATGCGGGTGTTCGCCAGCCCCACTTCATCGGCGAAGTTCGTAAACACTTTGCCATCGTACCGAATCGGGCCTGTATAGGAAGCGAACCAGATGTTGCCATCACGATCCTGCCGCATGTTGCGGAGGATGACCTTCGGCATGATGGCAGACGTCTTGCCCGCCGTTGGCATGTAGTAAGGGTCGGATTTCGCTGGCTTGGTGTCTTGTCCAACAATATTGGCTGTCAGCACAACAAGCGACCATGCGATTAACGCGGAACACAGTCGGCACGGCAGATGGAATGACAAAGCAGACTCCTGACAGGGATTCCCCACTAAGACGAATGAAGTGGGGAATCCACTAGTCTTACTTCTCCGTCGTCATTGCCGCGTAGACTGCCTTCTTGATTTCGGTGCTGAGCGTGAAGTCTGGCGGGAAGACTTGAGCCATGACGACAGCGACCATTTCGTTTTTCGGATCGACCCAGAAGTAGGAGCCATACGCACCACCCCAGGAGAAGGTGCCGATGCCTGATGGCTCCTTGTGGTCCTGAATGGCTTGCTCAGAAACCACGCCGAAGCCGTAGCCCATCAGCGCTTGTTCGGGGCCGACGCGGAGCTTGCCGAGTTGGTTCTTCGTCATAGTCGCCACCGTCTCGGGCTTCAACACACGTGTGCCGTTCAGTTCGCCACCGTTCAGCATCATTTGTCCGAAGCGGAAGTAGTCGCTGGCTGTCGAGACCAGACCAGCGCCGCCGGAGAAATACTGGTTGTCCGCATGGGTTGGCACCGTCGCAGAGTAGACGAACGGCCCCGACGTCACGGCTTTGTCGCCAACTTTCTGAAACGATTTGTCTTGTTGAATCGTGTAGAGCGATGACAAGCGTGAGTGTTTATCCTTCGGCAGATTGAAGCAGGTGTCGTTCATCTTCAGCGGGGTGAAGATGCGTTCGCGCAGGAACTCTTCCAGCGACTTGCCCGAGACCACTTCGACGACATGGCCCAGCACATCGGTGTTCAGGCCATATTCCCACGCGCTCCCCGGCTGACAGACCAGCGGTAGCTTAGCAATCTTGCGGACGTTGTCAGCCAGCGACACGGGTGATTCAACCAGTCCGTCGCAGACTCCTGCTTCTTCGTAGAGCTTGCTGACATGGGGCTTGGCCATGATGCGGTAGGTGATGCCTGAACTGTGGGTGAGCAGATCGTGAATGGTGATCTCGCGTTTGGCTTGCACCAGATCGAACGACTTGCCATCCTGCGAAGGCACAGCGACTTTCATGTCCTTGAACTCGGGCACGAACTTCGACAGGTTGTCTGTCACTTGCAATTTGCCATCTTCGACGAGTTGCATGACAGCGACCGAAGTGATCGGCTTGCTCATCGAAGCAATGCGGAAGATGGTTCCATCAGCCATCGGTGTCTTGTTCTCGATGTCCTGCATTCCCGCTGAGGAGATGTGAACGATCTTGCCTCGCCGAGCAACGAGAGCGACGCCACCCGCGATCTGCTTCTTCTCGACCGCCTCTTTCAGGATCGCGGGAATGCGTTCGAGCTTCTCAGCTGAAAAGCCCTGCGACTTGGCATCGGCGCGAGGCATGTCGTCGCCGTAGGTGATGGCGGCGAGAAAGATCAGTACCAGGGATGCGGCCAAGACTTCCAGATGGAAGTAACGGTGTGGGGTGGGTTGGTTCTTGACGTTCATTTGGTTCTTGACGTTCATGATGATGGTTCCTTGAGAGTGGATATCGAAGGCAATGCAAATGAGAATCTGTGGGTTAGCGGCGCAAGTCGAACTCCGGCGAACACTGCTCCGCTGTCGTGAGGCGACATCCCGAATCCAACAACCCCTCCGCCGCTGGGCCTACGAAGAAAGCTTGAATTTTGGCAAAGTGCTTGCGGATGGCCTCATCAAAAGACCGTTGGAGCCGCAGAGCCACCGTCGTCTTGCAAGCAGTACGGACTTCGCCGGAGAGGAGAATGCCATCCTTGAACAATCCACCGTGGCGAAGAACCGTGCTGTCAGGGTTAGCGAATTGATCGACCGACCACCTGTCCTTGCCTTCGTGTCGAGACAATTGGCGCAAGCTAACTTCAGTGCCAGCCTCCGTGACGAGGTAGGTGGGGCCACGCACAGCTGACTCATAAGGCTGCGTTTTGAAAAGTGTTGGCAGACCTTGAGCCGTATGGAAATGCTCAACACTTGGTTCGTAGACATGTTCAAACGGCGTGTAAACTACTGCATGCTTGGCCTCGACGTTCAGTAGCACCAGAAGTAAATCGCTGGCAGTTGCAAAGAAGAACGCCATGTGATGGTTCCTTACGTTAGGATGAGCGACTCCGCTTGCTCTTCTTCGCCGATGTTGACTGAATGACCACCGCCCCGCGGCCGGAGCTCGCTAACGGTACCCGATTGCGAGCGAGGGCTTCGTCGATCAGGCACACAACCGCCGGGTGTTTCAGTGTGGACGCGCCTTCCACGGGAATCCAGCGGGCGTTGGCTGACCCTTGCAGCAGTTTCTCCGGATCGGGCAAATCCTTGCCTTGGGTGAAGTACAGCTTCACGCCTTCCGCAGTTGCACGGATGGCAAGAACGCCTTCGTACCCCTGCTCGCTCGGTGAAAAGCTGATGACTACCGCACCCAGGTTGTCATATTCGTACACGATCTCATAGGCCGTGGGTAGACGCTTTTGCAATAAACGTCGCATGGCACTGATGAGTCGTTGATGGGTGGGCGCGTGCTTGGCAATCAGCGTAGTCAACTCAGCTTCTGCCGCTCGTTTTGCTGCGGTAGGCTGAGCGTCGGGTGCCTTGGCTTCGACCTTGCCTGAACGACGTCCGGTGGCTGGCTTCTTGGCGCTCATGCTGGCTCCTGTAACAAGGGCATAGTTGTTCTATGCCTCATTCGCAATCGCAGCGCACCGCTCAGCGACCAGGCGGTTCATCTCTTCATGAGCAGGCCGGATCTCGAAGGCATTTCCTACTTTCAGCGCGGGGTGCTTCGACATGAGCGCGATCGCGTGGTTGAGGTCGCGGGCTTCGAGCATCAGGATGCCGCCGAGCGTTTCCCTGGTCTCGACATAGGGACCATCGGTGACCATCACTTTGCCTTCCTTCATCCGGAGCGTGACGGCATTGCGGGCGGAATCGAGTGCTTCTCCACCCACGAAATGCCCACCACGCCGGAGGACATCGTCGTAGGCAAAACACTCCTCGAACATTTTCTGTGCATCGGCCGGCGACATCTGGGCATATGCCGCTTCATCGTAGACACCCAAGCAGATGTATCTCATGTGGCTCTCCAGTAAGGAATGTTCAGAAGTAAGCTTTCTGATTTGAAAACCGCTTACTGACGTGCGCGGCTCGGCAAGTTCTCAACATTATTTGAAGCGAGCCAGGCCGTAGCCGTCACGATCGCCTGCCTGAGCTTCCAGTTCTTTCACTTCGGCAATGCGTTCGGGCGAGACCATCCCGGCAAAGTCTTCGGGTTCCATCAGCGGGCGAATTTCCACGTCGTGGTCGTCTGACCTGCAGTTCGGGGATTTCTTCACCCAGTCAATCGCTTCCTGAAGGGAAGAGACTTTCCAGATCGAGAACCCGGCGATGACCTCGGTGGTCTCGGCAAAAGGCCCCTTGGTGACAGTGCGTTGGGAGCCGGAGAACCGTACCCGGGCACCACGAGAAGTGGGCGTAAGCCCGGTGCCATCGAGCAGGATACCTGCATTGATCAACTCTTCATTGAACTTGTCCATAGCCGCAAACTCTTCGGCGGAAGGCATCTTGCCTGCTTCCATGTCCTGTGATGTTCGGGCAATCACCATGACTTTCATAACTAGCTCCTGACCTGGAAATGATGTGATAAGGTCGGTTATTCTCCGACTGACACCCATAGTCAAACGGGAAACTCGCTAATCGACAACAATCACAGAAAAATTCGTGTCAGGAAACTTTCGATACAAAAAAAGCCGGGGATAATCTCCCCGGCTGCCACCTTCAGTCAATTATTTCTTCCGTTTGTAATCTATTGAGAAGCTCTCTTCGAACTTGCCACCCTTTTCTTCGTGCATGGTCATGGTGTATTCATCGTCACTCTTATACACGATGACTTCTTTCATCTTAACGGGTTTGCCTTCCATGTTGACGCCCATGCCCTCCATCGTGAGGGTCTTGCTACCGGCATCGTAAGTGCCTTCCATGAACATGGGGTTGGGGGACATGCTGTCGACCCACACGCCGACGTACTTCTTCTTGATGGGATCCCAGCCATTGATATCCCTGCCTTCAAACTTCATTCCGCCGAAGTCTCCATTAAACTTACCCGTGGACCAGAACTCGCCCAGTGCCTCCACAGTATGAGTGCACTTCATTTCCTGACCCATCATCTTCATTTTACAGTCCCAGGTACCCACGGACTTCTTGATGAGTGCGTGTTCCGGACTGGGTTTGGGCATTTCCTGTGCATTCACTGCAACTACCCCAACGAACATTACTAGACAGGCCACAAGGGCTCGACGACTACACATAGCAGGCTCCTAGAGAGAGAAAAGATGTGAACGTGCTTGGCACAGCAACAATACGCAGAGGATGAAAGGTGACTAGTGAACAGATTCAAAATCATCAAGTTCACTTGCTATCTTCTCGGTTCATAGCGCATCGCCACCGCTCCTGAACTCAAATCGTGCTTGCTGACGAGCTTCAAGTCGACATATTTCGATAGTCCGGCGAATACCGTTGGCCCATGGCCTATGATTCTGGGGTGAACGATGAATTCGTACTCATCGATTAGTCCCAGTTCTGCGAGCGCTAGTGGGAGCTTGACGCCACCCACAAAGATACCCCTCCCCGATTCGCGCTTGAGCTGCTGAACGGCAGTACCCAGGTCCCCGCGAATGAGTTCCGCGTTCCAATCGACTTGGTCCAGGGTGCTGGAGACGACATACTTCTTGGCCGCGTTGATCGTCCGGGCGAAGGGCTCCATCCATTCAGGCATCCATTCTGGCCTCACTCCCGTCTCCGCTACTGGTCGCCATGCTTCCTCCATCATTTGGTACGTTACCCGGCCAAACAAGAGAGCATCGGCTTGCTCGATTCCCTTGGCTGCGTGACGATGCAAATCTTCGCCTGGCTCGATGGAGCAATGATCGCAGCATCCGTCCAGCGTGACGTTGATGGAATACCGTAGGGGTTGCATGACTGCTCCTGCAAGGGCTTTCATAGAGTAGACGAACGGGAATCTCCACCTTGGACAACATCTTCCAACAATTCGGAAAGTCGTCTGGTCAAATACCGTCGTTCGGGTTCCTGCTGGGCCAATGTTATTGCCTGCTCATACGCGATCTTCGCTTCGGATAGTTTCCCTGCCCGTCGACATAACTCGGCTCGGGCCGCGTGGGCACGGTGATAGTCCTTCAGTTGGCCCCGTTCGATGATCGCATTGATCAGGACCAGCCCGGCCTCGGGTCCATCCCGCATCGCAACCGCGACAGCCCGGTTGAGTTCGACGATGGGTGAAGAATCGATGGTCTGTAGCGTGGTGTAGAGTTGGACGATCTGATTCCAATCGGTCTGAGTAGCAGAGGATGCCCGGGCATGAATGGCAGAGATGGCAGCCTGGAGAGTGTAGACCCCAAACCGACGCGACCGCAAGGCTTCTTCAACCAGTGCTGTGCCCTCGGCAATCAGGGGATAGTTCCACCGTGCGCGGTCTTGCTTTTCCAGGAGAATGATCTCGCCGTCAGTGGAGACCCGTGCCTGCCTGCGTGATTCATGGAACAGCATCAACGCCAGCAGCCCCTGCACCTCCGGATCGGGAAGCAACTCGAGCAGCAGCCGACCCAGTCGAATAGCTTCTGCGGTGAGATCAACCCGTAACAAGGATGTTCCCTGCGAGGCGGCATAGCCTTCGTTGAACACCAGGTAGATAGCAGAGAGGACCGCATCGAGCCGTTCGGGCAACTCATTCAGAGAGGGAACAACAAAGGGGATTTGGTCATCACGAATCTTTGCCTTCCCTCGCACGATTCGCTGAGCCATCGTTGCCTTAGAAGTCAGGAACGCATGGGCGATCTCTTCGGTGGTCAGGCCACACACTTCACGCAGCGTCAACGGTACCTGTATCGTGGGGTCGATAGCGGGATGACAACAGGTGAAGATCAGCCGCAACCGATCATCTTCGATCTCGGTGGCAGCCCGGGCCTCATTTTCTGCTGTCACTGCATCCAGTCGTGAAGCGATCTCGGGTTGGAGCGCCTTCAGACGACCTTGCCGTTGGAGGATATTGATGGCTTTGAATTTGCCCGTGGAGACAAGCCACGCTCTCGGATTCTGGGGAACGCCATCCCGTTGCCAGCTTTCCAGAGCAATGGCGAATGCTTCGTGCATGGCATCGTCTGCCAAGTCGAAGTCCTTGAGCAAGCGAACGAGTGAAGCAAACACCCGCCGCGAGTCAGACCGGTACAGCTCGTCGATCAGTTCACGCATGGCGGACCTGGTACTTGAACAGTACTTGCGCGCCCCGGTGCGCGCGGCCATCGATTAGCTTGCCGCGGCGTGTGCGTGGTGCAACCGGGGGACATTTCATCCTCAGAACTATATTTGCGACTAAAGCAAGAGTAACTGACGGGTACTTGAACAGTACTTGCGCGCTCGCGGTGCGCGCGGCCCATCTTGCTGCTTGGCGCGGCGTGTGTGCGCGTTACAAACGGCGGGGTAATTCGGTTCTCAGCATAAAGTGAGACTAAGACGCAGGTGGCTGACCTGGTACTGGAACAGTACTTGCGCGCCTGGTGCGCGCGGCATTTGATGGTGCTGGCTTCCATACAGCTACCCCGGTACAGACCCTCTCCGGCTACCAGCTTCAACTGGCAGTGCTTCCATTACTTCTTACCATACCGGGCAGGGTGTGAACTAGTGTACAAGTTAGATTTTCTCTCTCATCAACCTCGTGGGCACCACGCTGCAGGTAAGAGGTGAGGCACACGATGTACTTATCCTACGATGATATCCTCTTCCACTCGCCGGAAGTAGCGTTGGTAGAATCGACATCCGACGAGACCAGCGAACACAACAACACCCAGAAGGACAACAGTTGTTGGTTCCGGAACCGCAGTGACAAACCTGGTGACTGTACCATTAGCCTGACCGATGAAGAGAGCGTCGTCACTGAACGCCATCACACCGGTGATGGGAGTAGACCAGAATGGCTGCAGCGTATTGATATCGAGAGCGTACGTCTGGCTAGCCGTCTGAACAAACAAGACATTGTCCAAGGCGATGATCGGGCCAGTCAGTGAGCCTGTAGGCGGTAGCCATGAGCCAAGGCTGGCTCCGGTGAGTTCATTCAGGACCGCGAGCGAACTGCCATTGATGACATAGAGTTTGCCATTGGCTAAGGTAGGTTGGTCACGGAATCCGGAGGTAATACTCCATCCGATCGTAGTGGTGTTCGTATTCCACGATACCAGTCGATTACCATTGATGGTAATGGCATTGTTGTTACTGCCGAGCACAACCGCGGAATTCATCGTATATCCTGTCCAGTTATAGACGGGGTCGATGTAGCTGGCGACGGTGGAACCTGTCATACGGTTAGTCTTGCGGAAGACTCCTTGGACTGGCGAAGTGGAACCACTGCCGGTGTACGAATAGGCATACTGTGCATCGAGGGCCGGAGTCCAGCCATCGTACTGGGGGACAGAGCCAAACCAGTTTTGTGCACCAGTGGCGGCGTTGTGAGCATACATCCCACCGTAGTATCCACCACCTGTATAGATCGTTCCTGCATAGGGTGTGGGATTGAGATAGGTTTCCCACTGGGCTTCGTAGGAGGTTTGGAAGACTTGAGCTCCTGTCGTGGCGTTGTAGGCACGGAGATAATTTCCTCCTGAGAAAGTGTGGCCATCCGTCTGGACATAGGCGACACCATTGGCATACGCGGGAGGACTCGTGGTGGCGTTGCTCGTTCCGAAATTCTTCGACCACTGCAGTGCCCCAGTCCCTTGCTGAAGGGAATGAAAGCTGGGCTGACTGCTGAAGAAAGTGCGATTGGTGACTAACACATTCCCGCCTCCGACAGCGAGGCCATTGATCGCATCGGTTGAGGGAACTGTCGTCTGCCAACTGATGGAGAGAGCAGAAGCGTTGATCGAGACAGGAACATACCCGGTGTGAGACGCATTGCCCTGGTAGGTGCCCCAATCAGCCTGTATCGCGTGTGTTGTCAGGAACAGTAGGAACAGACTACCAATACGGTGCATGTTGAGTCTCCAGATCGTTGGCGGTACGAGCACCTGGGGAGCTGTGAATTCATTGAGGCGCAGGTAAGTTTGCCCATCTTGACCAACGATTTAAGGAAACTCAACAGAATTCTTGCTGGAACTGAGTGATGCCCCGGCTGCTGTCATCGAACAATCATCAATCTAGGCCCGTCGGTTCTCCAGGCCGTTGATGAGGCCGGAGAGCATGCGGGCTATCTCTTCCAAGTGCGATTTGAGTTCGAGGTGACATTGCTCAGTAATCAATTTGCGGCGAAACGCTAACTCCAACAGTGGTACGCATTCTTGCACGGACCCACGAGCGATACCGAAGAAGTTCTTTCGATCAGGCTTCGTAAGGCGGCCGTTGCCCTCTGCGATGGTGGCTGCAATGGAGAGTGCTAGAAAGTCGATGGCCTTCTGATAGACGAGTAGTTTTTCGAAAGTAAATGCCATCGGTTTGGACTCTCACCAGAAAGGAGAGAGTAGAGAGGAGACCGCAGTACTATTGCAATACCGAGAGTGAGCTGTGCTCTACCCTCTCCTCTCTCAAATCTACTGCTCAATTTTTGCCCTGAAAGGGCAAAAGTCGGGGTGACAGGACGGCGTTAGAACTTTTTGTGGGATCGCTAGGTGATTGGTCGAAGGAAATAAAATCAATCACTATGCACTACTCACATGGTCATTCTTTCGAAACTGAACTCTACTCCAGAACATCTGTACTTCGGGAGCTACAGTGATAGACGCTGCGATACTATTCTGCTCTGAAATACGCAGTGGCGATTCGCAACTCGCAGCGACAGCACGACCTCCTCCTGCGCGAAGTAAGTATCGCACCTCCTCTAGCAACCGTCTGTTGATATTCGACAAATAAGCAATAATTGCGGCGACGCCGCAAACTATCCCGCAACAAAACAAAGCAGCACCAACAACAACTGAGTGTATATGTCGTGCTCCCTCACCAAGTGTTGCAAAAACGAGATAGCGGATTGCTAACACAATGCCAACGGCAGTCAGAGCAATCGAGACAAGCTTTAGTAGTCTATGTGGCCGATAAATGATGTAGCAAGCCACGATAATCAAAATGCTCTTATAGACATACTTGATCATGCTTGAAATCAGCCGAGACTGGCGAACAGGCGGATTTGGCGTGATTGGCACGCTCCGAATTCGAAGACCATTTGCTGCAGATTGAATTACTGTCTCAATGGTATAAGTGTAGTCATTGAAAACGCTCAGACGCAGTGCGGCTTCCTTCGTCATTGCGCGAAATCCGCTTGTCGCGTCTGGCACACAAACCCCGCTGATCTTGCTAACCACCCAACTACCAACCGTTTGCAAAATTCGCTTTGGATAGCTGAAATGGGGAATTGTCATATGTGGCCTTGAGCCGATCACGATGTCGGCCTCATTTCTTATTAGTGGCGACACGAGTGCAATCACATCCTTTGCCTCATACTGACAGTCTGCGTCCGTATTTACAACGATGTCGGCACCTAGTGCCACAGCGGTCTGAATACCGACCATGAATGCTCTTGCCAAGCCGCGATGGCCGCACAAACACACAACTGCATCAACCCCGCACTCGTGTGCAATCTTAGCCGTACCGTCAGTGCTTCCATCATCAATGACTATGATAGCCAGACCATCAATATCGTGTTTTAACTGCGATCCTGCCCGCTCAAAAGCATCCCGGAGTTCGGCAACCGCCCTTGGTAGGGTTTCCGCCTCGTTAAAACACGGGATTTGAATCACGAGTTTCATCGTACAACCTCAGTAGGATAACCCACAAGTTGCGGTACTACTCATCAACACTCACAGCTTCACCGCCGGCGATCGAAAGAAGAGCCCTCACGACGGTTGCGTCGGTTCCATACTTAAGCAATCTAACGGAATTATCTGAGTACAATACATTAATACCAGTGAAGTGGACACTTCCCCAGTTATTGATGAAGCTGACACCGTCAGCATCGCGGAGAACTAATGTCCCGGAGCGAGCAGTTCCGCCTGCACCGCCGCAAAACGCTGGTTCGTCCCAGTGCCACCCGCCCGTGTTGTAAGCCCGCGGTTCCATCGCCTTTTCTGCCAACATAATTGTGTTCGTGGTGCCGTCCCGAATGTGGGCAATGCTAACACATCGACCCCAGAATTGGCTTAGTGCAATCTCGGCATTTGCAGCGAAGTCTGTTTTACACCAAGGGTTTCGACCACCTCGATCATATGCACGGTCGTAAAACGGGTCATCTGAGGGACAGTGTTGTGGTTGGTCACGGTTTCGCGAAGGACACGTCAATAACTTAACTGGATGATCGTACTGCTGAGCTCGAAATGCGTTAGATTCTTCAACATATGGCAGGACGGAATACGCCCAGGAACCAGGCTGTACTGATGGGGCTGCAGCTGGCACGCCTAACCCCCAGCGGAGAACATCGCTCGGGCGAATTGTCGCAATCTCGAATGGCTGAGTTGTAGGCCCTCCAAATCCGCCGTTAGTTGGGAAGCAACGATAGTCCAAGTGATGATGATGTAGTCCTAGCCCCAGCTCACGCAGGCGACTACGGCAGGCGGTGCTGTTTGCTGCTTCTCGAACTCTCTGTACTGCCGGAAGAACTAGAGCCATCAGAATCGCGATAATGCCTATGACAACTAGTAGTTCCAGAAGTGTAAATCCAGTATGTCGGCAATGTTTAATCTCGCAAAAAGAGGCAGATTGAGAACGTGCCATATTGGTCTCCTTGCTCGTTTAAGGGACTTGCTCATGCAGTGGCGGGAGTCCTAGTTGAGAGCGCACAGCGTTAGCCTCTTCAAGGCTGATGTGATAAATGAGGATCGAATAGCCGATCTTGGCCTTAGGAGTGAATTGCTGAAAATAGACGTAACACCCGTAAGGCGCAGCTTCACCATCAACACTGATTCCATCACGGGCACCAATGACGTAGCTTACACTTACGATATGCCACCCTGGCCAAGGCCCAAGTTTATCAATTGCAATCTCGTCGCCGCCCGCCGTCTTGGGATCGAGGAGATTAAGGCGATTGGGAGGACCAACTGGTGGATTTGGCATGTGGATGCCAACCTCCTCTGGGCTCAAACCGCCAAAGAATGCTAGTCGGCAGTTGGATACTTCAGGGTGTTCATTGAGCCACTTTTTAAGTTCGAAAAGGTCCTGACCTGAATCGACGTTAGAGCTGCCAAGATACTTCCAGCCGTTGCTAGGTCCTCCCGCAAGCAAATTGAAAAACGGAAGGTAATGTGGGTAGCAACGAATCAGTTCAATGAAATTCCAGCTGACCGCTACCACCGTAACGCCCGCTAACACTAATTTCAATCGCATAACACGCGAAGCACTGCAAATTGAGTCTTTAGACTCGAGCTTATTGGACTGGATTGCTTCAGCCACTAGGGTCCCAATGCGGCTAATCCCAATGAAGAGAAAAGGTAAACATGGAATAACATACCGAAAGTGCTTGTTGATGCCTGTTTGTCCAGCTAGTAACACTCCCATCGCCAACAATGGTGCAATCCAAAGTGCCTCAGTCACCGGGTCTTTTCGCAAACTTGCAAACATCATGACAGACATTACCGCCATCCCGATTAGCACCAACGTACCTAGTTGTATTTTGAAGCAAGATGCATATAAGTAGTACCATTGAGAGCCTTTTGGATACCATTCTCCACCCAAATAGGCTGGTTGCCCGCTTTCTTCAATCGTCTTTTGAGTGTCGAGGCCTAGCACATAGTCATAAGGGAGTGGTACCGGGATTTCTCCCAGCCATGATCCCTCGAAACGGTTGTTGCGGAATTGCGCATTCGCATGCGTGGCGGTCAACCATTGACTGGAAAAGGAATAATCACCAAGTCGCCGGAAGGTTCCATGCCAGCCATACCCACAGTTGATTACTAACGCACTAAGAACAATCGCCCAAACAAAATGAACGGAAGACAAGAGCACCTTAGGTTTTCTATTTTGCGGATTCATCGATGTGAGCAGGCTGACAATCAAAACGACCACACAAGCAGGGTATAGAATAAGCAAGGTAAACTTGCTCAATTGAGCCAGACCCAGCATCACGCCATACCAAGTTGCATTTGCCAAGTCGGGTTCCTTTAAGTATTTGCGAAATGCGTTCATCGCAATCAGTGCAAATGTCGCTGCACCGATGTCTGTAGTAATCAATCCACTGAACGCAATGACTGTCGGGCAAGTAATCCAGAGGATAAGCCCAATTACTCCAGACGAAGAACCATACTCGCATTGGCACCACAGATAAATGACCCATCCTCCAAGAACAGCAAGAGCCACCATGATGCATCTCCCCCGCCAAATGAGGTTGTCCAACATGGATTGATTTTCCTTGTTGAACTGCATGACATACGACTCGCGTGCGGCGTTCTCTCTAACGCGTTCCTTTGGAAACTTGGCATCTACCCCCAAAGATGGTACCGCCGCTAACATCTTCACGAGAGGAGGATTCACCCAATACAGACTTGTGTCATGATTACGAAGGGCATACATACCGGATAGCAGGCTTGCACGTTCATCGACAACTGGACTGCTGCGATGAAGTAAGGAGATCAGCAGCAAGCCGAATAGGCAAAGAAGTATTGATGCAATAATCTTGTGACTAGCCAAAAAAGCAGGAATAGGAGCCGAAGATGGGATTGGCGAACGATTAGTCATGCTGAAATCCTGTGTGTGCATAGCACAGTCCATAACACATATTGTCAGGCGTTGACTGCTCTCCCAAACCGCCAACGCAGAACGGATAACAGTAGATTTCGCAACAAAGCGCCTGAAACACAGCCAGTTGCAATTACTCCTGTCAAGAACAAGGCAGACGGCCCTTCCGGCGGTTTAACAAGGGTAGCCGATGAAAATGGTACTACAAGCCGCGCTCGACTGCTAACCTGATCCAATAAATCAAACCCTCCAGGAATATGCGAGTGTTCGTCGGTGTCTCGATCTATAACCAAAGTTCCCGGCTCAGGATCAATTTGAAAATGACCGTCTGTTAGTTGGTTGACGAGATAATCACGGACGACGAAGACACTAGTAGACATCTTGCTTCCATCAACCTCACTGAAACTGACTCGCTCAATGACTCTTGGTAGAAACAACTTCGGAAGTATTTCAGAGTAAGCCATCAAACGATACTCCATCACTGGCCGACTATGTTTTGCCGAAGTTAGGATCCTACGACGTAAGGTACCTGTGTCAGGATCTATCAAGATGCGATCACGTCCTGGGTCGATCACGACAGCGCACCACACACCATCGAAACACTCCTCGTAATTCTCCAGCTTACATTGACACTTCTCAAGCACTTGAAGAAGGTAGAAAGGTCGGTCAGGTAACTCTGGCGGCTGACTGCTGTCGTCGGGAGGCCACCATGAAAGTGATTCAATAAATGCTTCATTTCTAACTTTGAGAGTCGAATCATGCTTTGTCAGTTTGATGGATTTCTCGTAATGTCGAGCAAGTGGATAATAAAGATTCCAAGCATCATTCTTGTACAGTGAAGTATATCTGTTAGTATCAAATAGGTTGGCGTCATCTCTGCCACATAATTCCCGAGAAAATCGCCGCATTATTCCTTTCACACTGATCGATCGAAGCCAAAAACCAATTTCTGGCGGCTTACTACTAAGATGGTCCTTTGTTCGGGACTCGTATACAATCTTAACATTCCTAAGTCTTGTATGCGCGTCTTGTACTTTACTCTTGATATCGGCAATAGTCCTAATCTGAATGGAGTCTCGACGATTCTCTATCATCTCAGTACTTTGAGACCCTTGTGTCGCCTGAGCTATCACAGCTTGGGGCACAGCATTCTGACAGAATCCAATTGAAAAGAATACAACTAGAAAAGATGCGTGCATGAACAACTCCTATTTAGTTAGGCTGTGCCTGAACACTACGACGGCGCTGTACCGCCCACCGCCACATAAGAGTTACAAGGATCAGGAGCACCAATACGCCGACTGACCAAGTCATGTAAGTGGCGGCATCGGCGAAACCCAATTCTGCAGCAGCACGCCCCGCCCGACGCTGAGCCATCTCCTTGACTAGTTGTAGGTCTTTTGCCTCTGGTGGCTGTTGATACGAAACAACTACGCTCTCGCCGTAGTGCCCTTTCGAAGGCTCTCCTTTGCTATCCGTGGGCTTTAATGTAAAGTCAGCTACTTGAGCTTTAGGTGGTATTTTCGTGTCTATGAGCGCCGTGTCGATGTTAGTATTCAGCTTGATATCGTGTACGACGATCCGATCATTGACCGCCCGCTTGGTCGTACCCGACGTTTTGTCGTGCGCTAGCCAAAGTCTATTGACACGATGAGGTAACCAAATCCCTGGAGAATAGAACCGCAGTTCACTGCAGTCAATTTCAAACTTGATTTTTCCGTCTTCCCAGATTTGTTGAGCTAGTACAGCGTATCCACGTCGCGGGTCAAGCCAAAACTTTCGTTTGCTGGCAGACTCCACCACCACGCACTGCACGTTTCCTTTCATCTCCTGTGGCAATTGATGTTTGGGCGAAAGCGAGGCAAGCAACGACACAACATCTGAATCGATAATGCCAGGCGGCGAACCTGCGATGGGTGACACTGAAGTAAATCCGGTGGAGACTAAGTATACTGGCTGAAGCATGAAATAGAAATTAGTCAAGGGGTGGATTTGGTACATAATTGGGTTAGGGCGTTTTTCTCGATACACACGAGCTACTATGCTTGGACCACCGGAATAAATGTAATGATGACGCTCCTGCACAGCTGTCATGACGTCGCCTGGGACATTAGACTGGTCGACTGGTTGCACACAAACACGGCCATCTTTCCAGTAATATCTAGTCTCTGTTTTACATAGATAATCCAGATCCAAGAGAGTTTTCAGTTCCTTCATATCGAGCAGATTTTCATATCCTTGCGAATAATGCACGGCTAGTGTCGTGACGAGCTTTCGATTCGCCAAAATAGCATCCCGAACAGTTTGCGCTGTTGCCACACTGGGTAATGGCTGGTCTGACGCATGACTACCGCCAACCATGGATATTGCAATCAGAATAGGTGTGTAGACTAGCATCTTCGTTCTCCGATCACTCAGAACAGAATCGGGGCTATCTGCAGTCAGGACTGCAGCTTTGTCATCATTCTAGTCTTTCGCCACTTTCCTAGGCGATGATCAATCAACGCTCCTGAGAGCATTGCACCGACAAGCATTAGCACAGTATGCCACATAGAATTTGTCGATTGGAAAACACTCGTAGATCGTACCAAGAGGTTTCCAGACCATCGAGTAGCGAAATACCTCCAAGAGTATCTCATGATGCTGAGATCCGTACCATCCATCAGTACCACTCCTTGCATGTCAGCATCTAGAACAAGCACATAATGCCCAACATCACCTGACTCACTCTCGTAGTGCGCAATCCCTGGTTTTGGGGCTTTAATGAGACCTTCGGGACCTGTCTTTACTGCTGCAAGAGGCACACCATGGCTATTGCTAATCCTAATAATTGTTAGTAATGAAGCATCTTGCAGAGCGTTTGAAGACGAGAAGTCCGACACCAGCGAATCATATCCTACACGTTGATTGCAAATGCTGAGAAGTACATAGAGGGCGTTAATGCCGCATCGTCTCTCAGTCCTCCAAGCTGCGGAATCCACAGGCAAGTTTAGCGCACTGACCGAACTATCTCCTTGAAACGGAGAATTTCTAGTAAACGCCCTAGCGTGCCATGGAAAACAAAAATACCATAACACTAGTCCAATACCAATCAATGATACCATGGGAAAACGGTATCTCTGTCCCACGATAGCACGACAATAAAAGTACAAGAATTTCATTGTTGGGGTCATTAAAGAGAGGGAGGCTGTACCATCATGTTAGTTACATGGCTGGTAGCTCGAATAGTTATCAAAGGTCTGACAAACCTGACCGCAGACTGAGCAACTGCCTCCGTTTGGATTCTGCACGATGTTCTTCGCTTTGAAGCCACCCGCAGCAGAACGTAAGAAGACAACTTGGGGGCATGATAAGGTTGCTCCACCGCAAGTCTTGGTTTGGTCACAGTACTTGTTGAAGGTCGTGTCTGAGCAGGTGTCACCACCTGTACCTGTGGGTATTGGGACGCCACCTTTGATGGCTATGGCATCCCCTTCCGTAATGGGAGACCAGAGGATTTCTCCAGTGTTGTTTGATGCGCCTGATGCTAGCGCGACCCAGGCGATTGACCCTAGAAAACAAACGAAGAGCATCGAAAGCTTAGAACGCATGGAACACCATGTCCTTTCTTGGTTGTGGAATGAAAACGACATAAACAAAGTCCGCCTCCCTCTATTGGCCAAACGTCATTGCGTTTGTGTGTCATCGTATAGCCAGTCTTGGTTCGATCCCAGCAAACATTGCAACGGCCTTTGCCGCATGACTAGCAGGACAAACCATCTCTTTTCTCCACTCTGGGAAGCTTGAAAGATGGTCTTGCGTTCTTAGAAGCCAAGCTGCCGCATTCTTCAATCGCGGTTTTTCGCTCGATATTGTCGTCGGGACTTGAATTAAGAATTCAAGCATATGGCCTGTCACCAAAATCCTAGCATTGTCGTTTTCAATTGTTAGCTGGGGAGGTGGTCCAGCATTCGGCATCCGCAAGAGCCATAGCGGTTCCCAAAAACCATCCTCGGTTTGCGTGTCAATGAGAACCTGAACGGCATTTCGAAGGTGAGTCACCACATGATTTGCAGAGGCAGGAGACAATATCCGATAGCGGGTATTGACGTTGTGCAGTAAGAGCAACGATTGAAGTACATGGCTGCCCGCGCAGGGAGTTCGTGACAAATCTTGAGTCACCAAAGCAAGAACAACATCATCGAAACTGTGTTTTTTGCCAAATTTGTCCTTCCAACTTGACTCTGGGCATTGATAGTACGCGAGTGCCATGACATCCCAAAGGTAATCCCCTTCCATACGGAAATTTGCCTTAACGTCATCAAGGACCATCCTGAGAGTACCCTCTGAACCGTCGGATAAATGGATTGTTCTATCTATTGGAACACCAAGCGAGCCACATACGCAAAGCACCTGACTTGGGTGTGCTTCTCTGTTTTCTTGTTTCTTGGCGAATAACCCATGCACAAAGGTAGCATAACGCGCCCCATGCTGGGTACGACGAAGCATACCTTTGCTTCCGAAAAAACTGTCCCCAGCTTGCCCATCGAAAACAAATCCTAGTACGTAGCGTCGACTTGGTCCATCTCCAAGGGTCGTTTCGGGACCAAAAACATGTAGTAAATGTAAAGCTGAACTCAAATTTGGATTTTCATTGGGTATAAGTCGCAACAGTATCCGGCGAATAGCGGCATTGTCAAAGTCTGAAGATGTATTACTTATCAAGATTTCGTGATCTGAAGAGTGCTGTCTATTCTCTGCGTTATCAACTTGAGGTTTTGCCTTGCTGTATGACCTAAATCCGAACCAAATGCAAAGTGCCAAAGCTGCTATGGCTATGGAAAGGGCAGTCAATTTTGCAGCATTCTTTTTCAACATGTGCTTTCCTGTCTTCCAAAAAACAGACCAATAGGTCTTGTTCATGAACCAGCCAGCACCAGTGACTTACATGTTAATCCAAGAACTACCATCGAATCAAGTGTCAATCCGGAAATTCTGAGCGATTCTTAAGTTATCGATGATCCCAGCGTGGGGGGGCAGTAGCCCAGCACGCTGAACTTGCTCTAAAAAGGGTGTTTCCATTTGAATACGGCCACATTTAGCACTCGCTCTCCCCTCCCCACAGTCATCATGCATACAACCTTGCTTTCTATCCACAGCTGATTGGCCATCAACTATAGGTAAGGGTGTATAGGTATCTATAGGTTTGAGCGAGTAACTCGACGTGGATAACTTTGCTAGGGCATTGAAACTCCTGAAACCCACATGGAAGTCACCGCGACCAAGTGTACGTGGATGCCGCGACCAACTAGACGTGGATAACTTTCCTAACCCCCTGAGTTATCAACAGACTGCTCGGACAGCTTCGGAAAGAGGGTAGTTTGCTCTGGGATGGTGAAGAAGTGTTGCTTGGAAGCCACTGGGGGTGGACTGTTCTCCAAGGTGATACCACGTTCATCCACGTCCATGCGGGCATCAGGATAGACGACTTGCACCTGGCGAAGGGTTTCCAGAAAGCCCCGGCGGAAATCCCTGATGCGTTCATACCCTTGCCCAAACTGGTCATGTAGGTTCGCCCAGGCGACAAACTGTGTTTTACCAAACTGAATACGATGCAGGCGCTGGGCTAACCAGACGTACATATCGAGTGCCAAGGAAGAGTGAGCAATGGCACCAATAGCTCGATGATCTAAGGGAACTGCGTGTTGGGCCAGACTGGCAAAGAACTCATCCCCAAGCCTTACCGTGGAAGGCCAGAGAACTCGTTGGCCGGGTTGTCCAGGATACCACAAGTCAAACGCGGTGATGATCTGGCTGTTGATCTGCATGGCACGGCCATCACGGACCATGCCATACCTGACAGTTGAAGCAGCCAACCTGGCAATCTGATCCTTGAGCCCTCGCAACTGAGGCCCACTGGTAGCCAATCCAAGATTGCGAGCGAAGGCGGTCATGGAGTCTTGCACATCAATGATAGGTGAGCCAGTACGGACCGCTTCACTGGCCAAGTTGATCAGAACGAGTCGGCTCTTCTCACCGTAGGGCAAGCCGACTTTGACGAAATCCCCTGTCTCCGGATTGATGGCTGCCCCTGCTTCGATCCGCAGGGTAGCGAAGCCCTGCTTCTGTTCCCACTCGCGAACCTCATCACCAGGATTGTTGTAAGGCAAGCCGCACTGACATGAGACGGTGTGCAGAAAATCGATTTGCTCTGGAGGGCAGGAACGGATAGCGACCGAGGCATCCATCAGACGTTCCATGCGGCGAGTGATCTTGGGTACTTCGGGCATAGCCCCTCCTCGCCTCAATGATTACAGAAAGCCATTCTGTTTAAGCCATGGTTCGAGTGCAGCGTCAAGGATGTCCTGCACCTTGTGAGGTTGTATTTTCTTAAGCTGGCGTTCTAATGATGCACGTTTCAACGCTTCAAAGAGGTCGGCCCGAAGCCTCGTTGTCAATGAAATACGCGATGCGATTTGCTGCGTGGCATCCACCTGTTTGGTGCCATAGACGAACTCGGCTTCTTTGGCTTTCTGTTCAGCCTCTTCCTTTGGGGACAGTCCTTGGATGAGTGTTCGACGTGAGGCCATTACTTCTTCCTCCGCTTTTTGGATGTCGGAGATTTGCTGACAGAGTCCTTCCGAATCGCATCTGGCAGTAATTCTTGAAACAGTGTTCTCATTTCAATCGCAGCATCCTTGGCCCTGCTCCCCATTTTCCAGACAAAGGTTCCCTGCCCAGGTGCATCTGCATAGACCTGTTTCAGGGTGATGGCGGTTCGTGCCAATGGTAGATTCAATGCGGCGGCAGCATCCTTCATATCACTCGTGAGTCGATAGTGTCTACCAACCATGCTCAGGATGCAAATAGCGGGCGGTTCTCCCTTGCGGATACCTCTGGATTGACGAAGGACATCGGTTGCTTGAGACAGCGCCCGGACTTCCAGCATGCTTGCCTTACAAGGAACCAAAGCTAGATCGCCTCGAAGCAGCAATGATCGGCTATTCTCTGTGTTGCTTCCTGGGCCATCGGCAATCACATAATCAGCCTCCAAGGCAAGATCAGGAAGTTCGTTGAGGATCATATCCGCATTCTCAAGACGAACGGACTTGATGCCAGGTGCTGCCTCCTTCATCCAAGATGATGATGACTGTTGCATGTCACAGTCAGCGAGGATCACCTTGTGGCCTTGTTCGTGAAGCCAGCCCGCCAGATGCACAGCCAGCGTTGACTTCCCAACTCCACCTTTGTTGTTCGCGACGACGATAATCATGATGCTTGCGTAGCGCATTTCATGAAGGCTTGCAAGCAGTATTTCATGACAGCATGCTGGCTTGCGGCTTTGCCACTCAGCTGCCCAGATGTCTTGCCAGTCTGCCAGCATGATTACAAGTAAGCTACCAGTCGTGATGGCTAGCAGGCATGGCAGCAAGTCAGCCGCCAGTCCTGTCATCCTGATTGCAAGAAAGCTTGCTGGCAAGCTGGCTGGAAAGCCAGACAGCAGGCTTTTCACCGTGAAAACATTTCTAAGCGAAGCTTAGAGGAGATGTCTGATGCTTCCTGTTTACTTTTTCTCGCAATTTCCGAAGAGGTGTGTCAGTAAACTGACTCATGCTTCGCATTCATCAACAGACCTCCGTCGATGCCGCCAAGAGTTACTACTCGACGGCTGATTACTACTCGCAAGGCGAGCAAACCATTGGCCGCTGGGGTGGCAAGGCTGCCGCCATGCTCGGTCTGTCGGGCAACATCGACAAAGGGGATTGGGATAGCCTGTGCGAGAATCGCCATCCTGAAACTGGCGAACGACTGACATTGCGTCAGAAAGAACATCGGCGAGTAGGTTGGGATTTCAATTGGAACGTTCCCAAAAGCTTGTCAGTTGTCGAAGCCTTGACCGGTGATGATCGGCTCAAAGAGGCGATACGCGATGCGGTCAGTGAAACCATGCTTGATATCGAAGCCGACGTCAAAACTCGTGTAAGCGTAGGCAAAGGCAAGACGAGTAGGGTGACCGGCAACTTGGTCTGGGGTGACTACTTGCATCTGGAGTCGCGACCGGTCAACGGCATCTGTGATCCCAATCTCCATGTACATGCCTTTGTCATGAACTCGACGTATGACCCAGTCGAGCAGAAATGGAAGGCACTGGAGTTGAGCGAGATCAAGCGTGACGCTCCGTTTTATGAAGCGATGTTTCACAACCGTCTTGCCCAGAAAGTGCAAGACCTGGGCTATGCAGTGGAACGTACCGATGAGCGGTGGGAACTGGTCGGCATTCCTAAAACCATGCGGGAGAAGTTCTCGGAACGCACGAAAGAGATTGAAGCCAAAGCCAAGAAACTTGGCATCACCGACGCGAAGTCGAAAGACGCCTTGGGTGCTAAAACGCGGGTTGGCAAGCAAGAGCTCAAGCTCACTCCCAATGAACTCATGACGGAGTGGCGATCACGCTTGGCTCTCGACGAAGAGCATCTGCTGCATCAAGTAGCTAGCCAAGTTCATCCAGTGGAGCTACGGTCAGGCTTTGCCAAGGATGCCGTGTCCCACGCTATCGAGCATTGCTTTGAACGGAAGTCCGTGGTGTCGGAGAAGCGGCTACAAGCGGAAGCTCTGCGGTTTGGTGTAGGTCATGTGTCTTTGGAGGAAGTTAACCAAGCTTTGAAAAACCAAGGTGTCCTGCTGAGGGAGTATCGCGGCCAACGGATGGCGACCACCTCAGCTATCCTGGCCGAAGAGTCTCGTATGCTTCGCTTCGCTCGCGACGGACGTGGTGCATGTAATCCTCTAGTAGGCCCAGACCAGCCTTTGGAACGAACCTGGCTCAATGCCGATCAGCAGAAGGCTGTCCGGCACCTTTGGGAGACCACGGACGGAGTCGCAGTTGTCCGAGGCGCTGCGGGCGTGGGAAAGACTACCCTCCTACAGGAGGCCGTCGCCGGCATTGAGCAGCACGGCAAGAAGGTCTATGTCTTCGCTCCGACGGCGGAAGCCAGTCGGAAAGTGTTGCGTGACGAAGGCTTCAAGGATGCTGAGACCGTGGCTCGCTTACTGATCGATCCGACACTACAACGTGCTATCCAAGATCAAGTGATCTTGATTGATGAGGTCAGCCTGGTCAGTTCCCGGCAAATGGCCCAGGTCTTTGACTTGGCCGAAACTGCCAATGCTCGTGTGATCTTGCTCGGTGATCGGCAGCAACATGGTTCCGTCGAACGCGGTGCGGTACTTCGACTTTTGGAGACGGAAGCAGGGATCAAGCCAGCCGAGGTGTTGGAGATTCAACGCCAGAAAGATCAATACAAGCAGGCAGTGAGGTACTTGAGCGAAGGGTATACCAATGAGGGCTTTGCTAAGCTCGATGACATGCAATGGATTAAGGAAGATGCCAGTGATCATCGGTACGAGCGATTGGCGGCTGACTATGTGGCAGCACTTCAAGCAGGAACACCATTTCAGAAGCTGCTCGTGATTAGCCCAACTCACGCAGAGGGCAAAGCCGTCAACGAGGCTTTGAGGACAGAACTTCGGAAACAGGGGCTCATTGGAAAACAAGATCATGAAGTGAGCATACTGCGAAGTGCCAATCTCACGGTCGCCGAACGTAGCGACAGGGTGCAACTGCAGGAAGGCGACGTGCTGCTATATCACCAAAACGCCAAAGGCCATCGTTCGGGTGATCGACTCGTCGTGCAAGCTGGTGTGGAATTACCACTTGATCAGGCCGAACGGTATCAAGTCTACCGGAAGGATACGATTCAACTGGCTCCCGGGGATCTGATTCGCATCACCAAAGGTGGAGCTACGCTCGGCGGCAAGCATCGCCTGAATAATGGCGATGTGTTCCAACTCAAAGGAATGACGGAAGCAGGGCATCTGGTGCTTCACAACGACTGGGTTCTGGATAAGTCCTTTGGCCACATTGATCATGGTCGAGTGCAAACAAGCCATGCGTCACAAGGTAAGACGGTACATCGAGCGTTTGTGGCAATTGCCAAGCAATCATTTCCTGCAGTTTCGCTAGAGTCCTTCTATGTGTCTCTATCGCGTGCGAAGCATCAAGTAACAGTCTACACCGATGATAAGGAAGCCCTGCGAGAAGCCGTTCACAAAAGTGATCCGCGTTTGACTGCCACAGAACTTTTGAATCGCGAGGGTAGGCTGGAGCGTCAAAAGGCAGAGCGATTCCAGCGGCTTCGCCGGTTCTACCGAACACTGAAAGATCGAACCCTTTCAATCAACACGCCCCATAAGCCGATGGAGGTCGCATATGAGCGATGATTTACAACGCCTCAAACAGTTCCGTGCAATTCCAAGTGATACCAACGAAACAGAAGAGGATGATGTTTCAGGAGTGTTCGGCTGCTTGCGTGGTTTGAAAGAAAAAGCTCTCATGCTGGAACTGCGTTTGAAGTCTGGGAATTCGGAATCGTTCAGTTATGCGTTGCTGGACAGGGTTTGCTACAACCCAACATCGGGCATCACGCTTCACTTCGGCGTCAACACCGTGCATGTCTATGGCCAACGTCTTAAGACGGAGGTGCGTCCAAACGTCAACCTCTACGAAGGGCTGCTTAGGCATCGCATCACCTGGATCAAGGAAGCGGGGCAAGCGGAGTCTCTAGCCAGCCAAGCTCCCATCAACGTTACTGGGATTGAAGTAAAGTAACGATTTCGGAAATGATAAAAGCACAGTGGTATTCCTCATAACAAGTCCTTTCCTGAAAAGGGCGGGTGTCGCCACCCGCACCGGTTGAGGTTACTTGTTTTCTGAGGCGATCCGTAGAACGATCCGACCGTCAAGTGGAACGGCAGCAAGTTCGACATTGAACCCATAGTCATCTTGGTGAATCCATGCCACTCCGATGCGGCTCCAAAACGACTTATCGTTCTTGCCATCTCTCACGTGATAAGCAATGTGTGATGGTTTCTTGGACGAGGTTATTGTGTCAGCCATAAGGTGTTTCCTTTTTTCTTCAGTCCGCTTGATTGCGACCTGATGGCAACGATATGAAAGCCGCACTCGTCCGGGAGCGTCAGCGTTCGATCAAGAAAAATATTGGGGGAGACCTCTGGGGGAACCGATGTTTTTCTTGAACTGCCCGGCAGCGGCTTTAACGTGCTTTATCAGGTCGTTAAGCGGACACCGCAAAAGAAACGACAGTATGAAATGA
>WBZX01000671.1_pt1 | contig 29617 bp, 26 predicted proteins | sample 5204211 | NCBI WGS metagenome assembly WBZX01 (sample SAMN12344362, study PRJNA552823) | activated sludge metagenome | biome: Activated sludge suspended growth; feature: Nitrification reactor; material: Wastewater; isolation source: activated sludge from nitrification reactor of wastewater... | reverse complement strand
AAGTTGCTCCAGGGTTTGTTTTCTTGCGTTTTCTTTTTCCATGATTCTCGGATCATGAAAACCTTAAAAAGTTCATATTTTATTGGGCCGAATCAATAAGCTGATAGGGTCAGTTTAGCCTCTACACCACCATGTGGCAGATTGACCAGCATAACCTCACCGCCATGCAGCAACGCCACCTCTCGCACAAACGGCAACCCCAGCCCCGTACTCTTGCGCTGCGTGCCGGGCCGTGTCAGCGAGTAGAAGCGCTCGAACACGCGGGGCAGGGCATAGTCGGGGATGCCGAGGCCTTGGTCTCTTACGATCAGGGTGTGTTTGCCGGATGCGGTTTGCAGCGCCAGCGTGATTTGGCCGCCGTCGGGTGAGAAGTCGATGGCGTTGTCGAGCAGGTTGGCGATGGCTTGGCGTAGCAGGAAAGGTTCGCCGATGGTGTGAGCTGCGGGCGGAATCCGGTTGTCGCAGCTGATGCCGCGCGCTTGCAGTCGGGTGGCGTGGTCGGCAATGACGGTTTCTGCCAGCTTGCTTAATTTAACGGGGACGGTTTCTTCCAGCGCGGTGCGGTGTTCCAGTTTTGCGAGCGCAAGCAGTTTGTCCAGCATGTCTTTCAATCGTGTGCTTTGTTCGCGGATGTTGGCGGTGAAGGTGGCGCGTTCGTTTTCTGGCATATTTTCGTCCAGCAGTTCGGCCGAGCCGATGAGCGCGGTGAGTGGGCTTTTCATTTCGTGGGCGAGGTGGTGGACGTAGTTTTCGACGTATTCTCGGCCGTCAAGTTTTTCACGCATATCGGCGAGGGCGCGGCCCAGTTCGGCCAACTCGCCACTGCCTAGCGTGGGGAGTAGCGTTTTTTGGCCCGCGCCGACTTCGCGCGCATAGCGGCGCAATAGATTGATGGAACGGGTGAGCCACCAGGTAAACAGCAGGCCGATCAGCAAGGAACCGCCCATCAGCCACCATCCGGCGCGCTCGATATGGTTGCGGCTACGGTCGATAAAGGGCTGTACGCTCATGACTGACTTGGCGACGGTCAGTACGCCTATCATTTTGCCGTCAAACAGGATAGGCGCGGCGACGTGCATGATGGTGGAGTCTTTGTCGTTGGGGTCGGATAGGGTGCTGCGAACGCCGTACCGACCATGCAGGGTGAGGTAGACATCGTTCCAGCGAGAGTAGTCCTTGCCGACGGCGGTTCCAGACGAGTCGTACAGTACGATGCCGCGTATGTCGGTAATGTAAACCTGCAGGTCGACATTATCTTTCTTGAAACCCCAGATGTCGGCGTGCGGGTCACGTGCCTTGTAGCGCTGGAAGGCCGCAGCAAAACGTGCTGTGTCGAGGAAGTTGCCGTAATAATCTTCGGCGGCGATTTCCGCAAGGAAATGCGCGGTATCGACCAGTGTTTCTTCCATGGTCTGGCGTACGCCGGGCTTGACCTCCTGCGTGAAGTTGTTGAGTACAAACCAGGCGGCGAGACCGACGATGAGGAAGTAACCCAGCAGCAGACGCAGGGTGATGTTCATGGTAACGGCCCGTTGACGACGCTGTAGCCCATACTGCGATGCGTAACGATGGGGTCGATGTCGTCGCGTACGGCCTTAAGCTTGGCACGTACGGTCTTGATGTGGGTGTCTACGGTACGATCGGAGGTGTCAAGCGCATCGTGCCAGATGGTATCCATGAGCACTTCACGCGAGTAGATACGGCCGGGATGTTCCAGCAGCAGTTTGAGCAGCAGGTATTCGTAGCGTGTCAGATCAAGGCAAGAGCCACAAAAGCAGATACGCGCGTCGGCATCAATGCCGAACCATGCGGCTAGTAGAGTGTCGTTGGCTGGCATCCGGCGGCGCAAAATTACCCGTACCCGTGCTACGATTTCGCGCGGCGAGAAAGGCTTGGTCACATAGTCGTCGGCACCGATCTCCAGCCCGACGATACGATCGATTTCTTCTGCACGCGCGGTGAGGAACAGGATGGGAATGTCGGTGAAGGTGCGCGCCAGACGGCAAACCTCAAAGCCGCTCATGTCCGGCAGGCCGACATCCAGGATCGCCAGTGCATGGCGGCCGCTGTGCAGCTGTTTCAGGGCATCGCCGCCTAGAGTGCAATGATCCACGGCATATCCTTCGGATTTGAGGACATAAGCGAGTACGTCCGCAATTGCCGATTCATCTTCGATAATGAGAATGTTGGAAGCCACGATGGCTATATTACTGCGACCTCTTCATTTTGAAGCATGGTGATCAGGCGAATCAGAGGAAGACCAATCAATGCATTGGGGTCATCGCCTCGCATCCACTCGATAAGGGCAATGCCAAGCCCTTCTGACTTGGCGCTGCCGGCGCAGTGATAAGGCTGTTCCTTCAGCAGATAGTTTTCAATCTGGTCGTCATTCAGCTGACGGAAACGCACTTCGAAAGTGACGTCTTCAGCCTGCATGTTACCCGTTGCGGCATTGAACAAACAGATCGCGCTGTGGAATGTCACGATACGGCCGCGCATTAGGTGAAGTTGCCTGACGGCATTATCGTGGGTGATCGGTTTGCCGAGTTGCAGGCCATCCAGCGTGGCGACCTGGTCGCAGCCGATGACGAGGCTGGCCGGGTGAGACTCGCCAACCTTGCGGGCTTTTTTTTGCGCGAGGCGAAGTGCGGTTCGTTCAGGTGTTTCGCCAACCAGGGGCGTTTCATCCACATCTGGCGATACAACGCTAAATGGTAGCCGCAGACGTTCCAGTAACTCACGGCGGTACGGGGAGGAGGAGGCAAGGATCAGGTTCATGGCGCTCAAAGGAAAAAGCCGACGCTAGGTCGGCTTTTTGCATTACTGGGTTACTGTTGGATTTCGATCAAGGTTTCGTCCGGCGTTACGCTGTCGCCTTTCTTGACGTGGACAGCAACGACAATACCGCCTGTCGGCGCCTGGATTTCATTTTCCATTTTCATGGCTTCAATCACCAGTACGCCATCCCCTGCGCTGACCTTGTCACCGGCCTTGACCTTGACGTCAACAATGGTGCCCGGCATCGCTGTGGTCACGCAGCCCGCGTGCGATGGGCGTGGGCGGTTGCTGCCATTTCCGGAGTCAGCCGCCTTTTTCTTGCCGCTGCTTTTGCCGCTGCCGGAAACTTCGATTTCGTTCAGGGTTTCGACTACGACTTCTTCGGCAATGCCATCCACGGAGACATAGAATGGTCGCTGTTCTTCACCCGGATGGCCGCTACCGGTGAGCTTGATATGGAAAGTTTCGCCATGCAGCGTGACCTTGAACTCGCTGGGCGCATAGCGCGGCGCTGAAGCCGACGCAGCCTCCTTGTCCAGCAGAGGCTCCGGCTTGAGGCTGCCTGCGGCACGTTCCTGGAAGAAGGTTTGCGCCAGCTCCGGAAACATCGCGTAAGTCAATACATCTTCATCCGATTTTGCAAGGTTTTCGCATTGGATGCGCAGCTTGGCCATTTCGGGCTCGATCAGGTCGGCGGGTCGGCAGGTGATGACTTCGCTGTCACCAACCGCCTGTTGCTTGATCTGCTCGTTCACCTTGCCCGGTGCCTTGCCATATTGACCCAGCAGGTAGTTCTTGACCTCGTTAGTCACGGATTTGTAACGTGCGCCAGTCAGCACATTGAGTACTGCCTGGGTTCCGACGATCTGCGAAGTCGGCGTGACCAGCGGTGGGAAGCCCAGATCTTCGCGCACCCGCGGGATTTCCGCCAGCACAGTATCCATCTTGCCCAGCGCACCTTGTTCCTTGAGTTGGTTGGACAGGTTGGAGATCATGCCGCCCGGCACTTGATTCACGAGTACGCGAGTATCGACGCCGGTAAAATCACTCTCGAACTGCCAGTATTTTTTGCGTACTTCGCGGAAATACGCCGTGGTTTCCTGCAAGTCTGCCAGGTTCAGGCCGGTATCGTATTCAGTGCCCGCAAGCGCGGCGACCATGCTCTCGGTAGAAGAGTGGCTGGCGCCCTCGCCGAACGATGACAGACAGGTATCGATGATGGTTGCACCGGCTTCCACGCCCTTGAGAAAAGACATCGCCGACAGACCGGACGTGGAATGGCTATGCAAATGGATAGGCAGCTTGACCGCAGCGGTTAATGCCTTGACCAATTCGGAAGTTGTAGCAGGTGTCAGTAGTCCTGCCATATCCTTGATTGCCAGGGTGTCGCAACCCATGGCTTCAAGTTCTTTCGCCAAACCGACGAAGTGCGGGATATCGTGGACCGGGCTGGTGGTGTAACTGATGGCGCCCTCAGCGTGCTTTCTGGCTTTTTTGACGGCCTCGACCGACACGCGCAGGTTGCGCAGGTCGTTCATGGCGTCGAAAATACGGAACACATCGACGCCATTGTCGGCGGCTTTTTGCACGAAAGCCTGCACCACATCATCGGAATAATGGCGGTAGCCGAGCAGATTCTGCCCACGCAACAGCATCTGAATACGGCTGTTAGGCAATGCCTTACGCAGCTTCTTCAGGCGTTCCCAGGGGTCTTCCTTGAGATAGCGCACGCAAGCATCGAATGTTGCACCGCCCCAAGCTTCCAGCGACCAGAAACCGATGCTGTCGAGCTTGGTACAGATCGGCAACATATCGTCGGTACGCAAGCGGGTTGCAATAAGGGATTGGTGACCGTCACGAAGAACTAGTTCAGAAACAAGAACTTTTGCCATAATCTTAATCTTTTGAGTTAAGTTGAGAACGCGGTGCGTCCTTAAATACCTTCGTGCGCCGCAATGGCTGCCGAAATGGCTGCTGCCATGAGTTCCGGTGGGAACTCAGTGGCGTAATTGACCAGTTCCGGATGAGATTCCACGAAACTGGTATTGAAACGCCCGGCCTTGAAATCAGGGTGCTTCATGATTTCCTGATAGTAAGGAATCGTTGTTTTTACGCCATAAACGACCATGTCATTCAGTGCGCGGCGGCCGCGTTCGACCACACCGTTCCAATCCAGTGCCCAAACGGTGAGTTTTGCGCACATGGAGTCGTAATAGGGTGGGATAACGTAGCCTGAATACATGGCGGCGTCGACGCGTACGCCAGGGCCGCCGGGAGCGTAATAGCGAGTAACTTTGCCAAAACTGGGCAGGAAGCCGTTTTTTGGATCTTCGGCATTAACCCGGTATTCCATGGCGAAACCACGAAAACGTACATCTTCCTGTTTATATTGCAGTTCCAGGCCGTCGGCAATGCGGATTTGCTCCTGCACAATGTCGATGCCGGTAATGGTTTCCGTTACCGTATGCTCGACTTGCAGACGGGTGTTCATTTCCATGAAATAGAAATTATTGTCTTCATCGAGCAGGAACTCGACTGTTCCGGCGTTTTCGTAACCTACCGCCTTGGCAGCCTTAACGCCGAGGCCACCGATGTAGTCGCGTTGCGCCTGACTGAGTTGTGGCGAAGGCGCAATCTCGATGAGTTTCTGGTTGCGGCGCTGGATCGAGCAGTCACGTTCGAACAAATGAATCACGTTGCCGTGGCTGTCGGCCAGTACCTGCACTTCGATGTGGCGTGGGTTGACCACGCATTTTTCCAGAAAGACTTCGGGCTTGCCGAATGCCTTGCTGGCTTCCGAAATCACGCGGTCGTAGTTGGTCAGCAGTTCTTTTTCATCGTTGCAGCGACGTATGCCTCGTCCGCCACCGCCGTTGGTGGCTTTAAGCATAACGGGATAGCCGATCTTGCTTGCCAGTTCGACTGCTGCATCAAGATCTTCCAGATTGCCGTTGCTGCCTGGCACGCATGGGATGCCGGCAGCAATCATGGCGTTGCGAGCCTGGATTTTGTCGCCCATCTGGGCGATAACTTCCGGGGCGGGGCCGATAAACTTGACACCACGTTTTGCGCAGATTTCAGAAAGCACAGGGTTCTCTGACAAGAAACCGTAACCGGGATGCAGCGCATCGCAACCGGCTGCAACTGCCAGGTTGACGATATTGTGGGCGTTCAGGTAACCCTGCACCGGGTCAGAGCCTATGTTGTAAGCCTCATCCGCTTTTTTGACATGCAGTGCGTGCCGGTCGGCGTCGGTATAGATCGCCACCGACGTGATGCCCATCTCGGAGCAGGCACGTACGATGCGGACGGCGATTTCACCACGGTTGGCGACGAGTATCTTTTTTATCATTTAGCTGTTAGCGGCTGTTAAGGTGGGTACAAGCGTTTTTGACACGCAAACCGGGCAATTATATCATGCGCGCTTTCTCACGGAATAGCGCCTCGACCTTGCCAGAACGACACTTCATAGACAGTCTTGAATTTGCCAAGCAATCTCTTGAAATTCATGATAAAATCCGCGCCTCGAATTTGCTTGGGCTGGAAGATGTGTTGCATTCTGGTCGTGGCGAGTTTGAGTTTCGGGTTGTCGGATGCCGTATAGGGCGCGACAAGTCGGGCCTGAGGGTTGAGGTGAAGGGGGTGCTTGGCGTGCAGTGTCAGCGCTGCCTGGAAGAGATGGATTATGCCGTTGATTTCACCAGAACCTTTGCTCTGGTCGCAGATGAGTCCGCGTTGCCGGAAGAGGAATTTGAAGATGACGAAGTGGATTATCTGGTGGCTGATTCCAGGCTTGATCTGGAAGCGCTGATTGAAGAGGAAATTCTCCTCGGTTTGCCACTGGCAATTCGTCATGAAGAGAGTTGTACCGGAGGTGGTGCGTCGGTATCGGTTGTTAAGCCCAATCCTTTCCAGGCATTGGAAGGGCTTAGGAAGAAGTAAAAGAGTTAATTTAAGTTTTTGTGAGGAGTAACAAATGGCTGTTCAACAGAACAAGAAGTCCCCATCCAAGCGCGGTATGCACCGTGCGCATGATTTTCTGACTGCGCCGGCATTGGCTGTCGAGCCGACAACCGGTGAAGTGCATCTGCGTCACCATGTGAGCGCTTCTGGCTACTATCGTGGCCGCAAGGTAATGCCTGCCAAGGGCGAATAAGCCTTTTCTCACGAACAGATGCGCCGTCCCCTGGCGGGGATGGCGCTTTGTTTATGGATATTACACTCGCCATTGACGCCATGGGCGGCGACCACGGCCCCCACGTCACCGTTCCTGCCGCGCTTGACGCACTCAGGCAGGATAGCGAAATCAATATCGTCCTGGTCGGACTGACCGATGTCATCGAGGCGGAGTTGCGTGCTCGCAAGGCATCTGTCGGACCGCGCTTGCGCATTCATCATGCCGGCGAGGTCGTGGCCATGGACGAATCCCCGCAAAGCGCGCTCAAAAATAAAAAAGATTCTTCGATGCGTGTGGCCATTAACCTGGTTAAAAGTGGGGAGGCTGGTGCCTGTGTCAGCGCCGGCAATACCGGCGCGTTGATGGCAACCGCCCGCTTCGTACTCAAAACCCTGCCTGGCATTGACCGCCCTGCAATCGCATCTACACTTCCCAGTCGTAGTGGTCATACCTACATGATGGATCTCGGCGCAAATGCCGATTGCACCCCCGCGCATCTGTTACAGTTCGCCATCATGGGCGCTATGCTGGTGTCTTCTGTCGAGCAGAAGGAGAGGCCGACGGTTGGTTTGCTGAATATAGGCTCTGAAGACATTAAGGGTAATGAAGTGGTCAAGCAGGCAGGCGAGATGCTACGGGCAAGCCATCTGAATTTTTACGGCAATGTCGAGGGTGACGATATCTATAAGGGCACGGTCGATCTGGTGGTTTGCGATGGTTTTGTCGGTAACGTGGCGCTCAAGACATCTGAAGGGCTGGCGCACATGATGAGCAGTTTCCTGACCCAGGAATTCAAACGCAATACGTTGACCAAACTGATGGCTTTGCTGGCTATGCCGGTACTCAAGGCATTCAAGCGTCGCCTCGACCCGCGCCGCTATAATGGTGCGAGCTTTCTTGGGCTGCGAGGTATCGTGGTCAAGAGCCACGGTGGTGCAGATAGCTTTGCATTTCTGCAAGCCATTCACACTGCCGTCGAGGAGGCGCGTAGTGGTGTGCTACGTCGTATCACAGACCAACTGGAAATCGAACACTTGCAACCAGCACAAACGGAAGAGCCGTCTGCATGACCTATTCTCGCATCGCGGGTACCGGCAGCTATCTGCCTGAAAGAATTCTTACCAATGCCGATCTCGAAAAGATGGTGGAAACCACTGACGAGTGGATTGTTAGTCGTACCGGCATTAAAGAACGCCATGTCGCGGCTGAAAACGAATTTACCAGCGACCTCGCCGCAAAAGCTGCCGAACAAGCGGTCGCCGCCGCTGGAGTGTCTGTCCGGGATATCGACCTGATTATTGTCGCGACGACGACACCGGACCGTATTTTCCCCAGCACGGCCTGTTTGGTGCAAAGCAAGCTGGGTATTGCCGGATGTGCAGCTTTTGACGTGCAGGCAGTGTGCAGCGGCTTTGTTTATGCGTTGACGACGGCTGACCAGTTTATTCGTGGTGGGGCTGCCAGATGTGCACTGGTGATTGGCGCTGAAACGATTTCAAGAATTACCGACTGGACAGATCGCGGTAATTGCATCTTATGGGGTGATGGTGCTGGTGCGGTGATTCTCACGGTTAGCGACGAGCCGGGGATTATCTCTACCCATTTGCATGCCGATGGTAGCTATGCCGACATGCTTAGCGTCACTGGCGGCATCGCCGATCCAGACTGTAAACCGACCATCCAGATGGAAGGCAATGCCGTATTCAGGATGGCCGTCAATACACTGGATGCCATCGTCGACGAAACGCTAGGCGCCAACGGTATGGGTAAGGCACATGTCGACTGGCTGGTTCCGCACCAGGCCAATATCCGTATCATCCAGGCTACGGCTAAAAAACTGGGCATGGACATGGAGCGCGTTGTCGTTACCGTTGACCGCCATGGTAATACCTCGGCTGCATCCATTCCATTGGCGCTCGACGTTGCTGTGCGTGATGGACGAATCAAGCGCGGCGAAACAATTTTGATGGAAGCCTTTGGTGGCGGGTTCACCTGGGGGTCCGTGTTGTTGACGTACTGAGTAAAAATGATGAAATTTGCTTTTGTTTTTCCCGGACAAGGTTCGCAATCGGTCGGCATGATGCAAGGTTACGGCGATCTCGCCGTGATCCGCGACACGTTTGTCGAGGCGTCCGATGTGCTGGGGCAGGATATGTGGCGTATGGCGACAGAACCTAACGAGGAGCTTAACCAAACCGCTAATACCCAGCCATTAATGTTGACTGCCGGAATTGCAACCTGGCGCGTATGGCTGGCAACTGGTGGTGCGCAGCCATCCATGATGGCAGGGCACAGCCTGGGCGAATATACTGCGTTGGTTGCTGCTGGTGCCTTGTCTTTTACCGATGCACTGCCTCTGGTGCGCTATCGCGCCGAATCTATGCAGTCTGCCGTAGCTGAAGGCGTGGGAGCGATGGCGGCCATTCTTGGCCTTGATGACGATATGGTTCGCAATGTCTGTATTGAAGCGGCACAGGGGGAGGTGCTGGAAGCAGTTAACTTTAACTCGCCGGGACAGGTGGTGATTGCTGGCAACAAGACTGCTGTCGAGCGCGGAATGGAGGCTGCCAAGGCCAAGGGCGCTAAACGTGTATTGATCCTGCCGGTGAGTGTTCCTTCGCACTGTGCGTTGATGAAGCCGGCTGCCGAGGAATTCAATGCCTATCTGGCTAACGTTGTGGTTTCCCATCCAAATGTGCCGGTGTTGCACAATGCCGATGTTGCCTCCTATGATGATGCCACGAGAATAAAGGACGCGTTGGTGCGTCAATTGTATAGCCCGGTGCGCTGGGTGGAGTCTGTGCAAAAGATGGTCGCAGATGGCGTTGTCATTGCAGCCGAATGCGGCCCGGGAAAGGTGCTTGCCGGGCTTAACAAGCGTATCGTGGCAGAAATGCCTTGTCTTGCCCTGGTTGGCAACGACGCAATGGTTGATGCCAAACAACAATTTGGAGCATGAGAGAATGATGCTTGAAGGACAAATCGCGCTCGTGACCGGGGCTAGTCGGGGAATCGGTGCCGCTGTAGCACTGGAATTGGGAAAGCAGGGTGCAACGGTGATTGGTACTGCTACCACCGAGAATGGCGCTGCTCAAATCAGCCAGACTTTGCAGCAGGCTGGCGTCAAGGGAGACGGCTTGACGCTGGATGTGAACGATGCAACCCAAGTTGAGGCCATACTCAAGGCAATTGCAGAAAAATACGGCGTGATTTCCATTCTGGTGAATAACGCGGGCATTACTCGCGACACGCTGCTGATGCGGATGAGCGAGGATGACTGGGATGCGGTGCTGTCCACCAATCTCAAGTCGGTGTTTCGCCTGTCGCAGGCGGTGCTGCGCCCGATGATGAAGGCACGGCAAGGTAGAATTATCAGTGTGACTTCCGTTGTCGGCCATATGGGGAATGCCGGACAGTGCAATTATGCAGCGGCCAAGGCTGGAATGACCGGCTTTACCAAGTCGTTGGCCCGGGAAGTGGGCAGCCGTGGTATCACGGTCAACTGCGTGGCGCCCGGATTTATCGATACCGACATGACACGCGAGTTGTCCGAAGAGCAGCGTAATGCGCTTGTCGGCCATGTTCCCGCTGGTCGTTTTGGCAGTGTGGAAGACATTGCCGCAGCCGTGGCTTTTCTGGCTTCTCCACGTGCAGGCTACATCACAGGTGAGACATTGCATGTGAATGGCGGCATGTTCATGGCAGGTTAATGCCGTATATTTTTGAAACCGGCTGGAGTTTTGTTAGAATGACGCCAGCTTTTTGCTATAACCTAAAGGGGTAAAATAAGATGTCCGATATCGAACAACGTGTAAAAAAGATCGTTACCGAGCAGTTGGGTGCGAATGAAGCCGACGTCAAAAACGAGTCTTCCTTTGTCGACGATCTGGGTGCAGACTCTCTCGATACCGTTGAACTGGTGATGGCACTCGAAGAAGAATTCGATTGCGAAATTCCGGACGAAGAAGCCGAGAAAATCACCACCGTGCAACAAGCGATTGACTACGTTAACGCGCACGTCAAGTAATACCATCCAAGTTCTTTTATCGTTTTCCTGGAGTCGCCTTGTCCAAGCGTAGGGTCGTCATTACGGGCCTCGGGATCGTTTCACCTGTCGGTATTGGTGTCGAGACTGCATGGGCCAACATCGTTGCCGGTCAATCCGGTATTGGCCGTATCACCAAATTTGATTCTGCAAACTTTGCTTCGCAGGTTGCGGGGGAGGTAAAGGGCTTCGATGTGACGCAATTCCTGCCTGCCAAGGATGCCCGTCGGATGGATACTTTTATCCAGTACGGATTGGCTGCCGGAATAGAAGCGGTCAAGGATTCCGGTATCGTGGCTTCCGAAGAAAACGCCGAGCGCATCGGCGTTTCCATCGGTGCCGGTATCGGTGGCCTGCAGTTGATCGAAGATACGGACAAGGTTTACATGGAGGGCGGCCCGCGCAAGATTTCGCCGTTCTTTATCCCTGGTACCATTATCAACATGATTTCAGGTAACCTGTCGATCATGTTTGGCTTCAAGGGGCCCAATATTGCGATTGTCACAGCATGTACTACGGCCACGCATTGCATTGGAGACGCTGCTCGGCTGATTGAGTACGGTGATGCCGATGTCATGGTCGCGGGTGGTGCTGAGGCAGCAATTACTGCGTTATCTGTCGGCGGTTTTGCTTCTGCACGTGCGCTGTCTACGCGTAACGATGATCCAGCCACCGCCAGCCGCCCCTGGGATGCTGATCGCGATGGTTTCGTCATCGGCGAGGGGGCTGGCGTACTGGTGCTCGAAGAGTACGAGCACGCCAGGAAGCGCGGCGCCAGGATTTACGCCGAAGTGGCCGGCTTTGGCATGAGCGCCGATGCATATCACATGACATCCCCATCAGAAAATGGTGAAGGTGCTGCGCGTTGCATGCGCAATGCCTTGAAAAATGCCGAAATCAATGCTGATGAAGTTGACTACGTCAATGCGCATGGAACCTCAACGCCTGCTGGAGATATTGCGGAAACTCAGGCGGCCAAAGGATTCTTTGGCGATCACGCCAAAAAGCTTGCCATGAGTTCGACCAAGTCCATGACCGGGCACTTGCTGGGTGCGGCAGGTGGCGTTGAAGCAGTATTCTCTGCGCTTGCTTTGCGGGATCAGGTTGCACCGCCTACGATTAATATTTTTAATCAGGATCCCAATTGCGATCTTGATTATGTTCCGAATGTCGCACGTAACATGAAAATTGATGTCGCCATCTCCAATTCCTTCGGATTTGGCGGTACCAACGGAACATTGGTATTCCGCAAGATTCTTTAGAAGAGACATGCTTGCCGCAATGAATCGCCATGGATTGATTTCTGCCCGGATTTTACCGGTGTCGTATTTCAACAATCCTGTGTCTCTGTAACTGAGAGGGGCTTTGAGCTGACATCGCTCACGGACAGCATTATTGAACGCAAGCACGGTACAGGCAGATTCCATTCATCATGCTATCGCGTCGAGATCGCATGATACGGTCGAGTGTGTTTTGCGCAAGCGGGATAAAAGGTACTCTATTTCTCCAGTGGGTCTGATCGTTCATGAGGCATTTACACCCCTTGACGACGTGTGGGCTTGGGATGAATCTGTGCTTGACACTGCGATGCAGGAGGCAGCAGGTAAGACCATGTTTTCTATGATATGGTTGGTCGATTTCACCAACAGGCGATACCGCACTTACGTTGCTGGCATCAACGCCGACTAGCAGGGCGGCTCCCGACGACCCGCAATCAATTGCGCAAGCGGACGTGAGTACCGTACACGCCGCTTAACTTCTATAAGGGCTTCTCCGTTAGCCGAATCATCAAGCCGTCCCGATCCGGTTTGAGACAGGGGCGCCAGAGAGCAAAAGCAAAACGCGCTGAAAGCGCGCTTTGCTTTTATGAGTACTTCAGAGGTAGCTGTTGCACCTACTGCCTCTCGTATTGTTAAACCCAGATCATCCATTAGGCGGCTCTTCGAGTCTACGCGAGTGCCGGCGGTCGGTTTGCGGCCATTTTCGCCGCTTGCTCGGCGTCCATAGATGGCCTATGGACTTCTCTCAAGTGACAAACCTGTCTCGCAACCTGCCTCGCCATCGTCTCGCGTCCTAATGGATTATCCGGGTTAAATCTGATCTTGCCGGATATACTGAGTCCCGCCGTCGATTTTGATGTCACAGCACTGCAGCATGATGGCATCGGCCAGCGCCCACAGGACATCCAGTTTGAACTGCAGAATTTCCAGTGCACGTTCCTGAAGCTCGCGTGATTTGCCGAAATGGTTAAGCGTGAGATCAAGCCCTTGCTTTACGTCGCGGCGCGCCTGGGTTAGGCGGTTCTTGAAGTATTGCATTCCTTCCGGCTTGATCCACGGGTATTTGTCGGGCCATGCGTCGATCCGTTGCTGGTGGATGTGCGGTGCAAATAATTCAGTCAGCGAAGAGCAGACCCCTTCCTGCCACGGGCGTTGACGGGCAAAGTTGATGTAGGCGTCTACAGCAAATATCGAAGCCGGGGAAACCAGCTTGAGCGACATAATGTCTTCGCGCTTCAGGCCAACCGCCTCGCCCAGTTGCAACCAGGCTTCAATTCCACCTTCGCCGCCTTCGTTGATCGGGCCGCTACCGTCATGGTCGAACACGCGTTGAATCCAGCCGCGACGTACTTCGCGATCAGGGCAGTTGGAGAGAATAGCCGCGTCCTTGATTGGAATCGCAATCTGGTAATAGTAGCGGTTGGCAACCCAGCATTGCACCTGTTCCCTGGTCAGGCTGCCTTCGTACATCATGACGTGGAAGGGGTGCTTGATATGGTAGCTCTTGCCTTTTTCACGCAGCCTTGCCTCAAATTCCTCGCGGCTCCATGGGGTGTTTTCGCTCATTGGTTTCTCCGGTTTAATAAAAGCAGCCATCCCGTCGCCGGAACATGGCACGTCAATGTGTGCGATCAATGTATTAAAAGGATCTTTAAATCTTGTTTTTGGGTGCGAAAAAGGCCACTTTAAGCGGCCTTTGGTACAACCGGTTAACGGTTGCAAACGTACATCGTGACTTCAAAACCAAAACGCATCTCGGTCACTTCGGGCTTGCTCCACATAACATACTCCTTTGGTGAGGTTTACAAGATTTAAAACATGACTGCACTAACATCGTGATTAATCATACTCAGATGTTTTCAGCCAGGGGTCGTATGAATCATGATTCATTCCTAGTGATTTTCTTTAAATCGGCCACCGTAAGGCCGGGAAGAGGCTTTCAGGGGAATTCCATGGAGGGAGCGTATTAATATTGGCTGGAGAGTGCCTGAACAAGATAAAATTGCAGCCTTTAATATCTGCCGCAATATTCAGGAGGCTTACATGATCATCCAGAGCCATATCGTCGATCTCGATACGCCTACCGGCGTCATGCGCACGTATGTGCACCGGCCGGTGGCCGAAGGCCGTTTCCCGGCGATTCTGTTTTATTCCGAGATTTTTCAGCAGACCGGCCCGATCGAACGTGCTGCGCGGTTGATGGCGGGGCATGGCTATGCGGTGCTGGTGCCGGAAGTATTTCATGAACTCAATCCGATCGGCACCGTACTAGGCTATGACGATGCCGGGCGCGAGAAAGGCAATGCCGACAAATCGGCAAAACCTGTAGAGAGCTACGATACCGATAATCGAGTATTGGTCGAGTGGGTCAGGCAGCAGCCGTGGTGTTCGGGCGACGTGGGGGCGATGGGTTTCTGCATTGGTGGCCATCTGGCTTTCCGTGCGGCGTTACAGCCGGAAATCAAGGCGACGGCCTGTTTCTATGCTACCGATCTGCACACCAATGTTATCCCCAGCAAGCCCGGCCAGCACAGTATGGAGCGCGCCAGCGAGATCAAGGGAGAGTTGCTGATGATCTGGGGCAAGCAGGACCCGCACATTCCGGCAACAGGTCGCGCACAGGTTTATGCTCGCCTGGCCGAACTTGACGTAGTTCATGGCTGGCACGAATTCAACGGCCAGCATGCTTTTATGCGCGATGAGGGCGAGCGCTACGATGCCCAACTGGCCATGACGGGCTACCAGTTGGCATTGCAGATGTTCGGGAGAACGCTAAAGGCTGCGTAGATCGGCGGCCGTGATCATGGCATCGTGCAGGGCGCTGGCAATGAGGGCGCCTGCGATGCCGTGATCGGCCAGCATTTTTAGATCGGCATGGTTGCGTACGCCGCCAGCGGCATAGATTCTGGTTGCCGAAGATCGTTGCTGCAACTGCAGAAGCAAGTCGATATCCGGTCCGGCATGGCTGCCGACACGGTCCAGGTTCATGGCGATCACCCTGGAAGGCCATAACGCAGTGTTTTCCAGCAGCGATAACGGTCCCCTGAACTGGTTACGCAGGCTATCCAGCGAGAGAATGCTGCGATCCTGCCCCGGATATTCAAGCAGGCTGCGGACATCGGCCGAGGTGGTTTGGCTTTCGCTGCCGATGACGTAAAAAATATCCAGTGGCTTCCAGGATGCGCAGGATGCAATATTGCCGAACCCGGCATCCACCCAGATGTCCAGTTGCGGATAGGCGTCGCGCAGCATGGCGATGGTCCGCAGGTGGTTTCCGTGACGCCTGATGGCATCGATGTCGGCGATATAGAGTGTGCGGAATGGGTAAAAGGCGAGCAGTCCGCGCACGACCTCCAGCGGTTCGGCGCTGGCGCATAGCCCGGAAACCAGCGGCTGGTACTGGTCGCGTTGCCCGCGTTGCGCACGCACGACTTGCCCCCCCATTAAATCGATGACAGGTATGGTTTCAAAACTCAAGATTTTTGTTTGCGAATTCATCACCGGCGGCGGATTATACAATGCGCCGCTACCGCCATCGCTGGCGAAGGAAGGCGATGCGATGCTGGGCGCGTTGCTGGGCGATCTGCTGCAATTGCCCGATGTGGCCATCACAACAACCCGCGATCCCCGCCTGCCTGCACTGGATTTTCCGGTGCGAATCGAACCCGCGCAGGAAAATATCTGGGAGCACTGGTCGCAATGCATTGCAGAGGCTGATGCGGTCTGGCCGATTGCACCTGAAAGCGAGGGCGTGCTGGAACGCATCAGCACGATGGCAGCAGGTCGAATGTTGCTGGGATGCGTGCCGGAAGCTGTGCGCCTCGCCGCAAGCAAGCAGGCGACGGCGCGACGACTCGAGCAAGCCGGGATTACGGCCGTGCCGACCCTGCTGTTATCGGAGTTCGAACCAGGGCCGGGCAGTTTTGTTGCCAAACCCGACGATGGTATCGGCTGCGAAGGCTGCAGGGTATTCGATACCGCCGATGCGCTGTTGAACTGGATGCAGGGAAAGAGCCGTACGCACGTCATCCAGCCCTGGCTGGCAGGCGAAGCGGCCAGCCTTTCCATGATCTGTCGCAATGGCCGGGCGCAACTGCTGAGTTGCAACCGGCAACTGATCGAGGTTGCTGATGGTGAAATTCATTACCACGGCAGCCTGCTCAACAATTTTGTCCGGTATTGGCCCGAATTCGGCCAGTTGGCCGGGCAGGTGGCCATGGCTATCCCCGGTCTGGCGGGCTATGTCGGAGTCGATGTGATGGTCGAACAAGGCTGCCTCACCGTACTTGAAATCAATCCGCGCTTGACGACTTCCTACGCAGGGATGCATCGGGCCACGGGGGTGAATCCGGCAGGCTTGGTACTCGACCTGCTTTATAATGATCGCATGATCGAATCAACCAGAATTCAGCGTAATCCTGTACGGGTGAGTCTCGATGACTGACGTGATCGGCTGGGATATCGGCGGCGCTCATCTCAAGGCCGCGCGTTTGCGCCCCAACGGCCACATCATGTCGGTGGTACAACTGCCGTGCCCGCTGTGGCGCGGGTTGGAGCATCTGGAACTGGCAGTGGATGATGCAATTGCCGCACTGGGGCACGCTGGGCGGCATGCCATCACCATGACAGGCGAATTGGCGGATATTTTTCCCAATCGTTACGAAGGCGTGGTTCGCATTGTCGAAACCATGCAGCAACGTCTGCCTGGCGTGGGCTTGCAGATTTTTTCCGGGCAGCGAGGTTTTGTATCACCAGAAGAAGCCAGCCGCTACACGGCAGAAATTGCCTCGGCCAACTGGCTGGCCAGCGCGCAGTTTGCAGCAGGGCAGGTGGGCAACGGGATACTGGTGGACATGGGTAGCACTACGACCGATATCGTGCTGTTGCAGGATGGCAGCGCCCAGCCGCAAGCATTCACCGATGCCGGTCGGCTGGCCACGGAAGAACTGATTTATACCGGTGCCGTGCGTACACCATTAATGGCAGTGGCTCGGCGCGTACCATTTGCAGGCATCTGGCAGCGACTGACAGCGGAGCATTTCGCTACCATGGCGGATGTGCACCGCCTGACCGGCCGACTCGATGCGGCGCATGACATGGCCGACACTGCTGACGGTACCGGCAAATCCGCCGAGGAATCCGCCCGGCGCCTGGCTCGCATGGTGGGTCGCGATTGGGAAGAGGCGGATATGGAAACCTGGGTTACGCTGGCACGATTTTTCGCTCAGGCGCAGATGCAAGAGCTGCGCTCGGCGGTCGAGCGCATGCTCACCCGCACCAACGATAAAGCAACACCGCTGGTGGGTACCGGGGCGGGGCGCTTTGTCGTGCGCGAACTGGCTCGTCAGATGCAGTGCAACTATGTGGATTTTGCCGATCTGGTGGAAGGCGGCGCAGAAATGAAGAACTGGTCTGCCGTTTGTGCACCTGCATTTTCTGTTGCCTGGCTGGGGGCACGGGGATGACACAGTTGCTGGCGGAACTGGATTACCCCGAAGATAGCGCCGACCTGTTTGCGCGGATCGCGCACCGGCCCTGGTCGATGTGGCTGGATAGCGGCCGCCCGGGCTCGTCCTTCGGACGATTCGACATCATGGTGGCCGACCCGGTGGTCACGCTGACGACGCGCGGCGAACTGACCGAAGTCATCGGCCCGACCAGCGAGATTTCGCGTGCCGACCCGTTCAGTCTGGTGCGGGATTATCTGGGGCGGCATCAACCCTGCGAGCCGGGTATTCCCTTCATGGGCGGTGCAGTGGGATATTTTTCCTACGACTTGGCAAGGCGTCTGGAGCGCTTGCCTGCGACAGCGCAGGATGCCGAACATCTGCCCGAGATGCGCGTCGGCATTTACGACTGGGCCTTGGTGGTGGATCACGTTGTGAAAAAATGCTGGCTGGCCAGCCACGGACGCGCACCGCAGACACGCCAAGGCTGGGATGCGCTGCTAGCATCGTTTACCGGCCCGTTTACAGAGGATGTGGGTGATTTTCACGTTAACGGCCCGGTAGCCTCGAATATGACGGAAGCCAGTTATAGCCAGGCCCTCGACCGTATTCTGCACTATATCCACGAAGGCGACTGTTACCAGGTCAACCTGGCTCAACGCTTTGCCGCACCGGCATCGGGCGATGCGTGGGTGGCGTACAGGCATTTGCGCCGTGCCAGCCCGGCGCCGTTTGCGGCTTACCTCAACCTGCCGGATGCGCAGGTGTTGTCGGCGTCGCCGGAGCGTTTTCTGGAAGTGCGCGATCGCCGGGTCGAAACCAAGCCGATCAAGGGCACGCGCCCCAGGGATGCCGATCCGGCACGGGATAGAGGCAATGCCGACGAGTTGCTGGCCAGTCTGAAGGACAGGGCAGAAAATCTGATGATTGTCGATTTGCTGCGCAATGACATCGGCAAGAATTGCGTGCCGGGATCAGTGAAAGCGGAAAAAATGTTTGCGCTCGAAAGTTTTGCCAGTGTGCACCATCTGGTCAGCACGGTCACCGGGAAACTGGCTCAGGGTCACGATGCGCTGCATTTGCTGAGGGGCTGCTTTCCGGGGGGGTCCATTACCGGCGCCCCCAAGCTGCGGGCGATGGAAATCATCGAGGAACTGGAGCCGAATCGACGCGGGGTGTATTGTGGCGCTATCGGCTATATCGGATTCGACGGTAACATGGATACCAATATTGCGATCCGCACCGCAGTGTACTCGGACGAAGAAATTCGCTTCTGGGCCGGTGGCGGGATTGTTGCCGATTCCGAAGCTGACAAGGAATATCGTGAAACGTTGGATAAGGCGGCCAATATGCTGGCGCTGATGAGGGATTTCGATGCTGGTCGTTAAAATTGGCGGTAGCTTGCTCGGCACTCCGGAGCTTCAGATCTGGCTGGATATTCTGGCGAGAGAGGGTGATGGTCGTATCGTCATCGTCCCTGGCGGCGGCGTGTTTGCCGATGCCGTGCGCGTTGCCCAGAAGGTTGGCAATTTCAATGATGCAACCGCGCATCACGCGGCTCTGTTGGCGATGGATCAATTCGGCCTGGTCATGGAGGGCCTGCAACCGGGATTGGCTACTGCCGCCTCCGAACTCGAGATTTCGGAGCGCTCCTGGCAGCATCGAGCGATTGTCTGGCTACCCAGTCGCATGGTGCTGGCCGATGACGATATTCCCAAAAGCTGGGATGTCACATCGGACAGCCTGGCCGCCTGGCTGACTGCCAAACTGGGTGCGGAAGAGCTGATACTGGTCAAATATAGCGATACCATCGACACCCGTTTTACCGTACCACAATTGATCAGCGAAAATGTGCTGGATCCTTCATTCGACCGGTTTGCAGCCAACCTTCGATGCCCTGTCAGCGTAATCGGCAAGCAGGGGTACCGGATGGTGCTGGACAAGCTGTTGTCGCGACAGCAACCGACACGCGCGGTGTCATGAAACTTACTGAGCGGTACGCATCAAACATACAATCGATACGGAAGAGTCGTCAAAAATGAAACCTGAAACCATCAACCCAGCCTCCAGCCCTGAACCGGGCACCTTGTTTGCCACGGCGACCGGCGCGCTGCTGACTCCATACGGACTGGATTATCCGGCGCTACAGTCGGTGCTGGGCAATATCATGACGCACAAGGTGGATTATGCCGACCTGTATTTTCAGTACAGTCGCGCGGAGAGCTGGGGCCTGGAAGAGGGCCAGGTCAAGTCAGGCAGTTTCAGCATCGACCAGGGCGTGGGCGTGCGTGCGGTTTCTGGCGAGAAAACAGCATTTGCCTACTCGGATGACATCAATCTGCCAGCGCTGCAACAAGCCGCCGAGGCTACCCGGGCGATTGCGGCGCAGGGTGGCCATGGCGAGGCCGGGTCAGTCGTGGCGCGGCCCGGAAATACCCAGCTTTATTTACCCAACGACCCGATCGCGTCGTTGGGCGATGAGCAGAAAGTGAAATTGCTGGAGCGCCTGGAGAAGTTTGCGAGTGCGATCGATCCGCGAGTGACTCAGGTGATGGCATCGCTGGCAGGAGAATACGAAGTGGTCCTGGTCGCGCGCCACGACGGCATGATGGCTGCAGATATTCGCCCTCTGGTGCGGGTGTCGATCCAGGTGATTGCCGAGCAGGACGGCCGTCGCGAGCAGGGCAGCAGTGGCGGCGGTGGGCGCTTCGATTACACCTACTTTACCGACGAGGTGCTGCAGGACTACGCCAGAAAGGCCGTCCATCAGGCGTTGACCAATCTCGATGCCCGACCGGCGCCAGCAGGCAACATGATGGTGGTACTCGGTCCCGGCTGGCCCGGAATTCTGCTGCACGAGGCTATCGGCCACGGGCTGGAGGGCGATTTCAACCGCAAGGGCAGTTCGGCATTTTCCGGCCGCATCGGCCAGCAGGTGGCGTCGAAAGGCGTGACCGTGATCGATAACGGCAGCATTGCCTCGCGCCGCGGCTCGCTCAATGTCGATGACGAAGGCACGCCAACGCAGTCGACCATGCTGATTGAAAACGGCATCCTCAAGGGATATCTGCAGGATTCGCTCAACGCCCGCCTGATGGATACGGCGCTCACCGGCAATGCCCGGCGTGAATCCTATGCCCACATCCCGATGCCGCGCATGACCAATACCTGCATGATGAACGGTGACCGCGATCCGGAAGAAATCATTAAGTCGGTGAAAAAAGGCCTGTACGCTGTCAATTTCGGTGGTGGGCAGGTGGATATCACAAGCGGCAAGTTTGTGTTTTCGGCTGCCGAGGCCTGGATGATCGAGGATGGTAAATTGACCTATCCGGTCAAGGGCGCCACGCTAATCGGCAACGGCCCGGATGTGCTGACGCGCGTATCCATGATAGGCAACGACATGCAACTGGATAGCGGAGTTGGCACCTGCGGTAAGGAGGGCCAAAGTGTGCCGGTTGGCGTAGGGCAACCGACAGTCAGGATTGATGGGCTGACCGTCGGCGGTACTGGTTAACGCACTGTCTATTTTCAAAAATCCAAGTATGACGGTTGCGATTTGATCTGACAGTTTCTTCCGTCAAATCGGGTAACTGTAAGATCGGGCCGCAACTACTACACTTTGAAGCGCAAAGGAGTAGCCCCGTGAGTTGTGATCAACAGAACGCCACATTAACGGCTTTCCAGTTCTTCCCACCTCAGCAGTGCTGTTTCGATTTCCGTTTCGATTTCTGCCAGTCTGGCTTGCAGGGTTTTAACCTGCTGCGGTTGATCGCGATAAAGGCTGGGATCAGCCAGTTTTGCGTTGATTTCGGCTTGCTCCTGTTCCAGCACCTCGATTTTTCCCGGTAAGGCTTCCAGCTCACGTGTTTCCTTGAAGCTCATTTTGCTGCTTTTTTCGGACTTGGCCGGGGCAGGCTTGCTTTCTGTCCTGGTTTTGGCGGCAGAGGCTTCGGCCGTTGTACGTGCAGTCTGGAAGCGGCGCCAGTCGTCATAACCGCCACCGAATTCGGTCAATACGCCATTACCTTCAAAGGCAATCACCTGCGTCACGGTGTTTTCCAGAAACGCGCGGTCGTGGCTGACCAGGAACAGCGTTCCGTCGAACGATTGCAGCAGTTCTTCCAGCAATTCCAGCGTATCGATGTCGAGGTCGTTGGTCGGTTCATCCAGCACCAGCACGTTGGCGGGCTGGCTGAACAGGCGGGCCAGCAATAAACGATTGCGCTCGCCGCCGGAGAGCGATTTGACCGGCGCACGGGCGCGCTGGGCCGGAAACAAAAAGTCTTCAAGATAGCTGATGACGTGCTTGCGCTCATTGCCGATCTGGATGAAATCTGCACCGGGGCTGATGGTGTCGCACAGCGTGGCTTCTTCGTTGAGTTGCTCGCGCATCTGGTCGAAATAGGCGACGCTCAGTTTGGTGCCTCGTTGTACCTGGCCGGAGTCGGGCTGCATTTCGCCCAGAATGAGCTTGAGCAGCGTGGATTTGCCAGCACCGTTGGGACCGAGTAATCCTATTCTGTCGCCGCGCATGATGCGGGTGGAGAAATCGCGGATGACGGTTTTGTCGCCGAATTTTTTTGCGACATGGGTGAGCTCTGCCACCAGCTTGCCCGAGCGTTCGCCTGCATCGATGGCCAGTGATACCTGGCCGATGCGCTCCTGGCGCGCTGCACGTTCGCGGCGTAATGCTTCCAGCCGCCGCACACGGCCTTCGTTGCGGGTGCGGCGGGCTTTAATGCCTTGGCGTATCCAGACTTCTTCCTGTGCCAGAAACTTATCGAACTTGGCGGCCTGTTGTTCTTCAACGGCCAGCAGTTCCTGCTTTTTGGTCTGGTAGGTTGCATACGAACCGGGAAAGTCGGTGAGGATGCCGCGGTCGAGTTCAACGATGCGCGTTGCCAGCCGGTCGAGAAAGCGCCGGTCGTGGGTGATGAACAACACTGCGCCGTTAAACGCGAGAATCAATTCCTCCAGCCATTCGATGGCTTCCATGTCCAGATGGTTGGTGGGCTCGTCTAGCAGCAGCACATCGGGTTCTGCCACCAGCGCCTGTGCCAGCGCCACGCGTTTTTTCCAGCCGCCGGAGAGGCTGGAGATTTTATCGTCGGCAGGAAGCCCCAACTTGCTGATGACGGTGTCGATGCGCGATTGCGCCTGCCAGCCGTTTTGCGCTTCCAGATCGTGCTGCAAATGCTGCATGCGTTCGAGCAGGGCGTCGGTATCGGCATGGGCGTGCGAGAGTTCGACCGAGACATGGTGATAGTCCATCAGTACTTGGCGTAATGCGCCCAAGCCCTCGGCAACCGCTTCCAGCACGGTGTGGGTGTCATCCAGCGGCGGTTCCTGTGGGACATAGGCCAAGCGCATGCTGGGTGCGCGCCAGACGCTGCCGTCGTCGAGCTTGATGCTTCCGGCCAGGGCCTTGAGCATACTGGATTTCCCCGCGCCGTTACGGCCGATGAGGCCGACGCGTTCGCCGGGATCCAACAGGAATTGAACGTGGTCGAGAAGCGGGGTGAGGCCGTAGGCAAGGCAGGCCTCGTCGAGAGTAATTAATGGCATACCGCATTTTACCTTACCGCCCAGCGCATCAGCGCCTATTTCAGCCGGTTTTATGCCCCGCTCAATCAATCCTGACCTGAGCGGGGCACGTCCTGTGGCACGGGGCGTGAAACAAACTGAAACAACCACTTGGATGCCTTGTGGTTGTCGTTCCAGGCGACTATGCTAACAACTGTTCCTGCTGCCAATAAAAAAGAGGAGGCGTTATGTGGTTTGATCATATCAGTATCAAGTCCAAGCTGTTTCTCAGCTTTGCTGTTGCGGGTGTGGCGCTGGTGGTGGCCATTCTTTATTGTCTCGCCCAGTTTTCGTTTATTGGCAGTCATTTGAAAACACTGGCGGCAGATAATGTTCCATCGATGAAAAGCGCCGGTGAAATCAGCCAGTTGCGATTGCGGTACCGCGTGCGTAGCCTGGAATATCTGATGGCGGCACCGGATGAACAGCCCAAGCTCGAAGAATCGTTGCAGGAGCTGGATGGGAAATTGAGCGAGGCATTGGCAGCGCATCAGGCACTGGTTTCCAACGATGAGGAAAAACAGGCGCTGGCCGAAGCCGCTAAGGGCGCTGCGGATTACAAGGCGACCGTGAATGAGGCAATCAGGTTGTATACCGCGGGCAGAGTCGATGAGGCGCAGGTTCTACGCAAGACGGATTGGGTAAAAATTGCCAACCATTTCAGGGATCAGACCGACCAACTGGTCAAGATCAGCAATGATGGCGTCGCTACGGCGTCAACCGCGATCGATGCGACTATCAGAAAGGCGGTTTATGGCGGGATTGTCGCCCTGCTGGTGAGTACGTTGCTGGCGGTCCTGACGGCGCTCTATGTGGCATTTAAAATTACGTCGAGGCTGAATCAGGTGGTTGACGTGGCGAGCTTGATCGCAAATGGCGATTTGCGCGAGGTCAAGATCGCATCAAGCCGGGATGAGATTGGACAATTGGCCGAATCGATACGCCGCATGCAGGAGTCCTTGCGCGCGACGCTGACCGAGGTACGCAAGAGCGCTGACAATGTATTGCAGGCTTCGCATGCGTTGGCGGATTCCTCCAAACAGATGCAAGGCAGCACGGAATTGCAAAGTGAGTCGGCATCGGCCATCGCATCCAATATCGAAGAGCTGACGGTTTCAATCAATCACGTGACCGATGTTACCCACGAAGTCACCTTGCTGGCCGTCGGCTCCGATGCCAAGGCGCGCCATGGGCACGAGATTACGGAGCAATTGATTGAGCGGATAGGGCGTGTGTCCGAGGTTGTGGGAAGCACCGCGAGACAAATCCAAACGCTGGAGTCCGAGTCGGTCAGGATTTCCGAGATTGTCGAGACGATCCGCGGGATTGCCGAGCAGACCAACCTGTTGGCGCTCAACGCAGCAATTGAGGCTGCTCGTGCAGGCGAGCAAGGCCGAGGTTTTGCCGTGGTTGCAGACGAGGTGCGCAGTTTGTCCGAACGTACCGCGAAATCAACCCAGGAAATTTCCGATATGGTGCATGCTATCCAGAGCATGATTGCAAGCGTAGTGACCCAGGTGCAGGACGGCGTGCTATTGACCAACGAAGGCGTATCCAAGGCTGGCGAGGTAGGTCGTGCGATTGAAGATATGCACGAAGTCACGCAGCAGGTGGCGAGAATCGCCCAGGAAGTCGATGTGGCCTTGCGGGAGCAATCCAGCGCGTCAACCGATGTGGCACAAAAAGTCGAACAGATTTCCATTCATGCTGAAGAAACCAGCTTCGGCAGCCAGGGGGTTTCCGATTCAGCGCAGCATCTGGATGGCGTGGCCAGAGAAATGCAAGGCTACGTGGCCAGATTTCAGATTTGACCAGTAATCACTGTTACACATTCTGCTGCCCAAGTGGGTAGTTCCGTTTGCTGTGCCGGTAATTTTCAGATCGGCTATACGAGCGCTATAAAATTATATGGTTTAAGATACCGAACTCTTGATTTGAGTCAAGAGTTGTTTTTCTCTATCGAGGATAATAACGACTACTCAAACAAAGACTTCTGTCGAACATTTTGAGATAAAGCCAATACGTTTCAAAAAAGGTGAGCAATGAAAACCAACACGCCAGTCACACAAAATGAAATATTCTTGCCAACTGGCCGGTATATTGTTTCTAAAACGGATCTAAAAGGCCTGATTACAGAGGTCAACGAAACTTTTATTGAAGTCAGCGGATTTTCGCGCGATGAATTGATCGGGCAGAGCCACAATATCGTGCGCCACCCGGACATGCCGCCATCGGCGTTCGAGGATTTGTGGCGGACCCTGGAAAGCGGCCGTGCCTGGCGTGGGATCGTTAAGAATCGATGCAAAAACGGAGATTTCTACTGGGTCGATGCCTTTGCCGTACCTGTTCGCAAGGGCGGCCAGGTCATCGGGTATATGTCGGTCCGGACCGCGCCTGCGCGCGATACGATCAAGTCGGCAGAGATGCTGTACGAGCAGCTCAGGCATAGTAAAAAATCTATCCCACCGCCCGCAAGGCGGCTGGGGATCGTGCAACGGATGTATTTGATGGCTGCGCTGACGATGTTGATGCTGGTCGGCGGTGCCGCAGTGGGGACGCTGGGCTTCTACCAGCAATACCCTGCCATCGCTTTTTCCGGGCTGGCAATCAGCTTGGTGGTGACGGCAATAGGGTGGTGGTTGGTGTCGCGCTCCATTGTTCAGCCATTTGCTTCACTGATCAAACACCTGGGGCGTATCTCGGAGGGTCGCCTGACGGATGATATCGACATTTCGCGCACCGATGAAATCGGCGAACTGTATGTCTCGCTGGCGATCATGCAGACCAATCTGAAAATCATGCTCGATAACGTGCTGCAGACTTCATTGGCCGTCGATTCGCATAGCAGACAACTGGAGCAGGAAATGGCCGAACTGGTGGCTCATTCACTCCTGCAGCACCAGGAAACAGACGAAGTGACCCGTACCATGAAGGAAATTAGCCTGGCAGCCGGAGCGGTTGCCAGTTCTGCCGCGCTCGCGGCTGATGCGGCAACCAGTGCGCAGAATGTCGTGGAAGACAGCGGCGCCCGCATGGACCAGAACATGGTCGCCAGCCAGCAGGTGGTCAACGCGGTTCATACATCGAACAGCAGCATGACCGAGCTGTTTCAGTCGATTTTCAGGATCGGCGAAATTGCAAAACTGATCAAGGAAATCGCCGACCAGACCAACCTGCTTGCGCTCAATGCTGCGATAGAAGCCGCGAGGGCCGGTGAGCAGGGGCGAGGATTCGCCGTCGTGGCAGATGAGGTCCGCAAACTGGCCGAGCGCACCTCTGCCAGCACTGTCGACATTAACGATACGGTACAAAAAATCCAGATCGGAACCCGCAGTGCGATCGACTCAATGGAGAATGCTGTTTCGGAAGTCAACTTGAGCACAACGCTGATGCAGGGAGCCAGTGAAGGATTCCAGCAGATATCGAGCAAAAGCGCAGTCGTTACCGATATGGCCCAGGAGATTGCCGCGGCATCGGAAGAGCAGTCGGCCGCAACGGAAACCGTTGCGGCAAATATCGATCATATCGCCGCACTTGTCGAACAGAACACCGGTATTGCCCAGGAAGCCAGCCAGGTGGCGGATGAGCTGACCATGATTTCCACCAGGCTGCGTCAATTGATCAGTGAGTTTGAACTGATACGAACCTGACCGCTATTTGCCCAGCATCGCTTTCATCTGGGCGATGCGGCTGGCTGCCTGCGCCTTGCGGTCGGCCGGGTCCGCTTCACTGGCCTTGCCGCTGTGGCGGATATCGTCCGACGGCAGTTCCTCCAGAAACCGGCTGGGCTCGCAACTTTCCCAATCCCCGGCGCGCTTGCGTTTTTTGCAATAGGTGATCGTCAGGGATTTTTGTGCGCGGGTAATGCCGACATACATCAGACGGCGTTCTTCCTCGACCTTTTGCGGCTCCAGCGATTCGCGGTGCGGCAGGATGCCTTCTTCCACGCCGATCAGGAATACATGCCCGTATTCCAGGCCTTTGGCAGCGTGCAGGGTCGAGAGTTTTACGGCGTCGGGTTCGGCTTCCTCGCGGCCTTCGAGCATGCTCATGAGTGCCACGGTCTGGATCAGTTGTAGCAGGTCTTTTTCTTCTTCCGTGCCTTTTTTCGACAGCCAGCCGACAAAGTCCATCACGTTTTTCCACTTGTTCTCGGCGGCGCGCGGTTCCTCGCTATCGTAGAGAAAGGCTTCGTAGCCGATGGCGGTGAGCAGATCCATGAGCACTTCGCCCGCCGGGTCCCTGGTGGCGCGTTGCTGCATGCGGTCGATAAAGCCGCAGAAGGTCAGCAGATCGTCCAGTTGCGCCTTGCCGACATTGTGCTGAAAGCCGGGTTCGTATGCCGCTTCGAACAGGCTCACGTGCTGTTTTGCTGCGTGTTCGCCCAAGCGCTCCAGCGTGGTGTTGCCGATGCCCTTCTTGGGCGTCGTCGCAGCGCGGATGAAGGCTGGATCGTCGTCCTCGTTGGCGATCAGGCGCAGGTAGGAGATCAGGTCTTTAATCTCGACCTTGTCGAAAAACGATTGCCCGCCGCTGATGGTGTAGGGGATTTTCTGGTTGCGTAGCTGCTGCTCGAACACGCGCGCCTGATGGTTGCCGCGATACAGAATCGCGTAATCCATAAAGCGGGTGCGATGCTCGAACTTGTGCGCCAGCAGCTTCATGATCACCATCTCGGCCTCGTGATCCTCATCCCTGGCGGGCACGATCTGGATCGGGTCGCCTATGCCGAGATCGCTCCAAAGCTTTTTCTCGAACAGCTTGGGGTTGTTGGCGATGACGCTGTTGGCGGCGCGCAGGATGCGTACCGTGGAGCGGTAATTCTGCTCCAGCTTGATGACCTTGAGCCGGGGGAAATCCTCCGTCAATTGCCGCAGGTTTTCCACGTCAGCACCGCGCCAGGCGTAGATGGCCTGGTCGTCGTCGCCGACGGCGGTAAAACGGCCTTCCACCCCGGTCAGCAGCTTGACCAGCCGGTACTGGCAGGCGTTGGTGTCCTGATATTCGTCGATCAGCAGATACTTGAGCTTGCGCTGCCATCTCTCCAACGCCTCCGGGTGACTCTGGAAAATCTCCACCGGCAGGCGGATCAAATCGTCGAAATCCACCGCCTGATAGGCTTTAAGCGTTTGCTGATAAAGCTGGTAAATCTTTGCGGCGGCGTGGGTCATTTCCTCGTCAGCCATCTGCATGGCCTGATCGGGGGTGACAAAAGCGTTTTTCCACTGCGAAATCTGCCATTGCGTGCGGCGCAGCAACTGTTTGTCGGTAGTGGCGAGAATATCCGCCAGCGTCTTGTAACTGTCAGACGAATCCAGAATCGAAAACTGCGGCTTGTAGCCCAGCAACTGCGCCTCGGCGCGTAGCATCTGCAAACCCAGCGAGTGGAAAGTTGTGACCGTCAGCCCCTTGGAGGGCCGATCTTCAAGCAAGCCCTTTACACGCTCCTGCATCTCGCGTGCCGCCTTGTTGGTAAAAGTGATCGCGGCGATTTCGCGCGGCTGGTAGCCGCACTTGTCGATCAGATGCACGATTTTGTGTGTAATCACGCGCGTCTTGCCGCTGCCAGCCCCTGCCAGCACCAGCAGGGGGCCATCGATGTACCTGGCGGCGTCACGTTGGGGGTCGTTGAGTTTGGATAGCATGAGGGGCGCAAGTTTAGCGGCTTGCCGGGACGGTGTCACGGGCTGATACGTGACGTTGGAGGCTGGTTCTTTGAGTCGTTGGTGGTCGCCCGGTTTAGGGCTGTGTTCCGGTTCCCAGATTGTTAACTTGGCTGCGGACAATTCAAGTATTATTTGAGTCTGAATTGGCTATGGTCAGTCGCTTGCTTTCCATTGCTGGAGGGCTCGATATCCAGTAACTACGGCGCCATGGCGGGCAATAAGAAAAATAACGGATCAGGAGCTGGCGCATGAAACAGATTGACCAGATTTTCGCAACCAGGCCAAAGTTCGGCGTTGACGAAACCGATAGTTCTCGACGCAAGGACTTTCTTGATTTTACCGAAGCAGATATCCATCTGCTGAATCAGTTGCACGGGCAACTTCTAGGGTTTGGAGACGAACTCGCCGCTGTATTCAACGATTTTGTAAAATCTTTTCCCGAAATTCTCTCTTTTGTGCCGGATAAAGAAGCGTTGGCGCGCCTGATGAAGAGTCAGTCAGCCTATTTTAAGAGCCTGTCATAAATTTTGTGTTTGAGGCATAACATGTGAACAAGGAGCATGTATGCCAAGTAAAACGAGCAAGAAGAAACCGTCGTTGCTACCGACCATCCCGAAAGAACTCATTGACCAGCTCGT
>WBZX01000670.1_pt1 | contig 29757 bp, 28 predicted proteins | sample 5204211 | NCBI WGS metagenome assembly WBZX01 (sample SAMN12344362, study PRJNA552823) | activated sludge metagenome | biome: Activated sludge suspended growth; feature: Nitrification reactor; material: Wastewater; isolation source: activated sludge from nitrification reactor of wastewater... | reverse complement strand
CGGCCTGGACACCGGCGACGTTCAGCCACACCGGCGTCGCCCCCGGGACCTGCGCGACCTGCCACAACGGCACGACCGCGACCGGCAAGCCGACGACCCACATACCGACGACCCAGTCTTGCGATACCTGTCACCGGACCAGCGCCTGGACGCCGGCTACGTTCAGCCACACCGGCGTCGCCCCCGGGACCTGTGCGACCTGCCACAACGGCACCACCGCCACGGGCAAGCCGACGACGCACATCCCGACGACCCAGTCTTGCGACACCTGTCACAAGACCACGGCGTGGACACCCGCGACGTTCAGCCATACCGGCGTTGCCCCCGGTACCTGTGCGACCTGTCACAACGGTACGACAGCGAGCGGCAAGCCGACGACGCACATTCCGACGACGGCAGCATGCGATTCCTGCCACCGCACGGGGGTGCCATGGACCACGGTGACCATGAATCATACGATTGTCGCCAGTGCGACCTGCGAGTCATGCCATGGCGGCGCCTACGCGGCGTCCGGGGCTGATGCCAAACCTACCAATCACATTCCGACCGCAGCAGTGGGCAACAAGGATTGCAAGGCGTGCCATACCACGACCACCAGCTGGTCAAGCATGAAAATGGATCACAACAACATCGTCACTGGATGCAAGACGTGTCACGCCACCGGTACCAGTTACCTGGGCAGCATGGAGAAGAAGAGCGTGACGCATGAATCCAGAACGGCGACCGACTGTTCTCAGTCGGGCTGTCACAAGCCGCTGGGTAACCGCGGGACGGCTTACGTCAAATGGTGATCGGGACATTGCTGCAGGGGCAAGGTGCCGGTCGCCGGAACATTTCAGAAAACTCGATGGGACAGGGAATGCTTTTTACTTACAGGAAATGTCTGGCAGCGATGATGCTTGGCCTCGGCGGGTGGGGGCTTTCCATCCCCTCGGCGTGGGCGAATGTGCTCGACGAAATCCAGGTGCAGCCGGACAACTACGAGAATGCCGTGCGGGTGGAATTCGCGGCGCGCATCCAGTTCCTGCGCGCCGCGCCGGTCGGCAAGACCAATTCCATTCTGGTCTATTTCCGTATCGTGCAGACCGATGGTCTGAAGGAAAGCAAGGCGGTCGAAACGCTCAATTCGCGTCCGTTCGAACAACTGCCGGCGGTGATGGCAACCTTGCCGCCCCAAACAGCGCAGGTCAAGAAGCTCACCCTGGTCGTCGGAAAAGGCAAACTGCCGCCCAATCTCTCTGTACGGGCGGGCGCGGACGGCCGCAGCGTGATGCTCGTATTCGGCGACAAGCTCAAGCCGCGCAAGGTGCTTACCGAGTCGCAGCGCTACGCGTTGACGCTTGTGAGTGCGCCTTCGCGCCAGACCCTCGGTAGCAAGGTGATACCCCAGTCCCTCCAGGACTACGATGTCTTCACTTCGCAGCGCGTACAGGATGGACGCATCGTCTATGAACTGAACCTGGGCTACTTTGCAAGCGCGGAGCAGGCCGAGAAGGTACGTCAGTCGGCACGGGAGAGTTTTCCCGATGCGCAGGTGACCGATCTGCTCAAACGCCGTCAGGACATGCTTGAAGCAGTCTCGGCCAAGGCCAAACCGGAATTGGGTTCTGTGGTTATCGCGCAGGCGCCGCTGCCTGAGGTCGAGGATCAGGCCGCCACCTTGATGCCCGGTGCGAAGAGTGCGCTGGAGGCAGGAAATTACGAACAGGCGATCGTCGGTTTCAACCAGATTCTGCTGTTGCCGCCCAATCGCTATTCCCAGGAAGCGCAGGAGCTCATTGGCGTCGCGCGCGAACGCAACGGCGAACAGGCCAAGGCACGCACGGAGTACGAGCTGTATCTGAAACTGTTTCCGGACGGCGAGGGGGCACAGCGGGTGCACCAGTATCTGGCGCAACTGAAGGAGACGCCGACGGCAGCCAGGTCAAAGCCTCGGCGCGATGTGCCGGTGATCAAGACGGTCAGCGGCAGCCTTTCGCAGTTCTACTACGGCGGCAAGAGCCAGACCCAGACCGCGTTCAACACGCCAACCACGCCCGTGACCTCGACCCTGTCCTCCACCGACCAGTCGGAGGTGCGCACCACCGTCGACCTGACCGGGCGCTACAGGGATTCGGATGCGGACCAGAAGATCGTGTTCCGCGACGACAACATACGCAGTTTCCTCGATACGCGTCCCAGCCGGAATCGCGTGCTGAGTGCCTATTACAGCTACAAGGGCCTGGATAACGGCTTCAGTGCCAGCGTCGGCCGCCAGACGGGAACCTCGGGTGGTGTTCTGGGCCGTTTCGATGGCGCGCAACTGGGGTACTACTTTGCCCCGAAATGGCGCGCCAACGTGGTGGCGGGCATGCCCGTCGAATTCCCGTCCCCCGATTCGCAGCGGATGTTCTGGGGGGTGAGCCTGGACGCCGATGAATTGACCGAACATCTTCGCGGCAAGTCCTACTTCATCCAGCAGAACGTGGACGGGATTCTCGATCGTCGCGCCGTCGGCATGGAACTCGGCTATTACGACCAGCGCGGCGCCATCAGCACCCTGATCGATTACGACGTGAGCTACGGAGCCCTCAACATCGGTACGGTGCAGGGCAACTGGCAGAGCGAAGGCGGCAGCCTGTACAGCTTCCTGCTCGAACGCCGGCGTGCGCCGCTTCTCGCCACGAGCAGCGCGCTCTACAATAGCGCCGTTACCTCGATGTCGCCTGTTCCGACCAGCATCAAGCAGTTGTTGCAGACCGAAACGGAAGAACAGATTCGCCAATGGGCCAAGGATGTAAGCGCGGTATCCGATCAACTCGCTTTGGGATTCCTGACGCCACTGAATCCGCACTGGCAGGTGGGAGGGGATTTCAACCTGACCAACACCGGGGCGCTGCCGGGGCAGACGCTGGACGATGGCACGGTCATTCCGCCCACGCCTGCGACAGGCAACATCTACACGTATTCGCTGCGGGCGATCGGCTCGGAGCTCGTCACGGCGAATGACGTTCACGTGTTTACGCTCTCGCTGAACCAGGGTGATACCTATCATGGCGAACTGTTTGCCTACAACAATACGACCCGCCACGGGCGCTGGACGTTTGAACCGTCGTTGAAGTACTACCAGCAGGCCACCGATCCGAATACCGATCTGACCCGCTGGACACCCGAATTCCGCGTGAGTTATCAATGGAAGGATAATCTGTCGATGGAAGCTGACTACACGTACGAGCATGCCACCACGAACAGCCCGGGCACGCGCGACGTGAGCCAGCAGCATTTCTTCTATGTGGGCTACCGCTGGGATATCTGAGTGCCGGACAAGCTGGAAGACAGAAGCGCGCTGGAAGCCGCAGGGCTGGGCTGCGTGCGTGGAGAGCGGCGCCTGTTTGCCAACGTCTCGTTTCAACTCGATCCGGGGGGGCTGGTGTGGGTCCAGGGAGGCAACGGTAGCGGGAAGACGACCCTGCTGCGCACGCTGTGCGGACTGACGCAGGCCATGACCGGGGAAGTGCGCTGGCGCGGTGAATCGATCCGGTCCCAGGCCGAGGCATTCCGGCGCGAACTGATCTACATCGGCCATGCCAATGGCCTCAAGGACGATCTCAGCGCGCAGGAGAACCTGTTGATCGCGGCGCAGCTTGCCGGGCAACCCGTCAGCAGCGAAGCGGCTGCGCGGGCACTGCAGGAAGCCGGTCTCGCCGGGCGCGAACACCTGCCGCTGAAATTCCTCTCGCAGGGGCAGCGCCGTCGCGCCGCCCTGGCCCGCCTTCGGCTCGCCCCCATCCGTCCGCTGTGGCTGCTGGACGAACCGTTCAACGCGCTGGATACTGTTGCGGTTGCGGATATGCGTCAACTGATGGAACGCCACCTTGAGCGCGGCGGGATGATAGTCCTGACGACGCACCATGACATTGGCATCCAGTCGGCCGATGCGCAGATCGTGCGCCTGGCGCCCTAAGGACACAGTACGAATGTGGCAAACCCTGCGTTACGCGGTTTATCGGGATGTGCTGCTGGCCATACGCAGGCGGACCGACCTGGCGACCACGCTGTTTTTTTTCGTCATCGTGGCCAGCCTGTTTCCGCTGGGTATCACGCCCGATCCCAAGCTGTTGCGTGCCATCGCCCCCGGCATCCTGTGGGTGGCGGCCCTGCTGGCCTCGATGCTGTCGCTGGGACGCCTGTTCGAGGCGGATCACGCGGACGGCAGTCTGGAGCAGGCGATCCTCACGCCGGAACCGCTTGCCGTGCTGGTGACCGGCAAGGTTGTGGCGCACTGGCTGGTATCCGGCCTGCCCCTGGTGCTGGTCGCGCCGGTGATCGCGCTGCAGTTCGATCTGCCGGCCGAGGCCATCGCCACGCTGCTGCTTGCCTTGTTGCTCGGCACCCCCCTGCTGAGTTTTATCGGCGCCATCGGCGCGGCACTGACCACGGGCGTGCGCGGCGGCGGCGTGCTGGTCTCGCTGCTGGTGCTGCCCCTGTATATTCCGGTCCTGATTTTCGGCGCGGGGGCGGTGGATGCCAGCATCAACGGCATGGACACATCCGGCCACCTTTCCCTGCTCGGGGCCATCCTGGCGCTGGCGGTCGCGTTTGCGCCCTGGGCCACTGCAGCCGCCTTGCGCATTGCGCTGGAATGAGAAGCGAAGAGGAAGCCACAGGTACATGAAATTCAACTGGTTCAAATACGCCTCCCCAGCGACGTTCTATCCGGTCGCGGGCCGACTGATTCCCTGGTTTGCCGCGGCGGCAGCCTGCCTCGCCGTGGTTGGTCTGTATATCGGCCTCGTCATGGCGCCGACCGATTTCCAGCAGGGCGAGGCTTACCGCATCATCTTCATTCACGTTCCGGCCGCCTGGATGTCGATGTTCATCTACATCGTGATGGCGATCTGGGCCGCGGCCGGACTGATATTCAATACCCGTCTCTCGTCCATGATGGCCAGCGCCCTGGCGCCGACCGGCGCCCTGTTCACCTTCATTGCACTGTGGACCGGCGCACTCTGGGGCAAGCCGACCTGGGGCGCGTGGTGGGTGTGGGATGCGCGGCTGACGTCGGAACTGATCCTGCTGTTCCTGTATGCCGGCTTTCTCGCGCTGCATGCGGCGATCGACGACCCGCGGCGCGCCGACCGTGCCTGTGCCGTGCTGGCGCTGGTCGGCGTGGTCAACGTGCCCATCATCTATTTCTCCGTGAAATGGTGGAACACCCTGCACCAGGGGGCGTCGGTCAGCATGACCGCCGCGCCCAAGATGGCCAGCATCATGCTGCTCGGCATGCTGATCATGGCGCTGGCCGGCTGGATGTACAGCATTGCCGCCGCGCTCGCACGCCTGCGCTGCATCATTCTTGAACGCGAACAGCAGGCCGAATGGCTTGCCAAACTGACCCGGGAACCGGCATGAACTGGAAAGATTTTGACGCGTTCGTCGCGATGGGCGGCTACGGCTTTTACGTGTGGGGCTCGTATCTCGTCACGGCGGTGCTGATCGTGGCGGAAATCCTGGCCCTGCGCATGCGCCGGCGGGCGGCCGAACAGGCCCGCCAGATGCGTGCCCTGCTTGGCGAACAAGAGGTGAATCATGAAAACGCGGCATAAACGCATCGCCCTGATCGTTGCCGGTCTGGCTGCCGTCGGCATCGCCTCGGCGCTGGTGCTGAACGCCTTTCGCAGCAACCTGGTGTTCTTCTTCACGCCGACCCAGATCGCGGCGCACGAGGCGCCGACCGGGCGCAGCCTGCGCATCGGCGGCCTGGTCGAGGCGGGCAGCCTGCGGCGCGACGGCGTGACCGTGCATTTCGTCGTCACCGATACCGCGCATCGCCTGCCGGTGGTCTACACAGGCATCCTGCCCGACCTGTTCAAGGAAGGGAAAGGCGTGGTCGCACAGGGTGAACTGGGTGCCGATGGCGTATTCCAGGCACGCGAAGTGCTGGCCAAGCACGACGAGAACTACATGCCGCCCGAGGCGGCCGAGGCCCTGAAGCGGGCCCAGGCCTCGGGCGAGACGACCGGCAGGACGCTGGTCATGGACAAGGAGGGCGCGCAGCCATGATTCCGGAAATCGGCCATTTCTCCCTCATCGTGGCGCTCCTGATCGCGCTCGTGCTCGCCGTGCTGCCGGTCGTCGGCGCACAGCGCGGCATCGCATCCTGGATGGCGGTCGCACGTCCCGCCGCGCAGGGGCTGTTCGTGTTCGTCCTGCTGGCGCTGGTCTGCCTGGCGTATTCCTTTGCGGTAAATGATTTCTCCGTGATGTACGTCGCCAGCAACTCCAACTCGATGCTGCCGCTGCAATACCGGCTGGCGGCGGTGTGGGGCGGCCACGAAGGTTCGGTGCTGCTGTGGGTGTTCATGCTGACGCTGTGGATGGTCGCGGTATCGCTGTTCAGCGACAACCTGCCGCGCGAGATGGTGGCGCGGATTCTCGGCGTGATGGGTTTCGTCTGCGTCGGCTTCCTGCTGTTCATCCTGCTGACCTCGAATCCGTTCGAGCGCCTGATGGTGGTGCCGCCCGACGGACGCGACCTCAATCCGCTGCTGCAGGATCCGGGCATGGTGTTCCATCCGCCGATGCTGTACATGGGCTACGTCGGCTTCTCGGTGGCGTTCGCCTTCGCCATCGCCGCGCTGCTCGGCGGCAATCTCGATGCCGCCTGGGCGCGCTGGTCGCGGCCCTGGACGACCGTGGCCTGGGTGTTCCTCACCATCGGTATCGCGCTCGGCAGCGCCTGGGCCTACTACGAACTGGGCTGGGGCGGCTGGTGGTTCTGGGATCCGGTGGAGAACGCCTCCTTCATGCCGTGGCTGGTCGGTACGGCGCTGATGCATTCGCTGGCCGTCACCGAAAAGCGCGGCAGCTTCAAGAACTGGACCGTGTTGCTCGCCATCTTTGCCTTCTCGCTGTCGCTGCTCGGCACCTTCCTCGTGCGCTCGGGCGTGCTGACCTCGGTCCACGCCTTCGCCACCGATCCCCGGCGCGGCATCTTCATCCTGCTGTTCCTGGCCGTCGTGACCGGCGGTTCGCTGATGCTGTTCGCCTGGCGCGCGGCCAGGGTCGGACTCGGCGGCCGTTTCGATCTGGTGTCGCGCGAATCGATGCTGCTCGCCAACAACGTCGTGCTGGTCGCGGCCGCCGGCTCGGTGTTGCTGGGCACGCTGTATCCGCTGGTGCTCGACGCGCTGGGGCTCGGCAAGATCTCGGTCGGCCCGCCGTATTTCAACAGCGTGTTCGCGCCGCTGATGGCGCCGGCCGTCTTCCTGATGGGCGTCGGCCCGTTCGCCCGCTGGAAGTCCGCCAGCCTGCCGGAACTCGCGGTGCGCCTGCGCTGGGCATTCGGCGTCAGTCTCGTCACCGCGCTGCTGCTGCCGTGGGTCCTGGGCCGCTGGTCGCCGATGATCAGCTTCGGCCTGCTGCTGGCGCTGTGGGTGTTCCTCACCACGCTGCAGCACCTGTGGGGCCGGATCCGTTCGGCATCGGGCTCCCCGCTGGCCCAGCGGGCCGGTGCCCAGTCGCGCAGCTACTACGGCATGGTGCTGGCCCACCTCGGCGTTGGCGTGTTCATCGTCGGCGTGACCCTGGTCAAGGGCTACGAAACCGAGAAGGACGTGCGCATGGAGGTCGGCGACACCGTCACCATCGGCCGCCATCAGTTCGTGTTCCGCGGCGTGAGCGAGGAGCCCGGCCCCAATTACCAGGCTTCGCGCGGGCAGGTCGACATACTCGAAGGGGGCCGGCTCGTCCGCACCCTGACGCCGGAGAAGCGCGTGTATTTCGCCACCCAGATGCCGATGACCGAAGCGGCGATCGACACCGGGTTCGCGCGTGACCTCTACGTTTCGCTCGGCGAGCCGGTCGGCAACGGCGCCTGGGTCGTGCGCGTCTACGTCAAGCCCTTCGTCGACTGGATCTGGGGCGGCTGCATGGTGATGGCACTGGGTGGCGCGCTGGCCTTGTCCGATCGCCGCTACCGCCTGGCCGGGCGCCGCAAGGCTGCGGCGCCCGCGGGCCCGATGCGGGCGGAGGCAGCATGAAGGCCTGGTACCTGATTCCGCTGGCGATCTTCCTGGCCATGCTGGGTTTTCTCGGCGTGGGGCTCAAGCTCGATCCGCGCGAAGTGCCGTCGCCCCTGATCGGCAAACCCGCGCCGATGTTCCAGTTGCAGACGCTGGACACGCCGTCGCAGACCCTGTCGCCCGCCGACCTGCGCGGCCAGGTGTGGCTGCTCAACGTGTGGGCCTCGTGGTGCAGCGGTTGTCGCGAGGAACATCCGGTTCTGGTCGAATTCGCGCGCAGTCGCGCCGTTCCCGTCTACGGACTCGATTACAAGGACCAGCCGGACGACGCGCGCCGCCTGCTTCAGCGCGAAGGCAATCCCTACGTTGCCAGCGTGTCCGACCTGGACGGACGCACCGGCATCGAATACGGCGTGTACGGCGTGCCCGAGACCTTCGTCATCGACAAGGCCGGCATCATCCGGCACAAGCAGATCGGGCCGATCACGCCCGAAATCCTGCGTGACACCATTCTGCCCCTGGTGAAAAAACTCAATGCTGCCTAAGTTCCTTTTCCTGCTTCTGCTGGCAGCCATGCTGGGCCCGGCCAGTGCCAGGGAGGCCGCGCCGGCCGCGGCCGATCCGGCGGCCGAGGCGCGCCTGATGAAACTGTCCAGCGAACTGCGCTGCCTGGTCTGTCAGAACCAGACCATTGCAGACTCCAACGCCGAACTGGCGGTCGACCTGCGCAACGAAATCCGCGAAAAGATCGAGGCCGGCATGAGCGATGCCGAGATCAAGGCCTTCATGGTCGATCGCTACGGCGACTTCGTGCTGTACCGGCCGCCCGTGAAGGAAACGACCCTGCTGCTCTGGGTGGGGCCCTTCCTGTTGCTGGCTGCGGGCGGCGGCATTCTCTACTTCAGCCTGCGGCGCCGGCGCCAACAGGCCCTCGAACCCGAATTGAACCCCGAAGACCGGACGCTCGCGGAATCGCTTCTGCAGTCCACCGAACAAACCAAGGAACATCCATGACCGGCTTTTTGATTGTAATCGGCGTACTCGTTGCACTGGGGCTGGCGTTCGTGCTTCCGGCGCTCACCCGGCAACGCAGCGAGGACGACCGGACCACGCGTGCACAGGCGAACGTGCTGATCTATCGCGACCAGTTGCGGGAGCTGGATGCCGATCTCAGGCAGGGCAACATCAGTCCAGAACAGCACGCGTCCGGCCGCCGCGAACTGGAAAAGCGCGCGCTCGAGGACACGCTGGCCGCATTCGGCGAAACCGCCCCCGCCCAGGCCGGACGCGGTCGCTGGGTGCCGATCGCGCTGGCTGTCCTGATTCCGGTGGCGGCCGTGGGCATGTATCTCAAGGTCGGTACCCCGCAGGCGATTTCGCCGCATGCCGGAATGGTGCAGGCGGATGCCGCCGCTTCAGGGGCGGCCAATGCGCCGATGGGCAATGGCGGCGACAACGGCAGCAGCCCGCACAGTACGTCTTTCGAAAGCATCCGGGCGATGGCGGAACAGCTGGCAAGCCGTCTCAAGGGCAGCCCGGACGATGGCGCAGGCTGGGCCATGCTGGCGCGTTCCTACAACGTGCTGGGCCGTTTTGCCGAAGCTGCGGATGCCTATGCCCGTGCCGAGAAGCTGTTGCCGGCCGACGCCCAGTTGCTGGCCGACCACGCCGACGCGCTGGCCATGTCGCGCGGGCAGAAGCTGGAAGGCGAACCGGTCGCGCTGCTACAGCGCGCACTGAAAATCGATCCGGCCAATCTCAAGGCGCTGGCGCTGATGGGCACGGCGGCGTTCGACCGCAAGGACTACAAGGGGGCGGTCGGTTTCTGGGAGAAGGTGGTGCAGACCGCGCCGGCCGATTCCGAATTCACCCAGTCCGTGCAATCCAGCCTCGACGAGGCGCGTGCCCTGGCAGCCGGCAAGACACCGCCGGCCGCGTTGCCGCCGATCATGTCCGCCGCAAGCGAGGCGGCCGCGCCTGCCGCTGCCCCGGGCGGACAGCAAGTCAGCGGCCAGGTGCGGCTGGCGCCGGCGCTGGCCGGCAAGGTCGCGCCGGGCGACACCCTGTTCATCTTCGCCCGGGCACAGCAGGGGCCGCGCATGCCGCTGGCCATCCTGAACCTGAAGGCCTCGGCTCTGCCGGCGCATTTCACGCTGGACGATTCCAGCGCCATGGCGGCCGGCATGAATCTGTCGTCCTTCCCGTCGGTCATGGTCGTCGCGCGCATTTCCAAAAGCGGCAATGCCACGGCGCAGAGCGGGGACCTGGAGGGCAGCGTGGGGCCAGTCAAGCCGGGTGCGCAGAATCTCCAGATCACGATCGACCGGGTGATGCCCTAGGCGCTGTTCAGGGCAGGGCAGCACAAAAGAAAAGGCCAACCGTTTCCGGTTGGCCTTGGTTTGGGTGGTGGAGCCGGGGGGGATCGAACCCCCGTCCGCAAGCCCTCTACAGGCAGTTCTACATACTTAGTCCGGTGTTTTCAAGCTTTAAGCGCCATCACGCCCGCCGAACAGGCTGGATCTTGCCGAGTCGCCTTGGATTTTGCACCCGCCCAAGCGACCCGGACAGGCACGATTTCATGTGAATTAACCCACTGCCGGGTTGCCCCGGCCCAGTCCATGAACAGGCTGGTGTGGGTCCTGGACCTTAAGCGGCCAGGGCGTACGTTTCGTCGTTTGCGACTAAAGTTTTTCAGTTGGATTTACGAGGTGCTCTGACCCTCGGTATGCCCTACGCTGCTTTGCGACCCACGTCGAAGCCATGTCGGCCCCATGTAAAGCGCATTCAGTGTACCGCATGGAGGCTGCGACAAGGGCAAAGTTCCGTGCGGCCGCGAAATTTTCCGCATCAGCCGGCAAAGGGCAGCGGGCTGTGGGCGTGGGCGACGGCGATGATGTAGGCGAGCACCACGAGGGCGGCGATCCAGGCCGCGATGCGCTGGCCGCGGGTCCTGCCACGCTTGAGGGCCATCGTGCCGAGGACGATGTAGGCCAGCAGGGCGACGATCTTGGCGGCGAGCCAGCCGTGTTCCAGCGGCGAGATGCCGAGCGTCCAGGCGAGCGCGATGCCGCTGACGAGCAGCACCGTGTCGTTGACGTGCGGCACGATGCGCGTCCAGCGTGCCCCCAGCCGGGGTGACTCAGCGATCATCCAGACGCCGCGCAGCAGGAAGAGCGCGGTCGTGATGGCGACGGTGGCCAGATGCAGGGTCTTGAGCGTGGTGTAGTCCATGCGTTACTCCAGGTAGTCGAGCGTGTCGAGCGGGTGGCGGATTTCGGCATGCGCGCCCCAGGCGTGGGGCGTGTCCGTCGCGTCGAGATAGCCCCAGGCGGCGACCAGGGCCGGCATGCCGGCGGCGCGGGCAGCCTCGATGTCGCGTTCGGCGTCGCCCAGATAGAGGCAGGCGGCGGGTGGGGCGTCGCAGAGGTCGGCGGCGGTGAGCATGGGCGCGGGGTGCGGCTTGGGCTGCGGGCAGGTGTCGCCGGAAACGATGCAGGCGGCCCGCTCGGCAAGGTCGAGCAGGGACATCAGGGGTTCGGTGAAGCGGGCAGGCTTGTTGGTGACCACGCCCCATTTGAGGCCGCGTGCCTCGATGGCGTCGAGCAGGCCGGGAATGCCGGGGAAAGGCTGCGAGTGGCGGCAGATGTTGGCGGCGTAGAGTTCGAGGAATTCCTCGCGCATGGCGGGGAATTTCGCATCCTCCGGTTTGAGGCCGAACCCCAGGCCCAGCAGGCCGCGTGCGCCGTGCGAGGCCTGCGGGCGGATCGTGTCGTCGGGCAGGGGCGCGAATCCATGGCGCGCACGCTGCAGATTGAGCGCGTAGCCGAGGTCGGGCGCGGTGTCGACGAGGGTGCCGTCGAGGTCGAACAGCACGGCACGGATGCCGGCAAGCTTCGGCGGTTCAGTCGCCACGGCGGGTCGCCAGCAGGTAGTTCACGTCGGTGTCGGCTTCGAGCCTGTAGATTTTCGTCAGCGGGTTGTAGGTCATGCCGATCAGTTCCTGCGTGTCGAGCCCGGCTTCGCGTGTCATGCGCGCGAGCTCGGCGGGCTGGATGAACTTGGCGTAGTCGTGCGTGCCGCGCGGCAGCAGCTTGAGAATGTATTCCGCGCCGACGATGGCGAACAGATAGCTCTTGGCGTTGCGGTTGAGGGTGGAGAAGAATACCCAGCCGCCCGGTTTCACCAGCCGGGAGCACGCCGCCACGACCGAGGCGGGGTCGGGCACGTGTTCGAGCATTTCCATGCAGGTGACGACGTCGAATTCGCCCGCGTGCCCGGCAGCGAAATCCTCGGCCGAAACAAGCTGGTAATCCACGCTGCGGCCGGATTCGTAGAGATGCAGTTTAGCGACCTTGAGCGCCTTCTCGGACAGGTCGATGCCGGTGACGGTGGCGCCGGCGCCGGCCATCGCTTCGGCCAGGATGCCGCCGCCGCAGCCGACGTCGAGCACGCGCTTGCCGGCGAGCGGGGCCTGCCTGTCGATCCATTTCAGGCGCAGCGGGTTGATCTCGTGCAGCGGCCGGAACTCGGAATTGGGATCCCACCAGCGATGGGCGAGTTCGGAGAATTTGGCGATTTCGGCAGTGTCGACGTTGCTCATGGCGTCATCCTTTCAGTTTGCCGCGCCAGTATGCGGCGCGTGCGGCGAGATCGTCCGGTTCGAGTCCGACCAGGCGGCGGTTGTCGAGTTTCGCCACGCCGTCCACCCAGGCGTGGGTCACGTGCTCGCGGCCGGCGGCGTAGACGAGATGCGAGACCGGGTCGAATACGGGCTGGCAGGCCGGGCTCGCAAGGTCCACGGCGATCAGGTCGGCACGCTTGCCCGGTACGATGCTGCCGATCAGGGCGTCCAGATTCAAGGCGCGGGCGGCACCCAGCGTGGCGGCGCGCAGGGCCGCGGCGGCGGGCAGGGCGGCGGCGTCGCCGCTGGCGCCCTTGGCGAGCAGCGCGGCCAGGCGCATTTCGGCGAACAGGTCGAGCCTGTTGTTGCTGGCGGCGCCGTCGCTGCCGAAGCCGACGTTGACGCCGGCCTGGCGCAGCGCCGATATGGGTGCGATGCCCGAGGCGAGCTTGAGGTTGGACGCAGGGCAGTGGGCGATGTGGCAGCCGTGGGTGGCGAGCGAATCGATTTCGGCTTCGCTGAGGTGTACGGCGTGCACGCCGATGAAATTGGGCCCCAGCAGACCCTGCCGCGCCAGGCGTTCCAGCGGACGCACGCCGTATTGCCTGAGGCTGCCGGCGATCTCGTCCGCGGTTTCGTGGATGTGGGTGTGAATGGGCACGCCGAGCTGTTCGGCCAGGGTGCCGATGCGGCCGAAAGTGGCGTCGGAAACGGTGTAGGGCGCGTGGGGGGCGAAGGCGAAGGACAGCAGCGGCTCGTCCTTCAGCGTGTCGCGCAGCGCCAGGCCCTTGGCCAGGTAATCGTCGGCATCGACAGCCCAGGCCGAGGGGGATTCCAGCACGATCATGCCCAGTACGGCGCGCAGGCCGGCCTGCAGAAAGGCTTCGGCCGCCGCCCCGGGAAAGAAGTACATGTCGTTCGTCGTGGTGATGCCGCCTGCCAGCATTTCCGCAGCGGCAATCAGGCTGCCGTCGCGCACGAAGGCTTCGGACACGTGCTGTTTCTCGGCGGGCCAGATGCGCTCGCCGAGCCAGGTCATCAGCGGCAGGTCGTCGGCAAATCCCCGCATCAGCGTCATCGCGGCGTGGCCGTGCAGGTTGACCAGACCCGGCATCAGCGCGTGGTCCGGCAGTTCGACGATGCGGGTTGCCGCGTAGCGCTCGCGTGCAGCGTCGGCCGGCAGCACGTCGAGGATCGCACCGTCCTTGAGTGCCACGGCGTGGTCGGTGAGCCAGCCGGCCGGTTCGATGGGGACGAGCCATTGCGGCAGCAGCAGGAGGTCGGCAGGGGCGGGCATGGTGGCCGGGATTCTCGCCGTTTACGGCCGGATTGGCAAAGGCGGGCGGGGCGGACGACCATGCTAAAATCCGGGGCTTTTAAGCCAACAAAAAAAGCCGGATATGGAACAGTTTGCCAAGGAAACCCTCCCGGTCAGTCTCGAGGAGGAGATGCGGCGGTCCTATCTCGATTACGCCATGAGCGTGATTGTGGGCCGCGCGCTGCCGGACGTGCGCGACGGGCTCAAGCCCGTGCACCGTCGTGTGCTGTACGCGATGAACGAGCTGGGCAACGACTGGAACAAGGCTTACAAGAAGTCGGCCCGCGTGGTCGGCGACGTCATCGGTAAATACCACCCGCACGGCGACACCGCCGTGTACGACACCATGGTGCGCATGGCGCAGGACTTTTCGCTGCGCTACCCGCTGATCGACGGCCAGGGCAACTTCGGCTCGGTCGACGGCGACAACGCGGCGGCGATGCGTTACACCGAAGTACGCATGGCGAAGATCGCGCACGAACTGCTCGCCGACCTGGACAAGGAAACGGTCGACTTCGGCCCCAACTACGACGGTTCCGAGCAGGAACCGCTGGTGCTGCCGACCAAGATCCCGAACCTGCTGGTCAACGGCTCGTCCGGTATCGCCGTCGGCATGGCGACCAATATCCCGCCGCACAACCTCACCGACATCTGCACCGCGCTGACCGCACTGCTCGACGATCCCGGGACCGACATCGAGTCGCTCATCGCCATCGTCAAGGCGCCGGATTTCCCGACTGCCGGCATCATCTACGGCCTCTCGGGCGTGCGCGACGGCTACCGCACCGGCCGCGGCCGCGTGGTGATGCGCGCCACCTGTCACGTCGAGGACCTCGACAAGGCGGGCGGCAAGCAGGCGATCATCATCGACGAGCTGCCTTACCAGGTGAACAAGGCCAATCTCCTCATCAAGATTGGCGAACTGGTGCGCGAGAAGCAGATCGACGGCATCGCCGACCTGCGCGACGAGTCCGACAAGTCGGGCATGCGCGTCTACATCGAGCTGAAGCGCGGCGAGAACGCCGACGTGATCCTGAACAATCTGTACAAGCAGACGCAGATGCAGGACACCTTCGGCATGAATATGGTGGCGCTGATCGACGGGCAGCCGCGCCTGCTCAACCTGAAGGAAATGCTCGACGCCTTCCTGCGCCACCGCCGCGAAGTCGTCACCCGCCGCACCGTGTTCGACCTCAGGAAGGCGCGCGAGCGCGGCCATATCCTGGAAGGCCTGGCGGTGGCGCTCGCCAACGTCGACGAGATCGTCGAACTGATCAAGTCGTCCGAGACGCCGGCCATCGCCAAGGAGCGCCTGCTCGGGCGCGCCTGGAAGTCGGCCATGGTCGAGGAGATGCTGGCGCGCATCGACCCGGAGTATTCGCGCCCGGTCAACATTGGTGCCGAGTTCGGCCTGCACGGCGACGGCTACCACCTGTCCGAAATCCAGGCGCAGCGCATCCTCGAAATGCAGCTGCAGCGCCTGACCAACCTCGAGTCCGACAAAATCCTCGCCGAGTACCGCGAGATCATGGACCGGATCGCCGACCTGCTCGACATCCTTGCCAACCCGGCACGCATCACCCAGATCATCCGCGACGAACTGAAGGAAGTCAGCGACCAGTTCGGCGACGGCCGCCGCTCGGCCATCGTCGAACACGCGCAGGACATGTCGATGGAGGACCTGATCAAGCCGGAGGAGATGGTCGTCACGCTCTCGCACGGCGGCTACATGAAGTCGCAGCCGCTCGACGACTACCGCGCGCAGAAGCGCGGCGGCCGCGGCAAGCAGGCGGCGGGTACCAAGGATGAAGACTTCATCGAGAAGATGTTCATCGCCAACACGCACGACTACATCCTCTGCTTCTCCAACCGTGGACGGCTCTACTGGCTCAAGGTCTACAACGTGCCGCAGGGGGGGCGCACCGCGCGCGGCAAGCCCATCGTCAACCTGCTGCCGCTGGAAGAAGGCGAGAAGATCAACGCGCTGCTGCCGGTGAAGGCATTCGACGACGAGCACTACGTGTTCATGGCGACCAGCAACGGCATCGTCAAGAAAACGCCGTTGTCCGAATTCTCGCGGCCGCGCACCGCCGGCATCATCGCGGTGGGCCTGGACGACGGCGATTTCCTCATCGGCGCGTCGATCACCGACGGCCGCCACGACGTGATGCTGTTCTCCGACACCGGCAAGGCCGTGCGCTTCGACGAGAACGACGTGCGCCCGATGGGACGCACCGCGCGCGGCGTCATCGGCATGAAGCTCGCCAAGGGCGGCAAGCTGATCTCGCTCCTGGTCGCCGAGGACGAGAACGACTACGTGCTGACCGCGACCGAGAACGGCTTCGGCAAGCGGACCTCGATCACGGAGTACACCCGCCACGCGCGCGCCACGCAGGGCATGATCGCGATCCAGACCAGCGAACGGAATGGAAAAGTGGTCGCCGCGACGCTGGTGAAGGACGAGGACGAGATCATGCTGATCACTACCGGCGGCGTGCTGATCCGTACTCGCGTCAAGGAAATACGCGCCATGAGCCGCGCGACCCAGGGCGTGACGCTGATCAATCTCGACAAGGGCGAGAAACTCATCAGCCTGGAAAACGTGGCCGAAACCGACAACGAAGCCGAATAAGGGAGACTGACACATGACGATCTACAACTTCAGCGCGGGCCCGGCCGTATTGCCGAAAGCCGTTTTGCAACAGGCCCAGGCCGAAATGGTCGACTGGCACGGCTCCGGCATGTCGGTGATGGAAATGAGCCATCGCGGCAAGGAATTCATGGGCATCGCCGCCGAGGCCGAAGCCGACCTGCGCGAGGTGATGGGCATCCCCGCCAACTACAAGGTGCTGTTCCTGCAGGGCGGCGCGTCGAGCCAGTTCGCCATGGTTCCGATGAACCTGCTGCGCGGCAAGGCCAGCGCCGATTACCTCAACACCGGCGAGTGGTCGAAGAAGGCCATCAAGGAAGCCAGGAAATATGGCGCAGTGAACGTCGTCGCGTCGAGCGAGGACAAGAATTTCAGCTACGCGCCGACGCAGGACCAGTGGAAACTCGATCCGAACGCGGCCTACGTCCACTACACGCCGAACGAGACCATCGGCGGCGTCGAGATGTTCTGGACGCCCGACACGGGCAGCGTGCCGCTGGTGGCCGACATGTCGTCGACCATCCTCTCGCGCCCGATGGACGTGAGCAAGTTCGGCCTGATCTACGCCGGTGCGCAGAAGAACATCGGCCCGGCCGGCCTGACCATCGTCATCGTCCGCGAAGACCTGCTCGGCGAGACGGTCAAGGGCACGCCGACCATGTTCGACTACAAGACCCACGCCGACAACGAATCGATGTACAACACCCCGCCCACCTTCGCGATGTACACCGCGGGCCTGGTGTTCAAGTGGCTCAAGAGCAACGGCGGCCTGGCCGCGATGGAAAGGACCAACCGCGAGAAGGCCGGCCTGCTGTACGGCTATCTCGATTCGACCGATTTCTACAACTCGCCGGTGGCGCGCGACAACCGCTCGCTGATGAACGTGCCGTTCACGCTGAAGGACGCGTCGCTCGACGAGGCTTTCCTCAAGCTCGCCAAGGAACGCGGCCTGCTGCAGCTGAAGGGCCATCGGTCGGTCGGCGGCATGCGCGCCTCGATCTACAACGCGATGCCGGTCGAGGGCGTCAGGGCACTGGTCGACGCCATGCGCGACTTCGAGAAAAGCCATGGCTGACCCGCGCAAGGTCCTCACCCTGAACGCGATTTCCGCGCGCGGCCTGGCGCGCCTGCCGCAGAGCTATGTGGTTGGCGGCGACGTCGCCGATCCGGACGCCATCCTCGTGCGTTCGGCCAACATGCACGACATGGCCATCCCGGCGAGCGTGCAGGCCATCGGCCGTGCCGGCGCGGGCACCAACAACATCCCGGTGAAGGCGCTCTCGGGGCGCGGCGTGCCCGTGTTCAATGCGCCGGGCGCCAACGCCAATGCGGTCAAGGAACTGGTGCTGGCCGGCATGCTCGTCGCCGCACGCAACCTGGTGCCGGCCATGCGTTTCGTCGAGGGCCTCGCCGGCACCGACGAGGAGATGCACAAGGCCACCGAAGCCGGCAAGAAGGCGTTCGCCGGCAGCGAACTGCCGGGCCGCACGCTCGCGGTCGTCGGCCTGGGCGCCATCGGCTGCCTGGTCGCCGAAGCGGCGATCAAGCTCGGCATGAACGTGGTCGGTTTCGACCCGGCGATCACCGTGGACGCCGCCTGGCGGCTGCCGTCGCAGGTCAGGCGCGCGGAGTCGGTCGAGGATGCCCTGCGCGTCGCCGACTATGTGACGCTGCACGTGCCGCTGGTCGACGCCACGCGCGGCCTGATCAACGCCCAGCGCATCGCCGTGATGCGCTCCAATGCCGTGCTGCTCAACTTCGCGCGCGAAGGGGTGGTCGACAATGCCGCCGCCGTCGCCGCGCTCGACGCCGGCAAACTGCATGCCTACATCTGCGATTTCCCGGCCAATGCGCTGAAGAACCACGCCAGGGTCGTGGCGCTGCCGCACCTGGGCGCAAGTACCGAGGAGGCCGAGGAGAATTGCGCCGTCATGGTCGCCGAGCAGCTGGCCGACTATCTGGAGAACGGCAACATCCTCAATGCGGTCAATTTTCCCAACGTCGCCATGGCGCGCGAGTCGACATTCCGGCTCGGGATCGCCAACGCCAACGTCCCCAACATGGTGGGGCAGATCTCGGCGGCGCTGGCCGCGGCGGGGCTCAATATCCACAACATGGTGAACAAGTCCAGGGGCGACATGGCGTATACGCTGGTCGACGTGGACAGCGCGGTGGACGGTTCGGTGATCGCGCAGCTCGCCGCCATCGACGGCGTGCTCGCCGTGCGCTACCTGCCAGCCTGATGAACGACGACGCCCGCAGCGTGCCGAGCGCGCACAACGAACTGGGCGCGCTGCGTGCGCGCATCGATGCCATCGACGATGCGCTGCTGAAGCTGCTGTCGGAGCGTGCCGGCATTGCGCAGGAAGTCGGCCGCGCCAAGAAGGGCGAGAAGATCTATCGTCCCGAGCGCGAGGCGCAGATCGTGCGCCGCCTGCGCGAAACCAATCCCGGCCCGCTGTCCGGCGACACGGTCGAGCGCCTCATCCGCGAAATCATGTCGGCCTGCCGCGCGCTGGAGGAAACCACGCGCGTGGCCTACCTGGGCCCGGCCGGCACCTTCAGCCAGCAGGCGGTGGTCAAGCAGTTCGGACAGGAAGTCGAGGCGCTGGCCGAGACCGACATCGACGCCTGCTTCCAGGCCGTGGAAACCGGCCGTGCGGATTTCGCCGTGGTGCCGGTCGAGAATTCCATCGAAGGCGCTGTCGGCCGCACGCTCGACCTCGTCGTCGGCAGCCCCTTGCGCATCTGCGGCGAGGTCATGCTGCCCATCCACCAGACCCTGATGCGCAAGACCGCGGAGCGCGAGGGCATTGCGCGCGTCTATGGGCATGCGCAGTCGCTGGCGCAATGCCAGCAGTGGCTGTCCAAACATCTGCCGCGCGCCGAGCGCGTGGCCGTGGTGAGCAATGCCGACGGTGCGCGCCGTGCCGCGCAGGAGCCCGATGCCGCCACGCTCGGATCCGCCGCCGCCGCCGCGCTCTACGGACTGGCCGTCGTGGACGCGCACGTCGAGGACGAGGCGCACAATACCACCCGTTTCCTCGTGCTGGGCAAGGCCGACGCGCAGCCTTCCGGCCGCGACAAGACTTCGCTGGTCGTGGGGGCGAAGAACCAGCCGGGCGCCGTGGTCAGACTCCTGCAGCCGCTGGCCGACGCCGGCATTTCCATGAGCCGCCTGGAATCGCGCCCCGCCCGTTCCGGGGGCTGGGAGTATCTTTTCTTCGTCGTCTGCGAAGGCCATCGCCAGGACGCCGGCCTGTCTGCCGCGCTGAACGAGATCGAATCGCGCGCGGCTTTCCTCAAGATACTCGGCTCCTATCCCGCCGCCTCGTGATGCGTTGCTGCGATCTGTCTCCGTCCTGGGTGCGCGGCATTGCGCCCTACCTGCCCGGCAAGCCGATTTCCGAGCTCGCGCGCGAACTGGGCCTGGCCGAGGCCGACATCGTCAAGCTCGCCTCGAACGAGAATCCGCTCGGGCCCAGCCCGCGTGCGCTGGCCGCCGCGCAGGATGCGCTGCACGACATGGCGCTCTATCCCGACGGCGCCGGCTTCGCGCTGAAGGCGAAGCTGGCGGAAAGATTCGGCGTCGACACTCAGCAGATCGTGCTGGGCAACGGCTCCAACGACGTGCTCGACATGGCTGCGCGCGCCTTTCTGTCGCCCGGCACGTCGTCGGTGTTCGCGCAGCACGCCTTCGCCGTCTATCCCATCGCCACGCAGACGGTCGGTGCGCAGGGCATCGCCGTGCCCGCCCGGGACTACGGCCACGATCTCGCCGCGATGCGATCCGCGATCCGCGAGGACACCCGCGTGCTGTGGATCGCCAACCCCAACAACCCGACCGGCAGCTTCCTGCCGTGGGCGGAGATCGAGGCCTTTCTCGCAAGCGTGCCGCCGCAGGTGCTGGTCGTGCTCGACGAGGCCTACGGCGAATACCTGCCCACCGACGACCGCGCCGACACGTTGGCCTGGGTCGAGCGTTTCCCGAACCTGCTGATCAGCCGCACCTTCTCCAAGGCCTACGGCCTGGCCGGCCTGCGCGTCGGCTACGGCATCGCCCATCCCGACGTCATCGACCTGCTGAACCGGGTGCGCCATCCCTTCAACGTCAACGCGCCGGCGCTGGCCGCGGCCGAAGCCGCGCTCGACGACGTCGAATTCCTGCTGCGCAGCTACGCGCTCAACAGCGCCGGCATGGCGCAGCTCGTCGCCGGGCTGAAAGCCCTGAACGTCGAAACCGTGCCGTCGAAGGGCAATTTCCTGCTGGCGAAGGTCGGCGACGCCGCACGCATCAACCAGGCCCTGCTGAAACAGGGCGTGATCGTGCGCCCGGTCGCCAACTACGGCCTGCCCGAATGCCTGCGCGTGTCGGTGGGCCTGGCCGGGCAGAATGCGCGCTTCCTGGAGGCCCTGAAGACGTGCCTGTGATTGTCGAAAAGCTGGCGCTGGTCGGCACCGGCCTCATCGGCGGTTCGTTCGCGCTGGCACTGAAGCAGGCCGGTGCGGTGCGCACGGTGCTCGGCGTCGGCCGCAATCCGGCGCGCCTCACCGTCGCGCGCGAGCTGGGCCTGATCGACCGCGCCGTGGCGTGGGACGAAGCGGGGCAGGCCGACTGCATCCTGCTCGCCCTGCCGGTCGGCGAAACCGAAACCGTGTTGCGCCAGCTGGCGCCGCATCTCAAGCCGGGTGCCCTCGTCACCGACGCCGGCAGCACCAAGGCCAACGTCGCCGCCGCCGCCCGCGCGGCCCTGGGCGCGCGCTTTGCCGACTTCGTGCCGGGCCATCCCATCGCCGGTTCGGAGCAGAGCGGCCCCGGCGCCGCGCGCGCCGACCTCTATCGCGGCAAGCGCGTGGTGCTCACGCCGCAGGCCGAGACCCGCCCGGATGCCGTCGCCACCGTGCGCGCACTCTGGGAAGCGGCCGGCGCGCAGGTGGACACGCTCGACGCTGCGCAGCACGACCGCATCTTCGCGGCGGTGAGCCACCTGCCGCATCTGGCCGCGTTCGCGCTGGTCGACGAGCTGGCGCAGCGCCCGGACGGCGAGACCTTCTTCCGCTTTGCCGCCAGCGGCTTTCGCGATTTCACCCGCATCGCCGGTTCCTCCCCCGAGATGTGGCGCGACATCGCGCTGGCCAATCGCGAGGCGCTGCTCGCCGAACTCGATGCCTACGCCGGCGCGTTGCAGGCGGTGCGCGCCGCGGTCGCGGCAGGCGACGCGGAGGCCTTGCTGAAGATTTTCACGCGCGCACGCACTGCGCGCGAACACTGGATCAGGACTCAGGACGTCTGATGGATTATCTCGATTTGCCCGCTGCCGCGCACGCGCAAGGCACGGTGCGCCTGCCCGGCTCCAAGAGCATCTCCAACCGCGTGCTGCTGCTGGCTGCGTTGTCCGGCGGCACGACGCAGGTGCGCGCGCTGCTCGATTCCGACGACACGCGGGTCATGCTCGATGCCCTGCGCACGCTGGGCGTCGGGGTGCAGCGCAACGGCGAAACTGACGACTACACGATCACGGGGGTCGGTGGCGCTTTTCCGGTGAAACGGGCCGAACTCTTCCTCGGCAACGCCGGCACGGCCTTCCGCTCGCTGACTGCCGCGTGCGCGCTGTCGGGCGGCGACTACGTGCTGAAAGGCGTGGCGCGCATGCACGAGCGGCCGATCGGCGACCTGGTCGACGCGCTGCGCCTGCTGGGCGCGAAGATCGACTATCTGGGCCAGCCCGGCTATCCGCCGCTGCACATTCATCCTGCGGAAGTGACAGGCGAGACCACGCGCGTGCGCGGCAACGTGTCGAGCCAGTTTCTCACCGGCCTGATGATGGCGTTGCCGCTGTTGCGCAAAACCACGCACATCGAGATCGACGGCGAACTGATTTCCAAACCCTACATCGGCATCACGCTGGCGATGCTGCGTCGTTTTGGCGTGCGCCCCGACCAGGAAGGCTGGGCGCGCTTCAGCGTGCCGGCCGACGCGCGCTACGCCAGTCCCGGTGAAATCTGGGTCGAGGGCGATGCCTCGTCGGCCTCGTATTTCCTCGCCGCAGGCGCCATCGGCGGCGGCCCGGTGCGGGTCGAGGGCGTGGGGGCCGACAGCGTGCAGGGCGACGTGCGATTTGCCGACGCGCTGGCGCTGATGGGCGCGCAGATCACGATGGGCCCGAACTGGATCGAGGCGCGCGCGCCGGCGGGCGGCCGCCTGAAGGCAATCGAGCTCGACTGCAATCACATCCCCGACGCCGCGATGACCCTGGCGGTCGCCGCGCTGTTCGCCGACGGCGCCACTACGCTGACCAACATCGCCAGCTGGCGGGTCAAGGAAACCGACCGCATCGCGGCGATGGCGACCGAGCTGCGCAAGATCGGCGCGGCGGTGGAGGAGGGCGCGGATTTCATCCGCATCACGCCGCCGGCGGTGCTCACGCCGCACGCCGTCATCGATACCTACGACGACCACCGCATGGCGATGTGCCTGTCGCTCGCCACGCTCGGCGGCGTGCCGCTGCGCATCAACGATCCCGCGTGCGTGAACAAGACCTTCCCGACGTATTTCAGGATTTTTGCGGGGATTGCCCAATGAGTTCCGCTCACCGCTCACCGCTCACCGCTCTCCCGGTCATCACCATCGACGGCCCTTCCGCTTCCGGCAAGGGCACGGTCGCCGAGCGCGTCGCGCGTGCGCTGGGTTTCCATTTCCTCGACAGCGGCGCCCTGTACCGGCTGACGGCCCTGTCGGCGATGCAGTCCGGCGTGGTGCTGGACGACGAGGCGGCGGTGGCGGCCTTGGCTGCCGCCCTGCCGGCGCGCTTCGGCGACGCCCGCGTGTGGCTGGGCGAGGCCGACGTGACCGAAGCCATCCGCGCCGAGGACGTCGGGGTGGGGGCCTCGAAGGTCGCCGCCCTGCCCGCCGTGCGCGCGGCCCTGCTGGCGCGCCAGCGGGCCTATCGCCAGGCGCCGGGCCTGGTGGCCGACGGGCGCGACATGGGCACGGTGATCTTCCCCGACGCGCCGGCCAAGGTCTTCCTCACCGCCAGTGCCGAGGCACGCGCCGAAAGACGCTATAAGCAGTTGATCGAAAAGGGGAACTCTGCTAGTCTACCGGCCCTTGTTGCGGATATGCAGGCCCGCGACGCACGCGACACCGCGCGTGCCGTGGCCCCGCTGAAACCCGCGCCGGACGCGCTGTTGCTCGATACGACCCATATGGACATCGAATCGGCAGTGCAGGCCGTGCTGGCGCACTACCGCGCGCAACAGGAAAACTGAGTGCCAGCCCCGCGCCCGCGGGATGGTGATGTGCAACCAACCCCGTCCTCACCGACGGACCAAGAAGGTTTTTAATGTCTACTGCTACCGCTTCTTCCACCCCCGTTTCCATGGAAAGCTTTGCCGCCCTGTTCGAGGAGTCGCTCTCGCACCAGGAAATGCGCCAGGGTGAGGTCATCACCGCCGAAATCGTCGGCATCGACCACAATTTCGTGACGGTGAATGCCGGCCTCAAGTCCGAGAGCCTGATTCCCATCGAAGAATTCAAGAACGACGCCGGCGAAGTCGAAGCCAAGGTCGGCGATTTCGTTTCCGTGGCCATCGAATCCATCGAAGACGGTTTCGGCGCCACCAAGCTGTCGCGCGAGCGCGCCAAGAAACTGGCCGCGTGGCTGGATCTGGAAGCCGCGATGAACGAAGGCCGCATCGTCACCGGCATGGTGCAGGGCAAGGTCAAGGGCGGTCTCACGGTGCTGGTCGGCGGTCTGCGCGCCTTCCTGCCGGGCTCGCTGGTCGACATGCGCCCGGTCAAGGACACCACGCCCTACGAATACAAGGAAATGGAGTTCAAGGTCATCAAGCTCGACCGCAAGCGCAACAACGTCGTCGTGTCGCGTCGCGCCGTGCTGGAAGAGACCATGGGCGCCGATCGCGAAGCCCTGATGGAAAACCTGAAGGAAGGCTCCATCGTCAAGGGCGTGGTCAAGAACATCACCGACTACGGCGCGTTCGTCGACCTCGGCGGCATCGACGGCCTGCTGCACATCACCGACATGGCCTGGCGCCGCGTCAAGCACCCCTCCGAAGTGGTGCACGTCGGCCAGGAACTCGAAGCCAAGATCCTGCGCTACGACACCGAGAAGAACCGCGTGTCGCTCGGCATCAAGCAGCTGGGTGACGATCCGTGGGTCGGCATCGCCCGCCGCTACCCGCAGGGCACCCGCATGTTCGGCAAGGTCGCCAACCTCACCGACTACGGCGCGTTCGTCGAGATCGAAGAGGGCATCGAAGGCCTGGTGCACGTCTCCGAGATGGACTGGACCAACAAGAACGTCAGCCCCTCCAAGATCGTGCAGCTGGGTGACGAAGTCGAAGTCATGGTGCTCGACATCGACGAGGACAAGCGCCGCATCTCGCTCGGCATGAAGCAGTGCAAGTCGAACCCGTGGGAAGATTTCTCGATGAACCACAAGAAGGGCGACAAGGTCAGCGGCGCGATCAAGTCGATCACCGACTTCGGCGTGTTCATCGGCCTGCCCGGCGGCATCGACGGCCTGGTTCACCTGTCCGACCTGTCGTGGAGCGTGGCCGGCGAAGAAGCCGTGCGCAACTTCCGCAAGGGCCAGGACGTGGAAGCCGTGGTGCTCGGCATCGACCTCGAGCGCGAGCGCATCTCGCTCGGCATCAAGCAGCTCGAAGGCGATCCGCTGACCAGCTACGCGTCGGGCCACGAGAAGGGCAGCATCGTCAAGGGTACGATCAAGACCGTCGAGGCCAAGGGCGCGACGGTCACGCTCGACGGCGACATGGAAGGCTACCTGCGCGCGTCCGAAGTCTCGCGCGATCGCGTGGAAGACATGCGCAGCCACTTCAAGGAAGGCGACGAGATCGAAGCCATGATCATCAACGTGGATCGCAAGAACCGCGTGATCAACCTGTCGATCAAGGCCAAGGACATGACCGAGCAGGATGCCGCGATGAAGAAGATGGCAGCCGAATCGGCCGCGTCCAGCGGTTCGACCAACCTGGGTGCCCTGCTCAAGGCCAAGCTCGAAAACAAGAACGCCGAATAAACCATGACCAAATCCGAGCTGATCGCGCAGCTTGCTGCGCGGCATTCGCAATTTTCGGTTGCGGATATCGAGATGGCAGTGAAGACGATCCTCGACGCGCTGGCGAAGAACCTGTCGCGCGGCGAGCGCATCGAAATACGCGGCTTCGGCAGTTTCAGCCTGAGCTATCGTCCCGCCCGCGTCGGCCGCAATCCGAAGTCGGGCGAGAAGGTGCAGGTGCCGGCCAAGTACGTGCCGCACTTCAAGGCGGGCAAGGAACTGCGCGATCGGGTGGATTTCCCTGGTTGAATCTGGCTGGATGTTTGTGGAAAACGGCGCCCCGGGCGCCGTTTTCTTTTGTGCCCCGCTTTTTGAAGCAAGCCCGCAAAGGTAGAATGGCCAACAACCACGCGCGACCACTCATGAATAAAATCACACGTTATCTGGGGCTGGCGGCAAAGATCCTGATTTTTCTGCTGGTATTGGGTTTCGCCCTGAAAAACAGCCATACGGCGGTTTTCTATTCCTATCTGGGTTACGTCTGGCAGGCGCCGCTGATCGTCATGCTCGGCCTCGCGTTCGCCCTGGGCGTGCTGACGGGCGTGCTCGCCCTGCTGCCGACGCTGTTTCGCCTGCGTCGCGAGGCGACGCGCAAACAGCCGGCCATCGAGGCCGACACGGTCATGCGCACGCCGGATATTCCTGTCGTCTAGAGCCCATGGAATTCGAGCTCTGGTGGCTGCTGGCCTTCCCCCTGTTCTTTGCGCTCGGCTGGCTTGCCGCGCGCGTGGACATCAGGCAGGTCGTCACCGAATCGCGCGCCCTGCCGAATTCGTATTTCCGCGGGCTCAACTTCCTGCTCAACGAGCAGCCCGACAAGGCCATCGAGGCCTTCCTCGAGGTCGTCAAGCTCGAACCCGAAACCATTGACCTGCATTTCGCGCTGGGTGGCCTGTTCCGCCGGCGCGGGGAGCTCGACCGTGCCATCCGCATGCACGAGAACCTGCTCGAGCGCGAGGGGCTGGCCGAGGAACAGCGCCTGCGCGCGATGAGCGAACTGGGCCAGGACTATCTCAAGGCCGGCCTGCTCGATCGCGCCGAGCAGGTGTTCGGCCGACTGCTGGAGACTTCGCAGCATGGGCAGGCCCGCACCTACCTGCTGGAAATCTACGTCCAGGAGCGCGACTGGCAGAAGGCCATCGATGCCGCGCGCCTGCTGGAAAAGGACACCAGCAAGCCGCTCAACGCCGAGATCGCGCATTTCCACTGCGAACTCGCGCTGCTCGAGTCGGCCAAGGGCAGTCCGGAGGCCGCGGCCGCCCACCTGGAAGAGGCGATCCGGGCCAACCGCCAGTCGGTGCGGGCCAACCTGATGGCGGGCGATCTCGACGCCGCGGCCGGCCGGCACGAAGCGGCCATTGCCGACTGGCGCATGGTGGAAACGCAGAGTGCGCCGCACATGGCGCTCGTCGTCGACCGGGTGATCGGCAGCTACCGGCAGTTGGGCAAGCTGGCCGAAGGCGTGCAATGGCTGCGTGCCTTGCATGCCCGCCAGCCCTCGCAGGATCTGTTCGGCGCGCTGTATCTCACGGTTTCCGAAACCGAGGGCGCGACGGCCGCCAGCCAGCTCGCGCGCGAGGAACTGCGGCGCAATCCCAGCCTGCGCACGCTGGATCGTCTGCTCGAAGCGCAGCTGATCGAGGCCGAGCCGGGCGAGCGCGAACTGCTGCAGGTCGAGAAAGGGCTGATCGCCGCGCACAGCCAGCGCATGATGCGTTACCAGTGCGCCAGCTGCGGCTTCAAGGCCAAGCAGTTCTTCTGGCGCTGCCCGGCATGCGGGCGCTGGGACAGCTTCGATCCCGAGCGGCGGGAGGGGGAAGCGTGAACGGCAAGCGGCAAGCAGTGAGCGGAAAGGACATGGCTTGAATTCGACCAAGATCATCGTTGCACTGGATTTTCCCGACGCGGCCTCGGCGCTGGCGCTGGTATCGCGGCTCGATCCGGCGCTGTGCCGGCTGAAGGTCGGCAAGGAGCTGTTCACCGTGGCGGGGCCGGAGCTGGTGCGCGAACTGGTCGCGCACGGTTTCGAGGTCTTCCTCGACCTGAAATTCCACGACATCCCGAATACCGTGGCTGCCGCCTGTCGCGCGGCGGCGGGGCTGGGCGTGTGGATGCTCAACGTTCATGCCGCGGGCGGGCGACGCATGATGGAAGCCGCGCGCGAGGCGCTCGCCGACCTGCCGCATCCGCCGCTCCTCATTGCGGTGACCGTGCTCACCAGCATGAGCGGCGAGGATCTCGCCGAGGTCGGCGTCACGACTGCACCGGCCGACCAGGTGCTGCGCCTGGCGCGCCTGGCACAGTCCTGTCAACTCGACGGTGTAGTCTGCTCGGCACAGGAAGCCGCGTTGCTGCGCGCCAGCCTGGGCACCGATTTCCGTCTGGTGACGCCGGGCATCCGCCCGGCCGGGGCCGACAGCGCCGACCAGCGTCGCGTGATGACGCCGGTGGAGGCGCTGAAGGCGGGTGCCACCGACCTGGTGATCGGCCGGCCGATCACCGGCGCGGTCGACCCGCTCGCCGCCCTGCAACAAATTCGATCCGACATTCAAAACGCTTAGGGAGACTGCAGTGAAGATCACGGTAATTGGGACGGGCTACGTGGGCCTGGTGACGGGCACCTGCCTGGCGGAAGTCGGTAACGAGGTACTGTGCCTCGACGTCGATCCGAAGAAGATCGAGACGCTGAAGGCGGGCGGCATTCCCATCTACGAACCCGGGCTGGAAGACATGGTCAGGCGCAACGTCGCGGCCAGCCGCCTCTCCTTCACCACCGACGTCGCCGAGTCCGTCGCCTTCGGACAGATCCAGTTCATCGCCGTGGGCACGCCGCCCGACGAGGACGGTTCCGCCGACCTGCAGTACGTCGTCGCCGCCGCCCGCAACATCGGCCGCCACATGCAGGACTACAAGCTGGTGGTCGACAAGTCCACCGTGCCCGTGGGCACCGCCGACAAGGTGAAGGCGGCGCTCGCCGAGGAACTCGCCAGGCGCGGTGCGGCCATCGAATTCGACGTCGCCTCCAACCCCGAATTCCTCAAGGAAGGCGCGGCGGTGGACGACTTCATGAAACCCGACCGTATCGTCGTCGGCACCGCCTCCGACAGGGCCACCGCGCTGCTGCGCCAGCTCTACGCGCCGTTCCAGCGCAACCACGACCGTCTCATCGTGATGGACATCCGTTCGGCCGAACTCACCAAGTACGCGGCCAACGCCATGCTCGCCACGCGCATCTCGTTCATGAACGAGCTCGCCATCCTGGCCGAGAAACTGGGCGCCGACATCGAGCAGGTGCGCCACGGCATCGGTTCCGATCCGCGCATCGGCTATCACTTCCTCTATGCCGGCTGCGGCTACGGCGGCTCGTGCTTCCCCAAGGACGTGCAGGCCCTGCGCCGCACCGCGCAGGAGAACGGCATTCCGGTGCGCGTGCTCGACGCCGTGGAAGACGCCAACGACGCGCAGAAGCAGGTGCTGGTCGACAAGCTCGTCGCGCGCTACGGCAAGGATCTCAAGGGCAAGCGCTTCGCCATGTGGGGCCTCGCGTTCAAGCCCAACACCGACGACATGCGCGAAGCGCCCAGCCGCACCATGCTCGAGGCGCTGTGGGGGATGGGGGCCAGCGTCTCCGCCTACGACCCGGCCTCGATGGAGGAAACCCGCCGCATCTACGGCGAACGTGCCGACCTGCAACTGGTCGACAGCCCGATGGATGCATTGAAAGGTGCCGATGCGCTGCTCATCGTGACCGAGTGGAAAGTGTTCCGCAGCCCCAACTTCGACACCATGAAATCGCTGCTGAAGGTGCCGCTCGTGTTCGACGGCCGCAACCTGTACGAACCGCAGGCGATGCGCGACATGGGCTTCGACTATCTCCCGATCGGGCGTCCCTGAAGCCGCGGCGGTCCAGCGTCTGAGCGGCATGGCCGGTTCGTCCGCACGCATTCTCGTCATCAAGCACGGTGCGTTCGGCGACCTCGTGCAGGCCGACGGCGTATTGCGCGATATCCGCGCGTTCCATCCGCAGGCGGACATCACGCTGCTGACGGCACCGGCCTTTCGCA
>WBZX01000669.1_pt1 | contig 29795 bp, 33 predicted proteins | sample 5204211 | NCBI WGS metagenome assembly WBZX01 (sample SAMN12344362, study PRJNA552823) | activated sludge metagenome | biome: Activated sludge suspended growth; feature: Nitrification reactor; material: Wastewater; isolation source: activated sludge from nitrification reactor of wastewater... | reverse complement strand
GTACCGAAGCCGGGGGGAGGCATTTCATCTTGTTAGTCGACGAAGGACAAAACTGGGGCGAAAGTGAATTCACGTTTTTGCGTGATTTTTCAAACCAGCTACGTAAGGATCGCTACGTCCTTACTACAGTGATCTTTGGCGACCTAAGGCTTAATGAATTAGCTGCTTCCTTCCGTACTGCCCGAAAGGATCTATGGGCAAGGTTTCTGATGAAGCCTGAACCTTTTGAGTGCATTAGAAGCCTCGAAGACCTAAGGTATTTCATGTCAGAGCATGACAATGGCATTCGCAATGAATATCCATCTGGATCAAATATCTGTTACTCGGAATTTTTTCTTCCTAGAGCATACGCAAATGGCTGGCGTCTCGGGAATGAGACTCAACATGCATGGGAGGCGTTTGAGCGGGCAGCCGGCACGGTCAACCGTAAACTTCGTGACATTGGGATGCAGTGGGTGAGTGATGCAGTTACCCACTTCTTAACCGCGCAGATGTCAGCGGATGTAGAAGGATTTACTAGCCTACCCGAAAACTGGGATGAGGCAGTTCTTCAGTCCAAATTCATCAACTCGTTGATCTAGGCGCTCACCATGGCGATTTCCTCGCTTAGTGGACTAATTTGGCGTTCACAGTGAAATTCGCCCGGTGAGGGGCCCTATTCCATCGTCGCCAAGATACTCCATGCCAATTGTCCGCCTCCAACCTCGGCGAAATCGGGATGCAGTGAGTATGTGATGCAGCAACCCAATTCCTCACGGACAAGATGAGTAACGATGTAGCAGGATTTTTAAGCCTACAAGAAGACTGAGATGCGGCCGCACTTCAGTCGAATTTCAAAGACTCCTTGATATGCGTTCATTATGTCAATTCCCACATTTGACGGTCTAATTTGGCGCCCTCGATGGCAAGCACCTGGTGAGGGCCCCTATTCAATAGTTGCCAAACTCCTCCAGGCGAATAGCATATCCAGAAACCAGTTATTACGAATGCTACGTTGGGGTAGCGGCGAAGAACACCAACTGATACTTTCGAAGGCAAACTCACCATATATAGATAAGGACGGTTCAATCGGACAGCTGATTAAAAACTCAAGCCTCTCTAGGCGTACTCGGCTTATTCATAATTATTTGGCCGGTCACGAAGCGCTGCGCTACTGCCCAAAGTGCATAGCCACTGGCTTTCAGGCTGCCATAGCTCAAATTGATGGCGTGGACGTTTGCCCGATTCATGGGGAACCACATCTCCACTCATGCTTGCGATGTGGAGCTAAAACACCACCATATGCCATAGGAAAAAATGAGAGGCTCCCAAAGTTTTCTTGCTGGAAGTGCGGTGTTCCATATAGCAAAGGGGAACAGATTGATCAGAATCTTGACCTGTGGAGACCTCCTGAACAAATCGATCGTCTCGATTCTATCCATCGATGGCTTGGGAAAGTTGACGATTTAAGTCTTATCAACTGGTACGGGTTATTGCGATGGAGTACTACCCGACTTCTCGAAAATGGCAAGCGCGAGCACTTGCGGAGGGCTATTTTCGCGGGATATCAAAAATTTATTCGAGATCAAGATGTTCCGAATCCAATAATTGAACCAAATATTGAAATTCTGGGTGGAGTTTTCATTACTAAAAACCCTGATTCTGAGCGTCCACCACCAGTTTGGCGATATCCAATTCCCAAAGAGTTTATTAACAACAACGCCGACCAGGTTCGAAAATACTTTCGCACGCCAAGTTTTGGCGTTCCTGTTCCTGACAACCCAATTGTTCCCGCCAAAACTCATGCCCATTTAATATGGCGGGCTCAATTCGTGGAGTTCAAAGGTCATTTTGACGATTTTTCGGGTCCTCAGTTCCTAACTCCGAAACAAATCAGAGACGTTTTGTACACTGGCCAGACAGTACTACCCGAAAGAATTTACTTGGAATATTCCTTACAATGCATTTTGAAGGCAACTTGGGTGGCTTCTGAAAGAATTGCCACAGAATGGCATTCTTGGCTCGTCGAAAACCGCACGACCTCAGGCTGCCACAATGATGATGCTTGGCTCAGTGCTTGTAATCGCTGGCAGCATCTACTTGGACGGTGGCGGAATTTCAGATGCTTTCCGGTGGGAACAGTGGCTGCTACAGATCAGACGTCAAGAAATAAATATCTATATTTTGTTGTTGCATAAAATAAGTCCTAGCAGGATTAGCTTGAAGCAAGTCCTCTCCCAATTTGGGTCGTCTGGGGGACTACTTTGTAGTAATTTAGAAATGCTAGGGGGCTGATTTGTAGCCTAGGAAAGATCAGGGGGCTGATTTGTAACCTTCAAATGAAACACAACTCAGCCCCCTATACATTCGCTGACATATATAGATCAATACGTTAGAAAATTGCTTGGAACTTGGATTTGTGTCACCCGACTCCCCTCATCACGTAATGCATCGCACTCATCGACTGTCGCCTCACCACGAATTGGCCGTTCAAGTGCTTCGTTGTAGTGAATCTTGCGCGCCTCTTCTGCGAACGACGAACCAACGTCTTCGCTTTCATTAACGATGGCCTCGACTAGCTGGCGGTAAATTGCCATCGCCTGCGCTCCCACGGGCATCAATGCCGTGCTGCCAGATGCCATTGATGACGAAGAAGGCCTCGCTGCTGGCTCTGTAAGATGTCCTGAAATCGCAACGGCAGACGGAATGCGTCGGACACTACGACTATCACATCGGGGACAACGGATAAGATCACTTTCAAGTTGGGTATCGAATGCCACTGCATTCTGAAACCAACCTTCAAATTGATGATTGTTGTCGCAGCTAAGGTCGTAAATGATCATTTGTTCAATCGTGGTGCCCGGGACGGGGGTCGAACCCGTACACTCAATGAGCGAGAGATTTTAAGTCTCTTGTGTCTACCAATTTCACCACCCGGGCGTATTTTTTGATTATATCGTTGCAGTGCCCCGATATGAAAAAAGGGAAAGCGACCAGCGCTTTCCCTTTCCTCTATTGTGGAGCGGCAGAAGAGTCTCGAACTCTCGACCTATACCTTGGCAAGGTATCGCTCTACCAACTGAGCTACTGCCGCAAAACCTATGGAGGCGCGAGCCGGAGTCGAACCGACCTACACGGATTTGCAATCCGGTGCATAACCGCTTTGCTATCGCGCCTATCCGAAAACGTCTTTTACAACTTGGGTAAAGTCTTAAGGCTTTACCCTGAAAATCTGGAGCGGCAGAAGAGTCTCGAACTCTCGACCTATACCTTGGCAAGGTATCGCTCTACCAACTGAGCTACTGCCGCGTGAAACAGAGCGCGCATTATAGGCGACACAAGGAAATTGTCAACATAGCCTCCTATTTTTCTGCGGTTCTTTTGGCAATCTCAGGCCAAGCCATTCGCAGGTAATAACCCATTGACCATAGCGTTAGCAACGCCGCTATCCAGATCAACCAGTTACCGAGTTCGCGCATGTCAATTCCGTATAACGGAAGGTAATAAAGCAAAATGGGTATCGCCAGCATTTGGGCGGCAGTTTTAATTTTACCAATCATGGAAACGGCCACACTTTTTGCTGCACCGATCTTGGCCATCCATTCACGGAGTGCCGATATGGTAATTTCGCGACCGATGATGATGGTTGCCACGATGGCATCTGCTCTACCCAATTGCACGAGGACGATCAGCGCCGCGGCAACCATGAGTTTATCGGCAACAGGATCCAGAAAAGCGCCAAAGGCGGAAGTCTGGTCTAGCTTTCGTGCAAGGTAGCCATCAGCCCAATCAGTGAAGGCCGCTGCGAGAAATATTGACGTTGCTGCTAAATCGCGTTCATGGGTGGTAGCCCAGTCCCCAGGAAGGTAGTAGGCGGCAATCAACAGCGGTATCGCAACTATACGAAGCCAGGTGAGCAGGATAGGCAAATTTAAGGGCATGGTTCAGTGTAATGCGGAATATATCTTTTCTGCCATGTCTCGACTGATTCCGGGCACTTCGGCGAGTTGATCGGCATTTGCAGCAAGGACACCCATGAGCCCGCCAAAGCGAGCGACTAGCGCTTTTCTGCGAGCCGGCCCAATACCAGGAAGGCTTTCGAGCTTGGAAGTTTTTCGTGCTTTGGCGCGTCGTGCACGGTGGCCAGTAATTGCAAATCGGTGGGCTTCGTCACGAATTTCTTGAATCAGGTGCAGGGCTGGGTCTCCGGCGTCTAACTGCAACGGCTCCCGTCCATCTGGAAAGATGATCGATTCCAGGCCTGGCTTGCGCCCTTCTCCTTTGGCGACGCCGATTAATGGTATGTGGGATAACCCAAGATCAGCCAATGCCGAAAATGCACAGCCCACCTGCCCTTTTCCACCATCGATCAATATGAGATCAGGTGCCGTGCCCTCCCCGGCAGCAATTCCATCGTAACGTCGAGTGACTGCCTGTCGCATGGCGGCATAATCGTCACCTGGCTGAATGTCCCGAATATTAAAACGCCGATAGTCGGCATTTTTCATACGATTGTCCTGATAGACCACGCAGGAGGCTACTGTCGCCTCGCCCATGGTATGGCTGATGTCAAAGCACTCAATGCGAGCGACGGGTTCCGTGAGATCCAGCGCCTGTTGCAAGGCAGCCAAACGCTTTTCTTGCTGTGCTGTCGCCTGATTTCTTGCCAGGATGGCTAAACGCGCGTTCTGCATGGCCATTTCAACCCAGGCTTTTTGAGTCAAGCCGCGAGCTTCCTGCAATGGTATGGCACGACCAGCGAACTCCACGAGTGCGGCAGCGGCTTCGCCGGGTTCATCTTCTGCTGGCAATGGATTAACCAGCACCCGTGATGGCGCTGGATGCACAGCGTAATGTTGGCGAAGGAAGGCCGCGCAGACATCGGCCGCATCAGAGTCAGCTGCATTGGTCGGGAAAAAAGGCCTGTCACCAAGATGACGCCCACCACGAATCATGGCCAGATTTACGCATAACTGCCCTGCTTCTTTGGCCACAACCAGAATATCGACATCTTCGCCCTTGCTGCTTGAAACAAATTGCTTCTCTTGCACTTGATGCAACGATTGGATCAGGTCTCTATAAACTGCTGCCTGCTCGAATGCGAGTTGATTTGATGCAGCCTCCATCGCTTGGTTGAGGCGTCGCGCAACTTCATGTTGCTTGCCGTGCAAAAACATGGATGCCAACTGGACATCATTGGCGTAATCGTCGGGTTTGATCAAGCCGACACATGGACCACTACAGCGCTTGATCTGGAACAGCAGACAAGGCCGGGAACGATTTGAAAAGACGCTGTCTTCGCAGGTGCGCAAGCGAAATATTTTCTGCATCAGGTGAATGCTGTCGCGCACAGCCCACGCCGAGGGATAGGGACCAAAGTAATCAGCCTTGCGATCCGGGTTGCCACGATAAAAGCTCAGACGTGGGAATTGGCTTTTTGTCAGAGCAATGTATGGATACGACTTATCGTCACGAAAAAGTATGTTGTAACGCGGCGCAAGCGATTTGATCAGATTGTTTTCCAGCAACAACGCCTCGGCCTCGGTTCGCGTTGGCGTTGTCTCTACGGTAGCAATCTGACTGACCATATGCGCAATGCGCGGGCTGGAAACATTTCCCCGGAAGTAGGATGAAACCCTCTTTTTCAGGTTTTTGGCTTTGCCAACATATAGAACCGCAGCGTTGGCATCCAGCATGCGATATACGCCGGGTAATTCAGTTAGGGTGGCCAAAAAGGCTTTGGCATCGAAAGTCATCTAGGCAGACTTTTAGGCGAGACGGGCTCTGACTCCGGCAAACACGGCCTCGAAACTTTCTCGCGAAAGCCGGCCAGTACGCCAGTTGTAACCGCTGCAATGATAGCTGTCGATTAGAGTGAGCCCATTTGGCAACGCGTGGCTGACATTGTGGGCAAAGGTAAATTCCTTCAGTTTTAGACCGTAGGTCCATAACAATGCCTGATGAGCGATCGCACCCAGTGCAACCACTATTTTAAGGCGTGGCATCGCGGCTAATTCTGCTTTGAGATGTCCGTTGCATTGACGAATTTCAGCAGTAGTTGGCTTGTTGGCCGGAGGCAGGCAGCGCACAGCATTGGTGATGCGGCAGTTGGTCAGCGTCATGGCAGTGTTGGCCCATTGATCAGGCCCCAGCGGCTGAGGCTGACTAGCAAAGCCGAACCGATGCAATGCCGGATAGAGCAACTCTCCAGCAACATCGCCGGTAAAAGGGCGACCGGTTCGATTAGCGCCCTTTTCACCTGGACCAAGACCGACAACGAGCAATTCGGCATCCAGCGAGCCAAAGGCAGGAACAGGCAGCGCATGCCAGTCCGGATCACGCTGTCGAATGTTGGAAAGGTGCTCTGCCAGACGCGGGCAGGCAATGCAGGCGGTGGGGTCTTGAAATCTGGGCATGATGAGGATGGTAGCATGGCGTCCATGCAGCTTCATTGGGACATCTTTTGCCGGGTTATCGATAACTACGGTGACATTGGCGTTTGCTGGCGACTAGCCAGGCAACTTGCCGCTGAGCACGGTCGCCAAGTTCGCTTGTGGGTTGACGACTTGGCGAGCCTCGATCCGTTATGCCCAGGACTGGATTTCAAGAAACCGGCGCAGTCGCGTCAAGGTGTTGAGATTCATCACTGGACTGAATATACGGTCTATCCACACCCGGCAGAAGTGGTCATTGAAGCGTTCGCCTGCGAGCTTCCATGCAGCTACCTGCAAGCGATGGCTCAGTGCGAACAAAAGCCCTGCTGGATCAACCTGGAGTACCTGACAGCAGAAACTTGGGCAGAAGAATGCCACGGCTTGGCATCGCCTCACCCTTCCCTGCCACTGACCAAATATTTTTTCTTTCCTGGATTTTCGGTCAAGAGTGGCGGCTTGTTGCGCGAAACGAATTTGTTGCGCAACCACGAGCACTGGTTAGCAGCAAACCCTGCCCGAAATGGACTCGAAATCAGTCTATTTTGTTATGACACGGCGCCAGTAGGCGCGTTACTCAGCGCGTTGTCACTTTCAGAGACGGAAGTTACCTGCCACGTTCCTCACGGCAAACCACTGGTAGCAGTGTCTAACTACCTGGGTGGATGCGGACCTTGGCAACTCGGCAATGCATTGATCCAACCAGTTCCTTTCATGGCCATGGATGACTACGACCAATTGCTCTGGCGATGCGACATCAATTTTGTGCGTGGGGAGGATTCCTTTATTCGTGCCCAATGGGCTGGAAAACCCTTTGTATGGCAAATTTATCCACAGGATGACGACGCACATCTCGTCAAACTGGAGGCATTTCTGAATCGCTATTGCCAGTGTATGGAATCCGCCGATAAATTGGCTATTCGCAGACTATTTCTGGCATGGAACACCGGTAAAAGCGTCGAGTCCGCGTGGTTGAATTTTATGGAGCGGCGCAATTCTTTGGCGAATTACACGGCCGATTGGGCTAGACATTTGGCGTCGATGCCTGATATGGCGACCGCACTCGTCAATTTCTGTGCGCGCAAGGTATAATTGAACGTTTATCTTTTCCTGACTTTTGAGAATCCCGTATGAAAACCGCAATGGAACTCCGCTCCGGCAACGTCATCATGGTGGGTGCCGACCCGCTCGTCGTTCAGAAGAGCGAATACAACAAGTCTGGCCGCAATGCCGCTGTTGTCAAAATGAAACTCAAGAACCTGTTGTCCGGTGCTGCTTCTGAAGCGGTTTACAAGGCTGACGACAAGTTTGAGCAGGTTATCCTCGACAAAAAGGAAGTAACCTATTCCTATTTCGCCGACCCGATGTATGTTTTCATGGATGCCGACTACGAGCAGTTCGAAGTCGAAGCCGAAAACATGACCGATGCGCTGAAGTATCTTGAAGATGGCCTGGCTTGTGAAGTCGTCTTCTACAACGGCAAGGCAATTTCCGTCGAACTGCCGAACAGTGTCGTGCGCGAAGTGGTTTACACCGAGCCAGCCGTTAAGGGCGATACCTCGGGCAAGGTCATGAAGCCGGCCAAGCTGGCTACAGGCTTTGAACTTCCGGTTCCGGCTTTTGTCAGCATTGGCGACAAGATCGAAATCGATACTCGCACCGACGAGTACAAGAACCGCGTCAAGTAACCTGCGCTTTTCCGGTATTTAATTCGGGCAGCTTCGGCTGCCCGAATGCATTTCAGGCCGTCAATTCGGCGATAGTCTTGCGGGCAGCCCGATATGCCGCATCGGTTTGAAGCGCCTCCCAAGACATTGGGGGCTGCTTGGGGATCAACGCTTCGACACGTTTGCCGCGAAGCAGATCGACTTCCGGCGCCCATTGATCCAGCACTTCGCTGACCACATCGGGCGCATTGCATACGAGCAACATGTCGCAGCCAGCATTGTAGGCGGTCTCTACACGATTGAGCATGCCACCGACCACGCCGGCACCTGCCATTGACAAATCATCAGTAAAAACAACTCCATTAAAATTGATGTCATTTCTCAAATAACTTATCCATTTATTTGAAAATACAGCAGTATTGCAATCAATGCAGTTATATATAACATGCGCGGCCATGACCCCATCAAGGGGAAGCTGCCGGTAAGGTTCCATGTCTTCCTGCATGTCCGCAAAAGGACGATCATCAACGGGCAACTCCACATGGGAATCTGGAATGACGTACCCGTGCCCTGGATAATGTTTGCCGCAGCTGCCCATTCCGGCTTGGTGAAGCCCTTCGCCAAGCGCTTTTGCCAAAGCGATAACGGCTGCTGGCTGACGATGGAAGGCGCGATCGCCGATCACTCTTGATGGGCCGTAGTCAAGATCGAGCACCGGTGTAAACGAGTAATCAACACCACGAGCGCGAAGTTCGGACGCCAGCACGTAACCAACTTGTCGCGCGGCCTCGCATGCCGCATCCGGTTTGCTATCCCACAACTTTCCCAAAGCGGCCATCGATGGCAAACGCGTAAATCCATCCCGGAAACGCTGCACCCTACCCCCTTCGTGATCGACCGCAATCAGCAACGGCGGCGAGCGCAATGCATGCATCGCGGCAGTCAATGCAGTTAATTGCGCCGGATTCGAATAATTTCGGCTAAACAGGATGATCCCGCCGACCAGCGGATGACAAAGGCGCTCCCGATCAATATCGGTTAATTCCGTTCCAGCGATATCGATCATGAGAGGACCGAGCGGCAGATGCATCATGGTTGCTCCAGAATAACGTGGGCGATGGCATATTCGGCTTCGTCGCTAATCGAAAGGTGGGCTTTTAGTTTTTTGTTTTTGACCAATTTTTCCAGTTGACCGCAGAAATCCAAGATGGGCTTGCCCAGATCATCATGAACGACTGCAATCGCCGTCAACGTGGCCGGTGGACGAACGCCCGTCCCTAGCGCCTTGCTGAAGGCTTCCTTGGCCGCGAAACGTTTGGCGAGAAAGCGTCCCTTGTCTGCCGACTTGGCAAAATCATCCATTTCCTGCGGTGCAAGCAGCTTGGCCAGAACCCGTTCGCCATGCCGCTCCCACATACCACGCAGGCGTGCAACGGCAACGATATCAGTGCCAATTCCGTAAATCATTCGCAGCGTTGATCAGGCATAGTTGCTGCCTCGCGCATCAGCATCTTCATTTCACGTACCGCTTCACGCAGACCCACAAAAATGGCGCGGCTGATAATTGCGTGACCGATATGAAGTTCACGGATGCCTGGCAAACAGGCGACAGGCTGAACGTTGTGATAATTCAGCGCATGCCCGGCATTGAAGCGCATACCCAGTTGACGGGTCAATTGGCCGGCTTGACGAATCTTGTCGAGTTCAATGAGCACAGCGGGCGACTCGGCATCCCGGCCCTTGTCGTAAAAAGCATGTGCATACGGGCCGGTGTGTATCTCACAGACGCTGGCGCCAATTCGGGCGGCGGCCTCAATCTGCGGCAAATCCGCATCAATGAAAACACTGGTCATAATGCCCGCATCGGCCAAACGCGAAATGATCTCCTTGAGGCGCACTTCCTGCGCGACGACATCGAGTCCCCCCTCCGTCGTCACCTCATGGCGCCCTTCGGGCACCAGCATGGCCATTTCCGGTTTCAAGGCGCAGGCAATACCCACCATTTCCTCGGTTGCTGCCATTTCGAGATTCAGCTTGATCTGTGTCGTTTCACGCAGTCGCCGGACATCAGCATCCTGAATATGTCGACGATCTTCACGCAAATGCACAGTAATCCCGTCAGCCCCCCCCAAATGGGCTTCGACTGCGCCCCAGACTGGATCTGGTTCATACGTGCGGCGAGCCTGCCGGATGGTCGCAACGTGGTCGATATTGACACCCAATTCGATCATAGCTCTTGCAACTCTATAGTTATCGGGCGCTAACGCCCATGGTCATTAGAATAATTGTCTTTGTTACTTAGCAAGCTACTCAACTAGCTACTCAATACCGCCATGGTAGCCATTATTTTAACTGTTCCATGCTGCCCAAGCACGGCTGGTTAAATACCGTGTTTCCCTACAGTTACTCGCTCGCCCCCATGCTCGTCACAGTCCGCCTAATGTGTTACCAAGGTCGGCGCCTGCCGTCGTGGAGCGAGATAGACCACGGCAAAGCCTACCGGGGCAAGCTGCAGACAGTCTGTGGCAGGGACTGTCAGCCGTCTATGTGCACACCCCGCGTCTCTTCGAGGAACTGCGGATCGCCCATGGCGACGGGAGCTTCGGCAAGCGCGTCGCCTCGCTGGCCAAGACGGATTTGCTGATCCTTGATGATTGGGTATTGGCGCCGCTCAATCAGGCCGAGCGCAATGATTTGCTGGAGGTGCTTGATGATCGCGTCGGCACGCGCGGCCAGCGTTTCGAATAGCGTTTCGAATAGCGTGTCGACGATCTCGTGACGCTTAAGTGGATTCTCACCGTCTATCTGCAGGCGCCCTACTTCGGCCTTCGTGCATCCGTGCTTCTCAAAAAACCCCAGGATGTCCTTGCGCGGCCAGAACAAGGACAAGATGCAATCTTTCATGCATCCTTTGATGTCCGCCGGGAAACTCATGCCGTTCCCTCCCATCAACCGATCAGACCGAGGAGCCGATCGATGATGTCGCTCGCCTGCCGTTGCCTCAGGGCCCGAGCCTCACGCAGTTCAGGCTCATCGCTCTCGCCGAGCTCAAACTTGGCCACCGAGACCGGGCCATCCTTGCGATAACCTTCTGTTTTGTCGTCCTGGGTGAAGCGATTGCGCAGGATTGCTAGGGCGGCCTGGATCACTGCACCATGCTTGCCGCCCAGTTCCGTTCGGAAGGCTTCGGCGACGGCGTCCGTTCCCTCGTGCGCATGCTCGATGCAGTAGACGAGGTCGTGCGCATCCTTGCGCTCGAAACGCTGATCAAATGCGAACGACTTCAAGCACGTGAAGCTGACCAGGTTGGCGTGCTTGATCTTCTCGGTCGCGACGCCATTGCCGCCAAGCAGTTCTGCCTGGATCTCGGTGACCTGGTGAAGGTCGAAGACGATGGATGAATGCGGGATGTTCAGTGCCGAGATCGTACCTTCGGTTGGCAGCGGCTGCACCTTGCCGCCGGCGATGTCCGGCGCGTCCGCGAGCAACTCCAGCACCATCAGAGCGCCGTGTTCGGTGCGAGTTTGCCAACGCCAGGAGAGCTTTTTTCCGGCCTCGTTCTCGGCGCGATCGAAGCCCATCTTCTTGATGTTGTCCTCCAGCGAGTGATATGCCTCGGTGTCGGCCAGTATCTGGAGGTCGATCACGATATCCACATCCAGGGTGCCCGCATGCGCGGGGACCACCGGCGGCCGGGCGGCGACCAGGTACCTCGGGGTGAGTCCTCCCACCAAATAGACCGAATCCTTCCAGGGGCCGAGTCCGCGCAGCAGCGTCACGAGAACACGTTCGCAATCCTGCGTGTACTGGTCGTTGTAGCCATCGAGTGTCGTGGGCTTGGCCATCAGAAACGGATCCTTTCTCGACGCAGATGCTGAGCCATCTCTTTGGCCCGGCCTTCGCCGCGCAACAAGTCGAGATAGACCTGAATAGAACTCGCCAGCCAAACACCGCCGACTTGCTGGCGGAACAACAGTTCTCCCGCCGACTTCGTCTCGATGACCGCGAGGTTCGCCCCTTCATTGACAATGCGCGCATCCAACTCGGCCATCGCCGTGTCAGCGCCGGCGCTGGCCAGCAGCCGAGTCCGCACCTGTGAGATACCGGACAGGAAGGGGGCATAGCGCTGGGCGGCGGCTTCGTAGCTCACCGCGTAGCCGACCTGATGCGCATCCAAGACTTGGCCGAGCCGCTCGATCAGGGTTTCTGCCTTCGCGCCGGGAACGAAATAGCGACGCAGCGTTGGGGCGCGCTGCGTGGCAAGCTGCTTGGCCCAAGCGTCGAGTAAGGCGCCCGGTTCGCGCAGATGGCGTTCCTTGCTTGGCCCCTGCCCGCGGGACACCAGCCAGTCGAACCGCTCCAACTCACCCAATACGTCCGAGGCAGTGGACGGTGCCACCTGCGCCTGCTCGGCCACCTCGGTGACACCAAACCATTCCTCGTGATTGACCAAGAGCGCGTGCAGCACCTGCGCGCGCCGTCCCGAGAACAACGACCGCACCGACTTTTCTAAGGTCTTTGGAGGCGGCTTGTCGATGTAGACGTAGGCGCCGGAAGCCGGCAGAAATAGGCTTCCGCCGTTGTCGTAGTAGCCGATGCGCTCGGCCCTGAGCAGTTCCTTCGCACCAGGCGAGAGGGATTCGGCAATGAGGAAGTTCTGTGCGTCGGCATATCGGCCGTGCTGCAGCGACTTGAACTGCCACAACACCTGGCGCACGTCCCGGGGGTAGACGGTTTTCTTCGCCTCGACCAGTAAGACGATCGACTTGCCGGCGACATTCAGGTGGATTTGGGCGTCAACGCGATCATCGGCTGACGCGCCGGATTCCAGCGCGTCCAATTCGGCATGCACGTCCGGCAACTCCCGGAGTGACTCCAGGAACTGTTCGATCAGAGCACGTTCGACAGGGGGCGACTCGGTCATGTCAGCAGTTATTTCCTGTACAGCGAATAACCGCACTATACCGAATATTCGACGGAATTGCCATATTCGCTGATCAGCGAATTTCGCACGATCCCCTGGCATCCCGGCGTACAGCCATCTGGCTCGCGGGCAAGTGCCCCGCGTTTCGTGCAAATCGCGGCCATCCGGCTATGATCTCTGAAGCCTCCGACCCTTGCGGGCCTGCGCGCTACCGGCGGGCCACCGCCGACCGTATCCTGGAAGCCGTGCGCCAAGTTATCGCGCGGTGCGCTGATCACCTCGGCGAGCCGGTGAAGCAATACCGGCACACACCTGTCGTCGCTTCGTTGCTATGGGCCCACAATATCAATTTGGCGGACGCCTGATTAGATTCGGCGATGCCCCGAGCTACCTCAAAGATGGGGATAGTCGCATTGCGCTCGGAACGCGCACGTAAGGCACGTCTTCCGAGACAAGGGCCAGCGCGGCAGAACTTGGCCGGCGAGAATGTCTTCCCGCCGCCTCACCAAGGTGACCACTTGCTCGTCAGTCATCAGTTGGACGCGATGCGCGATCGGTAAGGCTCGCCTGGTCGGCGCCTTCACCATCACGTACCCGTGGGATGCCACCGAATGCCCCGTTTGCCCAATCACCGCCATCCTCTGCGCGGACAACTGGATCACGTCCGACTGGAGGGGCTGGTTGCTCCAGCGAGTCTTGAGCTCCACCAACACGATCAGACCGGAGGGCAGCCGGTATGCCCGGTCAAGTTTCGCTACCAGTCCGACGGGCGTGGAAATCCGGAACAGTCTTTCCATGTAAACCAAATCGGCATCCCACAGCGCTGCTGGTCGTGAGGCCCGCTCAGCCCGTGCAGCATTGGTCTCAAGTAATCTCCACCGCGCCATGACAAGCGCGAGGCACACGACGGCAACGGCGCAACAGACGCCCCACGCTAGCGCCGACACTTGCCGCCTCCACGCAAGCCTGACCACCACCGAAGTCCCGTCGCTATCGGCCCCAAGACCATGCGCACAGGAACTTGCAACGGAGGCCATCGGCGCAGGACGATGCAGATGCTGGGGGCAACCCGATAGTAGAGGCGGATCACCCGGCGTCCCCAAGCGCTGGGTCGCAGCGCCTCGTCCCTGAATTGGCGTAGCACCTCGGTCTGCCATGCCTCCCCGAACACGCACGTAGCGATGAAACAGCGTCCCTTCCGGTCGGCCTGCGCTACAGCCGCCCGGCCTTCCCGATAGAACTGCGCATGCTCGACCAGCCCGAGTGCTCGGGCTTGCTGCTGCTGGGCTGTGCGCTGGCTTCCATGCCGATGCTCGAACACCGCCAATCTCTCGCACCGGCCCATCTGCGCCAGGTCCGAGGCACTGACCATCCGGCCGCTCACCGGCCGGCGCGATCGCTTGCCCATGGCCGGCTCACGCGTCGATCGCTGGCGCGAAGAGGTCGTTGGTGATGTCGCCATTGCCCTCCTGCGCGCTACTTGCGGAATGCAGATGAGCCGAGCCACGTCCCATCCCGGCGAAAACACCGCTCTGCGCTAGCAAGCCATCGTAGGCCAGCAGCCGCAGCCGATTGATACGTTTAACGCCCTTCTGGAACTGGATCAGATCGTCGTACAGACGGGGATGGTCAGCCCGCGCCAATTCGAAGACGAGACGAATGGGCTTGGGATCCTTCACATAATCGGTGCTCATTCAATCTCTCCCGACACGCCCTGGACGCGCTCCTTCCCGGTGGCTGCCATTGAACTGCGCGCATAGTTCTGCCCGGCCAGCTGAAAACCCCGCACATTGGCGAACATCGGTTCCTTCACCTCGTGGATGCGGTGCTTCGGGAACGCCGCCTTCACCGCCTTGCGGAACAGGAACGCCCCGCCGCCGACCAGGATGATGTTCTGCAGACTATGCGGCGCCTCGATCCACTCCTTCATAGTCGACACGGCCTGCTCGGCGACGGTCTCGGCCAGGGGCAGCAGCCGCTTCATGTCGTACGGCTTCTGGAAGATCATCGGCTGCTTGCCCGTGCGCAGCGCTAGGTCGATGGCGTCGTAGTCCCGGTACGGCGAGCCGATATCGATATCGACCAGCGACGGAAATTCTGGAACTACCAGCTAGCAGTAGAAATGCTGGATTCTGTTGATAACGCGTTCGTAAAGGAAATTTTCGATCGCTACAATAGAACGTCGAAAAACCTGGAACGCCAGGAGCTTCGTCACGCGAAGTACGATGGGTGGTTTGTCACGACTGCAGAAGAAGAAACTAGGAAGACCGAGTGGAAAAACCTGGGTATCGTAACTACGGCAAATGCCCGCCGCATGAAGGATGTCCAGTTTATTTCTGAGCTGATGCTTGCCATGTTGAAGCACGAGATATCTGGCTTCAACCAAGAAGAGCTTGATGAGTATTACGCAAACTATGACTCTCCAAATGAAGCAGACCCAAACTTTGTAGAAGAAGAGTTCATCGATACGTTTGAAAGCACTAAAGCTTGGGTCCTTGCGGTGGAAGCGCATAACCAAGTCGTTAGTAGCCTTGCGAAAACTTCGACCAATTTCTACTCGCTGTGGTGTTTCGCATTCTCAGTTGAAAACTTGCCAGAACCGGCTGATTTTGCCCCTCGCTACAAGAGCTTCATGGAAACTGTTGCCGCAATTCTAAAGGCAGAGGATCCTGAGCAGTTTCTGGCTGGCCAGGACCCTCTGCTCTACCGGAATCAATTTAATTACGCTCAAAACGCACGAGGTGCAAACACTGAACGCCCCCAGAGAATTGCAAGACACAAAGCCCTTGTTTCCTTTATCACTGGGGTAGATGTTCCCGATGAAGATCAACAGTAGTATTCGCGCCATCTATAAAGAGCTTCACGAATTACACAAACTTCTAGAAGCCCGAGTCAAGGAAGCTTTTGAAGGCAGTAAGCGCAAACAGTGGTTCTTTCTTTGCCGTATTAAAGAAGAGGAAAGCGTCGTGGCGAGCGCATTACCATCGCGTCGCCCGGCACGGCCGATCCGCTGCAAAAAGCTCGCCTGATTCGGCGGCACCGAACACAGCATCACTGCCGACAGATCGCCGATATCCACGCCCATCTCCAGTGTCGGCGTGGCGGAAAGCAGGTTTTCATCCCACTTCTGCGGGTTCTTCGCCTTGAACCGAACTTCCAGCGCCTCACGCTCGGTACGCTCAAGCAATCCCGTGTGTTCCGCCGCAATCACCCGGCGCAAATCCCCTGTACTGAAACGTTCGGCCAGCCAACTGCCCGCGCTCGCCTGACGCGTGTAGCTAAAGCCTGGCGCATCCAGACACGGCATCCCGAGCAACGCCTCTGCCACATCAGCCGGTGCATGAATGTATCGCTTGCCGTCATCACTCACCAGGCGCACCAAGGCGGTGGTGAGCTGCAAACACTCTGCAGCAAGCGCCACAGATTTCCCCTGCTGCCCGCCATCAAATTCACGCAAGAGGCCTGCGGCCACCAGACAACGAATTGCCTCACGATAAATCGGCTCCGCCATGCCCGCGCTGATCAGCATCTGCTGCCCCAGGCAGGCAGCCATCCAGCGTTCGTACCAGGTCTGCTGGCGCGTATTGATCAGCTTGTCGAAATGCTGGTGCGTCCCAAGCGTCAGGTAAGTCGGTCGTGGCGTGCGCTCCCCCATGGCGGGCAGCCACTCATTGCGCGACATGGCAAAGCCAAAAATATTCCCGTCTTCCGCAAAGCGCGCCAGCTCCGGATGCGACACCGCCCCTCGCTGCCGCAAGTTGCTTGCGAACCCCCACAGCCATTGCAGCACCGGCCCGCGCTCCAGTCCATGGGCGCCAAACTGCTCGCGCAGCACCGGCAGCACTGCGTCGGCCACCTCCTGCACCAGCACACTATCCGGCGCTAACACAGCCTTGCCTACGCGCTCCAGCGTGCGCCCGCGCTGGCTCTGATAGGTGAAGTCCGAGAACGCCTGCCACATCAGCCGCTTCTGCACGCGCCCCGGCAATCGGCTATTGGCGGGCAGCTTCCCTTTCTTCAGCAACTCATCCGTCCAGTCACGCTGCCACAGCATGTTTGGGCCGATGAATTCTGCGACGAAATCCTCTTTGCTCAGCATCGCCAAGGGAGAACCCGGCTCAAGCCAAATCTCACCGAAACGCACCAGAAACTCCGGCCAAGCAATCGACGGCTTGGCTGTCGCATCTATCGCTTTAGCCATCGCCGTTCGTAGCGTGTTGCTGTAGGTGCGGGCCGTAAAAAAGCCAGCCCGATGCGCGGCATCCTGCACCGAGTCCGAAAATGCGATCAGCTTCTTGTCGTCATTGAAGGGGCTCGCCCAAGAATGCTCAATCACTTGCGAGCCCAGTGTGGAGTTTCGCGCACCCAACAGGATCAACCGGTCACGCGCACCACACGCGGGGCACGTGCTGTCATGCCAGTTGTAGGCCATGTTCCCGCGCTGGCTGTTTCGTACCCCCGTGGTTCGGAACACGCGCACCAGCTCTTCATTGCCGCAGGCATTGCAGATTTCGCCATTACCCTGCATGTGGCCGCAGCCACAGCACAGGAGTTGCGGCACACCCTCCACAGGTGATTGCGAAGATTGCAGCTTGCCCGGATAAAGGCGCACCACATCGGCGCTACCGCCAAACCACGCGTTGTAGATCTCGTCGAGCTTGTCCGTGAGCTTGTTGCGCCCACTCGGCAAGCGTGAAACCCAGGCCGTGGTATGGCACTGGCTGCATTGCACCAGCGGCAGATATACCCCCACTGGCTTCGATTTCAAATCGGCTGATGCTTTCAGCGCAACCTGTTGCGGGTCTGCTGCCAGCTTCGCCACCATCCGGCGCAACTCGCGCATCCAGAGCTGAATACGCAAAGTCACCAAAGGCAGGCTGGCAGTCTCAGGGCTTCTTGCCCAAGCCACCAGCACCAACAGCGCATCCAGCACCAGCCCGATATGGCGCCGGGCTGCCTCCGGCAGCGGGCCTTGCAACTGCGCCTGCAAATCCGCCAGCTTCACCGCGCCATCCTTCGCCAGCTTCAACAGATTCACAAATAGCAGATGCTTCTTGAGCATCTCGCCCAGGGCCATTCGCCAAGTGCCATCCTCTACATCTGCAGGCACCGTCTTGTCCGGGAAAAACACAGCAAACCATGCACGCACCGCCGCCTGCTGCGTCTCGTAGGCAGCAGGCAGCAGCAGCGCCTCCGTCCCTTCCTGCCACTGCAACACATGCTCAATGGTGGCGTCCCCCAGAAACTCAGCCACCGATTTGCGGTTCTCCGTCACCACCGAATCAGGCGGAAACGCGCTCCCGAAAATCTGTTCGGCGTAGTCACGCAAGGGTTGCGTGTCCGTACTGCCCCCCAGCGTGGCAGACGTGCCAGCACACACCAGATGCCCCTCCGGCGTCTGCAAGCGGGCACGCAAACGGCGAAGCAGTAAAGCCAGGTCTGTCCCTTGGGCACCGTCGAAGGTATGCAGCTCATCCACCACCACATAGCGCAGGGTGGTTGGCGTATTCTTTTCCCACAGCTTGCGGTCACGCGGCCGGATCAGCAGGTAATCCAGCATCTTGTAATTGGTCAGCAAGATGTCGGGGGGGGCCCGGCGCAGCGTCTCACGATCGGTAATCACGCTGCCCGCCGCCATCATAGTGCCACTACCCGGCAAGCCCGCCTGCCCGCCGACAAACAAGCCGACGCGCAGCCCCTTGAATGCCGGAACCTTGTCGACAAGCTCCGCAATACGCCGCGCCTGATCCGACGCCAGCGCATTCATCGGATAGATCACCAGCGCCTTGATGCCCTGCTCACCAGCCGCCTTGGCGCGGCTGGCATGGTCCAGCAAGGGATACAGAAAACATTCGGTCTTACCGCTACCCGTGCCCGTCGCTACCAGAGTATTCGCCGCTTGCTGGTTGCTCGCCAGCCGAAGCCAAGCCGCCTCCTGGTGAACGTAGCCAGGGTACTGCGTCTCGAAATGTCCAAAAAACTTCCGTCCGGAAGCGCCAATCCTAAAGGGCAACCCTACCTGTAGGTAAGGCCCCTTCATCCATGCAGACTCTTCATCGACGAAGCGCTGCATCAAGCCATGGAAGAAATCGTCAGAAGGCTCAAATCCTGTCAGCAGGAACTGTTTAAGGCCATTCTGGATATCACGTGCAAGCAAGGAAGGAAGCATTATTTTTATTACTCTCTGGTAGCAAGGCGCTGCCGTCGTCGTCGTGTGCTAACGGCTGCATGTAACGTTGAAAGCATCACTTGCCCCGGTTGATTTCGGATTCCAGCCCGGTTAATGCCAAAAGAATATCCTGAAAAGCTGGGACTGAGCCGAAGATCATGCCCTGCATCGCGCGATAGTCTGCTTCCACCGCTTTCAAAACCTCGCCGTGTGGCACCAGGCTCAGGCTACCCGGCGCCGCCAGCTCATAACGTGCCCAACCGCGTGGATAAAAGCGCTGCTTGAAGGCAACCACCTCGGCCAACAGATCAAAATCAGCCAGCGCGGCGGCCCGCACAGGTGACGCCGCCATGCGCGCAAGATCGTAGTAATGCCGCGAATAACGCGCCGGCTGCAGATTACCCGCAGGGCGATGCGCCTCGTGATGCAGGATGGTCGCCTTCTCCCAGAAGGTGCGCTCGGCCCGGATCACACGGACCTCGAAATCCCGCTGCTTGAAGACTGTCGGAAACTGCTCAGCCGCATAGCAACTCACTCGCCGCAGCTCATGCGGTAACCAGGCGGCCAGCGGGCCGATTTCCAGCCGCACCTCAGGCCGCAGGTAGGCATCCGGAAATGCGGCCGGGTAGCGCACATTGATCACGTGCGTATCGTTTGCCTCCACTTCGCAAACACACAGCTCGCCCAATACAGCATGGATGCGCCCCAGCAGCTCGCCGGCGATGAAGCGTACAGCCTCCGCCTCGATGGCCGCGTTCAGTTTGTTTTGCTGCGTTTGCGAACGCTCAGCCAGCGGATCGGCCTCGCTGACTGTTCGCCAATCCAGCACCAGATCAATGTCTTCGGAGAAACGCTGGATCAGTCCGTAAGCCTTTGACAGACTCGTTCCACCCTTGAACATAAGCCAGTTCGCCAACTGCGTATCGGCAAACAGACAGCACAGCACCCAGCTCACCCAGAAATCTTTTTCAACCACGGCTGGCGTGGTGCCCATGCGCGCAGCCGATTCGGCGAAAAGCTCAGATCGCTCACGCGCAGCAAGGCGAGCAACGCGCTCCATCAGCCCTCCTCCTCGGCGCAGACCTGCTTGATGAACTGATAAATCCAGCCCGTCGTCGCCCGCGTATCGCGCAGCACCGCCCCGCGCTGCTTGGTTGGCAACCATGCGCGCAAATGCGCAATCACCGTAGCGTCGACGCGCTCGCGCCCCAACGCTTTCAAAGCCTGCACCAGCAAGCCACTCTCGCGATGGGTAAAGCCAGCATCCTTCAGCGCCGCCTTGCGGAAAGCTAGCGTCACCGTACCCAGCGCGTATTCACGCCCCGGGCCGTCAGAAAGGTACACCCAACGTGCCGGCACCTGCGTGGAAAGGCCCATCAGATTTAGCGCCGCATCGCCGGAGGGCTGGATGCGCCAGTTGAACTTGCGTGCCAGCGCCTGCGCGACCTGGTCCACCTCCGGGCTCAGCGCCTGACCCAGTAGCTCGCTGAAACGCGGATAGTCATAAACCCCATGGCACACGCGGCGAATCGTGCCCGCGCGCGCCAGCGTAGAGAGCGCTTGGTGGATGTTCACTTCACCAAAATCGGCCACAAAATCGATCTTGGTAAAAGCCCAACCCCTTCCGCGCCCATAAACTCTTGAAAGTATTTTTTGTTCAATGGCTTGCATTAATCCGATAATAGATATTTTTCAGGAAAAATGCACTATTTACCTGAACGAAAGATGAGTGCACTCCAGTGCGATCGTGACGACAAGGTGCTAAGTATTGCTCAGGAGCAAAGAAAGTCCTTAAGCCCCCTTCATCCATGCAGACTGTTCATCGACGAACAAGGAATCAGCACGCATATAGCTCATCCCGATCTGGCCGATCGGCTATGCGAGGCATGGCATTGCCATCATCTTCCACTTGCCCCGCCGGAATAAGCTGACCAAGTGAAAATGCATCCTGAGCAAGTCCGCAAGCGACTGAAACTCGTTGGTATTCGCTTGTTGTTCCGGAAAAATCAGCGAGCTTTGGGTGTTTGGGGAGCAACATCAGATTCATCACCGGCGCGCAATTCAGACCACCAGACTTAACAGATTTTTGGTATCCCTCTACCGATCCGCCTCCCCCGGTCAAAAAAACGGGGAGTCCTTTAGTCCAAGCTTCAGACAAACGATATCAGCTGCCCACTTCACGTAAGTCAGAATTTCTTCTGCACTCGAGGAAGGATTGAGCGCTGCATCTCGAGCTGAAACAAGCGGCTGATTCGCCAGAAGCAGTTCCTGGAAACTTGATGGGTACTGAAAATGCTCTGGATCGCATAACTGCAGCAGATGGAACAGATCGTCGTTATGTAGATTGATCGGCGTCGCCGATAGGAGGACACGCTGCTGCGAAACCTTCTGCAGCATTTCACCCAAACGGTGGACCGAGCTTTCCGGGTTACGCATGTAATGGGCCTCGTCGAAAACAACGAGATCCACCAGTGGCTCTTCTTCGGCATGCTCATCGAGCAAATGTGCCAGCCGTACTCGACCAGAAGCTTTCTTCGGTGGAGGCGTATCGCTCGGACGCCAGCTCTTTGGTGGCCGCAACGTCTGGTAGCTCGCTATCCAAGCTTTCGGAGCGCCCATGCTGGATGAGTGCTCTAACTCGTCTACCAGCGTGCTTGCATCGACGATGAAGGCATCAATACCAAAACGAAGCTTCAGCTCGTCACGCCATTTTTCACGTAATACCGCTGGGCAAACGATTAGCAGCCGACGCATGTCCTCCCGCGCTCTCAGTTCTGTCCAGATGATCCCTGCTTCAATCGTCTTACCCAAACCGACTTCGTCGGCAATTAACAAGCCGTCAGCTGGAGACTCCAACAAAGTCAGGAGTGGTTTGTATTGGTGAGCGTAGAAATCGGTATTCGTCACACCCATCGAGTAAACGAGGTTTGCCAAACGCCCCGAGAGGTGGACGTGAGTCAAACTACGGCGCAAATCGGCAGAACGACCGTACTTGCCGAGTTCGATCAACTCAAAACGATCCTTGGAAATAATGACGTTCAGCTCTTCTAGCTGATCTTCCGCCACATAGTCCTGAGTTCCGTCCTGCCACCGTACGCCTAAATAGGCGATCGCACCTCTCTGGCGCAACTGGCCTGTCGTCACCCCGGTTTTTCCAGGGTTGTCGATGCGACGAACTTCTGTACCTTTCTCCCACGTCATCCGAAATCACTCCCCTGCTAGCAGTGTCACAAATTTATTCGCCCCTAAGCTCACCACGTGAGCCTCTTCCAAATCGCACTCAAAACAACCGCTGGATCGTTGCTTGAATCTCCGCGGCATTGAATGCAGTCGAACCGGAACCTTCGGAAGTCACCAACATTCCATTCGGTCCGCCACCCTCACTCTCCGGTTTGATGCCATTCTTGATGTACCAAGCGAGCTTTTTTTCCCATTTCTCGCGATAGCTTTTTTTCTCAAGCATGCCCAGGTGCTCCCAGTAAATCGTGCGACCGCTGATTTCGTCTTCGATAGTGAAGTCTGGGTAACGAACCTCACCGCCCAGCCGCAAGGGTTTTTCATAAGAGAAATCCTGCTTCACTGAAATCAAAGCTTCCGCGACAACCAGCTCAGACATTGAGCGCACAGCACGTCCATCGCTAGTTAGATGGATGAGGCCTTCCTGCATGAAGACGCTACCCTTTTCCTGTTTGATCTCACGCATCCTGCAAGCAGACAGCAAATTCGTCATGCGGCGAGCGGTAGACGAACTGAATGGGGAAGCAAAGTCTTTGAGCAAACTGCGAGCGCCCTGATGCAGGATAACCACTCGATTCTGATGCCGTGTCAGCGCCGTATAGATCAGCTCGCGAGAAAGGGGTTGTAAGCCGGAACCCCAGAAATTTCCGTCACCGTCGCATTACCCGCTCGCAGGGGTAGACCTAACAGTCGTTTCACCAGCCGCCATTGAGTTAATCCGTGCTATTGACTCCAAACAAGTGGGTTGTTTCAGAATACGGGAAATATAGAGCATTGAAAGCTAATGGAATTTTATATTGTGCAATGCGATAGAGAGTGACACTTGATATTGGTCGCAGCCCGAGCGTCGCTTCGGTGCCCTTTGTCGTCATTGGCAAGAAATGGAAGCTGACGTTCGCCGGTTGGTCACGCCAAGCTTTATAAATGACGCCATACGGAACGGTATTGATTACGTAACGAGCAGCGTATTGCACTAATCATAAATTTTGATATATTTACGGGCCGTAATTCAAAATTACCGCAGAGGAGAGAAGTAAATGAGCAAAAAAATAGCCTACGTTACCGGAGGAATGGGCGGAATCGGAACCTCTATTTGCCAGCGTCTTGCTCAGGATGGATACACCGTGGTTGCCGGTTGCGGCCCAAATTCACCGCGCAAAGATCGCTGGTTGTCTGAGCAAAAAGCACTCGGCTTCGACTTCATCGCGTCTGAAGGCAATGTCTCCGACTGGGATAGCACCAAGGCAGCCTTCGACAAGGTCAAAGCTGAAGTCGGCGAAATTGACGTGCTAGTCAATAACGCCGGTATCACCAAGGATGGGCAATTCCGGAGAATGAGTATCGATGACTGGAAAGCCGTTATTGATACCAACCTGAATTCCCTGTTCTTTGTCACTAAGCAGGTCGTCGATGGCATGCTTGATCGTGGTTGGGGCCGGATCATCAATATTTCGTCGATGAACGGTCAGCGCGGTCAGTTCGGCCAAACTAACTATTCCACCGCCAAGGCCGGCATGCACGGCTTCACCATGGCGTTGGCACAGGAAGTCGCCAGCAAGGGGGTGACGGTCAACACGGTTTCACCTGGTTATGTCGGTACTGAGATGGTGCGGGCGATCCGCGAAGACGTGCTGGAAAAAATTGTCGCGACCATCCCGGTCAAGCGTCTCGGAGAGCCGGAAGAAATCGCTGCCATCGTTTCCTGGCTGGCTTCTGGACAATCTGGTTTCACTACTGGCGCCAACTTTGCATGTAACGGCGGGAACCACATGGGCTGAAACTAGCCAGGATCTAACGCCGGTTTTTACAAAAGCCCTGTTACGTCATCAGGGTTTTTTTCTGACCCGCACAAACCCATATTCCTAAGAATCTAGGAAATATAGATTTGAGCCAGCCCGTTGATTTTTTGATCTCACGATATGAGTTATCGATTTAACTTTCAGAATTTTGATGGAGATACGTGCACTTAATTGTAAAGGAGACCAAAAATGTCATATACGTATGAATGGAAGCCCGAATACAGCGTCGGCAGTAAAACTTTGGACATTCAGCATCAAAAGCTTTTGATGCTATGCAAACGGGTATCAGACTATCAGTGTGATAGCTCAAAGAGGAGCATTGAAACCTTCCATTCGATCCTGAATGACTTAGCGTTTTATGCAAAAAAACACTTTCAAACGGAAGAGGATGTACTGCGTCTAAACGGTAATCCAAAATTGGATGAACAAAAAGGACTGCACAACGAGTATGAAAGTCGCTTGGTTGATTTTCTAAATGCAGCCATGAGCGGGGAAATAATTACAGAACCCTTGCAAGAGTTTTTAGGGAAATGGTGGGTTAACCACATCCTCACTTCTGACGTGCAATATCGTAACCACACGGCAAGAAAAAATGAGTCAACAAGTACCTTGGCGCCTTAGATCTGGCGCGGCTAAATCTCGTTAGGAACCTTAGCGAAGGGCTGCTCTTTAGAGCTGCGGTGTTTATTTAACAAACGATACAACTGATCAATGCGTAAGAAATGCCACCGAAATACTCGCGAAGTCGCTAGGCGGCTTACACCCCAGCAAAATGCTGATTTGCTACTGGGGCCGCGACTGCACTTACATATGTTGCTTGTACAAAAATACGATCTTACATATGTTTGCTCAATTGCCTGGGTCTTCAATATTGCAGTAGTGCTTGCATTCGAGGCTGATCGCCGTGACCTGTTGAGATTCTTTATTCCAGTTCAGGACATCGTATTGATATTGATGAATGAAATGAGGGGGCCAACAACGAATGAAGGGGATGAGCTTCGAAATGCCTTCAACGTCGCCGATCATTGGATTGGATTGCAAAATGTCCAAAGAATTGCCATGGCTACGAAGTACGCTAGTCAGGAATGGTTTGAGAATGGGCTGCCTGCCTGATGGTTAAATCCCAACAGTCTGAATGGCAGGTTGGCTCAATAAGCTATCCCTCAACGCTGTCTGCCAATAGTGCCGTGATTCCCATCGCTTCACTTCGGGCTGCCAAGTTGTAAATCTGAGTACCCTCGGGTCAATGACCGAGCGAGTGTGAAAATGAATGACCGCAATGTAGAAAAATCCCGAGTGGCGGGTCATGGCCGGGTTGAGGCAGTGAGGTCATCAATTTGCTCGCCGAATACCGGCCATTCAATTCGATCACCGAGCACACCACCAGCAGAAATTGAAACGTAACCCTGACCGGCAGGTTGTGGCCGGGTGCCGACCGCCACCTGAATCAAATTCTACCTGCTGGACGGCAGGTGGACTCAGTAAGCCGCCGCTCAGAACCCCTCCGGTTAAGCCCCGCCAGTGACCGCTCCCGGTGCATTGCGAGCGTTCAGCCCCCGTCCGCCGTGACAAACCTTTGCGAGTCACTGCGGACTGTCAGCAATCGCCGAAAGCTCTATTCGATGGTGGCGGAACGCCATTGGAAACACTGGCAAGGTTCGAATCGTTGCTTGGGGCGGGTTTCAGTTGTTTTGGCTGGCTGGTTTGGGGTGGAATCCGCACTGTCAGCGATTCTGTTATCGGGGCCGCTGAACCTGCATGGCGGCGTTCGCGCTCATGGCCATCGCATTGGCATTTCCGAAGCCGTTTGACGTTTTCCCGGTCGACGCACCCATACATCTGATCGGCGAAGGCGTGACCGATTTGCGTTGCCACCATCCAGAGCGTGATTACAGCAATCTGATCCATCTGCCCGGGCTCACTGTAAGCCGCCCGCAATTCGCAGCGTACCCCAGAATATGACCCCTTCGTCATGTTGATTCGCCAGAACTCAACAAGTCTGTAGATAGCAATAACTACATAAGTCACCCTGTTTCGATAGTCCAGTGACCGTCATTCTTGTTGATTGAAAGGACAACACGATGGCGGTAAAGAAGAAAGACTCCGCCCGTCTGGCGAAGCGACTTGGGGGCAACCTATCGGAGCGGCGCAAACAGCTGGGATGGACACAGGAAATGCTTGCTGAGCGGGTCGGCGTTGATGCCGAAACTATTTCGCGCATCGAGCGCGGGGCGCATTTGCCTTCCCTGCCGACACTGGACAGGCTTGCGGTGGCGCTCCGATGTTCTGCTGGCGACCTGTTATCGAAGGAAGGGCCCGAAGAGGCCAGCGAAGCAGCGACCTTTGGCGCATGGATTTCCGAACTTGGGACTGACGATCGGGCATTCGTTATGACGGTCGTGCGGAACTGTTGTGAGTACCTGGGCAACCGCGCGAAATAGCCAAAATTCCCACACACAGGGGGGAGCACGGGCCGCACGGCCCCGAAATATCGTGCGTGAAATCCTCCTGGCACCCTTGGCAGAGGGGGCTGCCAGTCGGACACCATGGCGCCTTATGAGACGCGGGCACAAATCATGGACCTAGCTGCCAACGCGGGCTTGAGCCGGATCGGCTACGTCCGCGATCCGGCGCCTGGGCGGCAACCTTGATGATGGTGTGCCGGAATGGGTTCGGTACTTGTGCCATCTCCAATCGCTGGCGTGTGCGGCCCCTTTCGGCTGGCGCGTCCCGGGGCGTCTTGCGTCGGCCCACGGACCTCAATATTGTATCGACAGGTTCCACGTCAGGCTGACCTGACGCCGTGGGCACTCTCACCGCTCTCGTGGCGGCGTCGCAGTCGATACCTGCCTGTTGCTCGACGATCCGCTGTCGCCCGTGCTGCGCGGTGCAGGTGCGGATCGGCTGATCTTTCCAGACCCGGACGCCCTTGGCCGTCATGCGGTGGGATTCACTTTCTTGCTCATCCTTCCATACCGCGCGACCGGGGCGCCCGCGGTATGCAGTCGAGTTCTGCGTTCCCTATCGGCCCGCGCCATCCTGACCTAGCGCGGCCGCAACAGAGCAGGTCATGTCCTTTACCGGCGCTAGCCGTGACGAGGTCCGATCATGCCCAACATCCGTTCCAGTACCGCCGCGAAGGTGGCGACTTCCAGCGCTTTTTCGACTACGCCTGTCGCTCCGGTTTCGATCCTGACGCTGCCCGAGACCGGCTTCCTGCGCCAGCCCCAGGTGCTGGCCTTCGTTCCCATCTCCAAATCGACGCTCTGGCGGCGCATCCAGGCGCGCACCTTTCCCAAGCCCGTCAAGCTCTCGGAGCGGGTGACCGTCTGGCGCGCGGAAGACATCCGCCGCTGGATCGCGCAGCAAGGCCAGCCCGGATGATGGGCCAGGCAGTGAGCGGGGACCGGCTCGGCTCGCAACGGCGGCGTCGTTCGCGTATCGATCGGGTCGGCGCCGACCCGCCACATGTGTCGCGCATGCGCTCATCGGTCCGGCCGGCCAGTTCTTCGGCGACGGCGGCGCGCTCGGCCTGATGACGAAATCCCGCGCCTTTCCCTGCGTTTTCGCCTGGCGAAGGGTGCGTCGGTGCTCGAACATTCGGGCTGATGACGATCGAGAGATGATGGGAGAAGCAAGTCATGCAAGACAGCGAGGAGATCAACAAGCACCACGAGAACGCATTGCAATCGGTTGAGATGCTCCGTGCCGTGATTGGCGGTGAGACCTACGAGGCGGTGGCCATGCGCTTCGGCGTCTCGCGCACTGCGGTCGAGCGGCGCATCAAGTCCGTCGCCGTCCAACTCACCCAGGTGGTGGGCGTGGATGGTCTCAAGGAGGAAGGCGCGGCTTTCGTGCGGCGGCTGCGCCTGCATCGGGACGCCATCCTGGTCGCGCTGGAGGGCTTCGAGCCCCAGCCGCCGGCCGGCGTCCGTCCGGCGCGGGTGCTATCGGCGCCGGAGGTGGCTCAAGGCGCGGTGCGCATCAAGGGCCGCACCAGTCGCACCTGGCATGACCTGGCCCTGTACTACATGCTGTTCGCCACGGGCCTGCGGCCGCTGGAGATCGCCCGGATCGAGGTGCGCGACTATCTTCATGCCGACGGCAGCGTGTGCAGGGAGTCGGAGCTGCGCGCCGACGCGGCGATCAACGGCAAGCTCAGGCCACTCTACTTCAGCAGCAACCGCCTCGACGACGCGCTGGCCGCCTATTTCCGCGAGCGTCTCGCCGGCGGGCATGGCCTGGGTGGACCGGATGTCTACCGCGGCTTGGACCCAGGTAGCCGACTATTCCTTTCCCCGAGCGGCGAGCCCTACAAGATCACGCCCAACAATGGCGAGCCCGGGCAGAATCGCTACGTCTGCCGGGCGCTGCTGGAGATCTACCGCAAACTGTTCCGCTACGCCGAACTCAAGGGGTTGAGTGCCCAGTCGGCGCGCCTCACCGTGATATCGCGGATGTATGAGCGAGGGGCCGACGAGGATCAGGTGGGCGCGATCCTGGGCATCGGCGAGCGCAGCGCGGTGCGGGAGTTGCTGCCCCGGCTCAAGCCGACGCTGGCGGAACTGCTCGATGAACTCGTCTGAACCCACGATGGACTCCCAGCGCTTCGCCATCAAGGGCCGCGTGATCGGCGCGGACGATCCACAATTGCAGGAGGCGCTTGCCCATGTCTACGAGACGCCCGAGCGGCCGCGCTGCCTGTGCGTGCCGGGCGGCGTGGAGATGTACGTGGCATTGCACCGACAGTTCGTAGTCAAGCGCATGCCGGATAGTGGCAGCGCCCACCATCCGGGCTGCCCCTCCTACGAGCCGGAGGTCCAGCAGTCAGGACTGGGGGAACTGGTCGGTGAAGCGGTGCTGGAGTCGGAACCGGGCCGGGTCGAATTGCGGGTGGACTTCCCCTGGACACGGGTGCTGGGGCGCGGCGTGCCGCGCGGCGAACCCCAGGAGGTGGCGGAGATCGGCGTGCCACGGCGGCAGATGACGTTGCGGGCGTTGATGCATTTCCTGTTCGAGCGCGCCGGCTTCAACCGCTGGAGCCCGGCGATGGCGGGCAAACGCAACCAGGGCGTGCTGCGCAAGTACCTGCTGGAGGCGGCCGAGGAGATTATGGTCAAGGGCGTGCCGCTGGCCGAGCGCCTGTATGTGCCCGAACCTTTCAGCGAGAGCGCCAAGGCGGAAGTGGCACAGCGCCGGCGTGAGAAACTGGCCGTGCTGCGTCCCAAGGACGGGCAAACGCCCTTGGCCATCGTGATCGGCGAGTTCAAGGCAAGCGAGGCGACGAGCCAGGGCCGCCGGGTCTGGGTCCGGCACATGCCGGATGCGCCGCTGCTGATCTTCAGCCGGACTTGGGAGCGGATCGAGCGGGTGTTCGCGCCGCTATTTGAGGCGCGCGATGCCGATACCGGCCACCCGGTCCGGGTCATCCTGGCCGCGCTGATCCGCGCCCGCCGTGAATATACCTACGAGATCGATGCGGCGAGTTTGATGTTGACCAGCGAGCATTGGATTCCCATCGAGGGCGTGCATGAATTGCCGCTGATCGATGCCCTAGTCGCCCAGCACCGCCGCTTCGTCAAGCCACTG
>WBZX01000668.1_pt1 | contig 29819 bp, 22 predicted proteins | sample 5204211 | NCBI WGS metagenome assembly WBZX01 (sample SAMN12344362, study PRJNA552823) | activated sludge metagenome | biome: Activated sludge suspended growth; feature: Nitrification reactor; material: Wastewater; isolation source: activated sludge from nitrification reactor of wastewater... | reverse complement strand
AGGGCCGCGCCTGGGTGTCCTATGGCCCCATGTTCAAGAAGATCCTGGTCGCCAACCGTGGCGAAATCGCGCTTCGCATCATCCGTGCCTGCCGAGAGCTGGGCATTGCCTCGGTGGCCATTCACTCGACCGCCGACGCCGACGCGATGCACGTCAAGGTCGCAGACGAGAGCGTCTGCATTGGACCGCCCCCATCGCGCCGATCGTACCTGCACATTCCCGCGATCATCAGCGCCGCCGAGATCACCTCTGCCGACGCAGTGCATCCTGGTTATGGCTTTCTGTCCGAAAACGCCGAGTTTGCCGAAGTCTGTCGTCGCGCCGGACTCACCTTCATTGGTCCGCTGCCCGAGCACATGCGACTGATGGGCGACAAGGTTCAGGCCCGCACCACCATGGCGGGTCACGGCGTGCCAATCCTGCCCGGCACCGGCATCATCAAGACCGACGAAGAAGCCTTCGCTGCGGTCGAGCGCATCGGCCTGCCGGTCATCCTCAAAGCCACGGCCGGTGGTGGCGGACGCGGCATGAAGATCATCCACGACAAGAGCCGCCTGCGCGATCAGCTCCACACCGCGCGCGCCGAAGCCCAAGCGGGCTTTGGCAACCCCGGCGTCTTCATCGAGCGCTTTGTCGATGCCCCGCGTCACATCGAGGTCCAGGTCATCGGCGATGGTCAAGGCAAGGTTGTAGCCATTGGCGAGCGCGAGTGCTCGATTCAGCGGCGGCACCAAAAGCTGGTTGAAGAAGCGCCCTCGCCTGCGCTGACCCCCGACGAGCGCGCCGCTCTGCTCGATCGCGTGGCCCAAGCTGTCGCTGCCGTCAAGTATCTGTCCGTCGGTACCCTGGAGTTTTTGTTCGAGCGCACCCCCGACGGCAAGCCGCACTTCTACTTCATGGAAATGAACCCGCGCATTCAGGTCGAGCACACCGTCACCGAGATGGTCACCGGCATCGACCTCGTCTGCGAGCAGATCCGCATCGCCGCTGGACAGCCGCTGCCGATCGATGTGCTCAAGGAAAAATCCAAGGCGCGCGGTCACTCCATCGAGGTCCGCATCAACGCCGAAGATCCCAAGACCTTTGCGCCCTCCCCCGGTCGCATCACTGCGCTGCACATGCCAGGCGGTCCGGGCGTCCGCATCGACTCGCACATCTATCAGGGCTACGTCGTGCCGCCGCACTACGACTCGCTGATTGCCAAGCTGATCGTTCACGGCGACGACCGCATGATCGCGATTGCCCGGCTCCGCCGCGCGCTCGACGAGTTCATCATCGAAGGCATCAAGACCAACATCGACTTCTTCCGCCGCCTCGCTCACAACGAAGACTTCGTACGCGGCAAGCTCGACACCCGCTTCATCGAACGCATGGGCTAGGCCAGCGATCATCCCCGCCGCATCCCGCTTTGCGCCCGCCAAGACTCTTCCATCATCCCTGCCGCATCCCGTCCGTCCTATAATGACGCGGGGGGCTTAGGGAAACGGAACGCCCATCGGCTCCCGCGTGGCCAAACAGTAGGCAAGGAGCTGACCGATGAACGTGTGGAAGATCGCAACCCTGGGTTTGACGCTGGCCCTGACGATGGTGGTGGGCCGTGACATGGTTTCGCGCGCGGGGGCCGAGCCGCAGCCGCATATGCGCTCGGCGCTGGGATCGCTGGAAGCAGCGCTGGGACAGCTACAGAAGGCGACCCCAGACAAGGGCGGTCACCGCGTCAAAGCGATCGACCTGACCAAGGACGCCATCGAGGAAGTCAAGAAGGGCATCGCCTTCGACAACCGTCACTAGAAGAAGAGAGAGTCTTTGCGGGGAGGCTTGGGCGCGTCGGCGGGTCTGTTCTGCTCAGCCACGGTGCGCGAACCCGGGCTCTCATCGTCATCCGCGTTATCGAGCGGCGTCGCAATCTGTCCGGCGCGCTCGACCGCAGCATCGTCACCGTAGTTTAGGCAGTTGTCACAGCGCTTACACAGCGGCGGTGACTTGTCGCCAAAGTATTCCAGCAGCAGCTGGATCCGACAGCGCGTCGAGCGAGCAAAGCTGATCATCGCCGCCACGCGGTTGCGATCGCCCTCTCGTCGCTTGCGATACGACTCAGCCGCGCGACCCAGCGACAGCTCGTCCGCTTCTTTGCCGGTCCAGGTGTAGGTCTGGTTTGCCCCTTCGGTGAGCAGCTCCATCTCTTTCAAGATGCCCAGCACCACCCGCGACTTCGACTGCGAGGTCTCTGCCGCCAACGCCAGCTCTCGGATGTTGTCCGCTCCGTTGCGCAGCGCCTTCCACACGTTGAGCACATCGCTGCGATTGGGATACTTGCCCGCGACGAAGAAGCTCTGCACCTGCTCGTCTTGCGGGTTGTACAGCAGGATGCAGCGACTCGGACGACCGTCACGGCCCGCTCGGCCCGCTTCTTGGTAGTACGCTTCGAGCGAGCCCGGCATGTTGTAGTGGATGACCGCGCGAATGTCCGGCTTGTCGACGCCCAGACCGAACGCGTTCGTCGCCACCATGATGCGCGGGTTGTTGCGCATAAACGCCTGCTGTGCGGAGTCGCGCTCGGCCTTGCCCATCTTGCCGTGATACATCCCGACCTTGAGCCCGAGCACCGGCAGCGCTCCAGCAATCGCTTCCACCGTTCGAATCGTCGAGCAGTAGATGATCACCGAGCCCTGGACCTTGCGAATCAGCCGCAGCAGTCGCTTGACCTGCGCCTTTTCGTCTGAGGTCTCGCGAACCTCGAAGTGCAGCGACGGTCGATCGAAGCCGGTGTGGGTCCGCTCGGGATCGCGAAGTCCAAGCTGCGAGATGATGTCATCCGCCACTTCCGGCGTAGCCGTCGCAGTGAGCGCACAGATCGGCGGTCGTCCCAGCTGCTCAGCGGCGCGATCCAAAAACAGATACGACGGACGGAAGTCGTGACCCCACTCGGACACGCAGTGCGCTTCGTCGACCACAAACAGGCTGACCTTCTGACCGCCCAGCTCTTCAAGCAGGCTGCCTGAGGCCGCACGCTCGGGCGTGACGTAGATGATCTTGCGCTTGCCGTCTTCGATGTCGTCGAGGGTCTTGTTTTCCTCTTTGGTCGTCAGCGTCGAATCGAGCCGCGCAGCCACCACGCCCGTTCGCCGCAGCTTCTGCTCTTGATCGCGCATCAGCGCCAGAAGCGGTGACACCACGACCGTCACGCCCGGTAGCTCAAACGCCGTCAGCTGATAGATCAGCGACTTGCCTGCACCCGTCGGCATGATGCCCAGCACATCGCGTCCATCGACCAGCGCGCGGATGGCCTTTTCTTGACCTGGACGGAAGCCCGACAGCCCAAACTGGCGCTGGAGACGGCGAATGATCCGCCGCATGACCGGGTTCTTCTCTTCCTCAATCGCGGGCAGCTCGACCGGCGGGCTCTTCGGCGCGGGTCCTTGCGCTTCCTTGCCTTTGAGCTTCGGCTTGGGCTTGCTCTTGTCGACCGCCGCTTCGGTGCCGCGCAGCGCAGCGGCCCGATCGTCTGGCGTGGACCAGAACTGTCGAGCCACTTCCGTGATAAGCGCCGCCAGCCGTGCATCGTTTCCATCCGCAGGCAGAAGACCGAAGTCCACACGCAGCCCGGCAGGAATCTGCGGCGGACTGCGCCACCAAGGTGCTTCTTCCACGACCGCCACCGGGCTTGCGACGGGCGAAGCCGACTCAGGCAGCGAGACAGGCTCGATGACTTCGACGGGCTCCGCTGCCGCCGGGGCAGGCGCTACCTCTTTTGCGGACCAAAACGCCGCAAACGCATCTACAGAAAGAGCTTCGGGACGAGCGACGCCACGCGCCAAACCCCAAAAGGACTCGAAGGCGCGCTCATCGCTGTGCAGGACCGAAGGGTCGGTTGGTTCTTGCATGTTTCCTTAGAAGCCGCCGCGAGGACGCACACATAGCGACCAGTCGCCCGGCACCGCAACGGAATCCCAGGCGCGGTGGACGTTGAGCCACTCCGTGCTGCAGCGACCGTACAGCAATTCTGCCGCTTTGGCCGTCGCGTAACGCGCATCCTGGAACGTGGTCGTCTTCGTGAACAGCTGGGTGTTGGCCAAGTGGAAGATGCGCGCGGCCTTTTCGATGCCGATGGCCTTGACCTCGGTGGTGGTCTTTGCGCGCGGGTGCTTGCCGCCAGCCGACAGCAAGTAGAACGCCAGGTTGCCGATGCCTGAGTTGGTGTGAACGCCACCATTGTCGCCCGAGCCGGGCATGTTGCGCTCTGGGTAGTAGTCCTTGCTCATGCCGTCTTTGGTCGGATCGTTCATCAGACGAAGCGCACCAATCGAACCAAACAGCAGACCCGCGACGTCTTCGCCAATCTTCCAAGCATTCGCAGACACGGTCCAGGTCGCCGGGTTGCCCGCAGCACTTCCCCCCGAGCTTACCCAGACCTCGGAAGCCGCTCCCATGATATCGGACATCGCTTCGTTTAGCGCGCCCGACTCGTCCATGTACTCAAGATCCGAAGTGGTCGAGGTCACGGCGTGGGTCATCTCGTGCGCGGCCACGTCATAGCCCAAGGTCAGATCCTTGAGCGTCAGTCCCAAGAACCCACCGTCGCCGTAGACCATCTGGTTGAACGGATCGGGAATCCAAGCGGCATTTTCACCGCTGCAGCCCATGCCAGTGTCGAACGTGCCGTGGATGCTCGACATGATCAGCGAGCCTTTGCTGTCGTACGAGTCGCGGCCAAACATCTTGTTGTAGAACCAGTAGACGTTGCCGCTGTGCTGGTAGGCGCGCGTGCCCGCAGCGTCGGTGGTGGTGCCGCCTTCTTTGGTCAGCAGCGTGCCCGGCAGCTCCGAGCCGTCCTTTAGGCAGACCTTCTTCAGGTCGTAGATCTCGCGGTTGAGCGCCGTGTAAACCAGCGAGTGCTCCGACAGAACCTGACCGTCGACAGCGCTCACGTACATCTTCACAAACTGACGACCCTTGGCCGACTGATAATCGACGCGCGACTCATAGACCAGCTTGGCTTCGCCTGCGCGATCGATGAACACCGACAGAACCGGCTCAGCCACCGCGCGACCGGGACCACGCGACGCCAGCGCCTTTGTGATCGCTTCGGCACTCGACAGCGCGACCGTCTCTTTCAGCGTCAGCTCCGGCTCCAAATGACCGAGCACGCCTTCCACCAGACCGTCTTTGCCAAGCTGAACGACGACCTGACGACCGACGACCGGCATCCCGGCATGCTGCTGCGCGAGCTTGATGAAGCGGTTTCCTTGCTCATCTGTGCCGTCGGACACAACGCTCAGCGTCGATTCTTTGGCCAGTCGATAGCTTGCAGCGAGCGCGCCGTGGGTCAGCAGCTTCGCCGCATCGGTCGCCGACGAGACGCGCACAGTGGCAGCCATCTCACCGGACAGATAGCTCGGCGTCCCGTCGGAATGAACCTGCGCTTCACCAAACCCGAGCGGCGCAAACGAGCCACCTTGGTTGTGAATCAGCGGCTCTTCCGTTTGACCACAGCCAGCGGAAACCAGCGACAGCGCGGACACCGCCATCAGCGTACCGAACAGCGAACGACGACGAACAGAGCGCGAGACACTCGGCTCCGACACGGAAGCCGACGATGAGGAAGCGAAAGACGAACGACGCTGAGTCATAAGACACTCCTTTACACGTTGAAGGCAAGGTAAGCGGAGGAAGCGTTGAACCGACCCAAGGCTCGGGCCAAGCGCGCAGCAAGCCTATCCAAACCGCTGCCTGAAAAAAGAGAGATTTCGCACGCTTATGTAAGACAAACCGGGCGAAGTTGCTGCTTTTTTGTGCCCAGGGCGCTTCCCGCATGACGAGGAAACGACTTCTTTCCGAAGATGACCCTGTGTTAAGCTGATCGGACCTAAGTCTGCTTTCGACCTAGCCGACGAGACTTTAGACAGGAGACCCAGCATGAGCGCGAAGACGTGGGCACTTGCCCTTGCTCTGGCCGCAAGCGGTGCGTTTACACCGCTCGCACAGGCCAGCGACCACGCGGACGGATCGAACTCGGTGACACCGCCGCTCAACAACACCGCCCGTGACATCGCCGACTTGTATTCGTGGATGGGCGTCGATGAAGTCAACACTTCGCCGCGCGTGTTCATGGTGATGACCGTCCAGCCCAATGCGCCCAAAGCGACTGCGGTGTTTGACACCAACACGCTCTACACCTTCCACACCATCGCCAAGGGCACCCTGTCAGAAAAGAGCGACGGCCTTCCCGAGCTATCCATCGTCTGTGCGTTCAACGACGCGACGCCCATCGGAACCCAGACCTTCGAATGCTGGGGCGGCGACGATGAATACGTCAAAGGAACGACCTCGACGACGACCACCAAAGGCTCGATCCTGAGCCGCACCGGCAAGCTGCGCGTATGGACCGGCATTGCCAACGATCCGGCCTTCTTCAACAAGACGGCGTTTAACTCCACGGTCACGACGATCAAGTCCAGCATCAACGGCTGGAACCGCGATACGGCACAGTGTGCAACCTCGGGCGTTGGCTATAACGCAGCGACGCTCCGAGCCGGACTTTCCACGGGCAACACCGACGCATTCACCAAGCAGAGCGTGCTCGCGATTGTTGTCTCTGTGGACCGCGCCTACCTGACTTCGAACAACTCGAAGCCACTTGTCGGCGTCTGGGCAAGCACCAAAAAGCGGATTCCCAAGTGAGGCCAGCCATGACGAAGAACATCCTTGTATCCGTGATGCTACTCGCTGGCCTTTCCAGCGGTGGCTGTGACAAAACGGGACTCAACTTCGAGCCCGTTGCCTTTGAAGTCTTTGACCTCGGTGGCGTCGACAGCGGAACCACCTTCATCCCGGGCCGTCCGCTCGCCGATTCGATTCAGTACGATCGCGTCGGTCGTCCGCTCGTCAGCACCATGCTGGTCAATCCATTTGGTCTGGCCAAGGACGTCAAGTACCCCGACGAGACCAAGGACATCTACAACGCCGCGATTCCGATGAAGGGCTGGACCCCGTACTCGAATCAGCCGTACATCCAGAGCAACCTCGGCGTGTGGGACAGTCTCGACGCAACCTGCGGCAATCAGTCGGGCGCCGACGCAGCCGTTTCCCAGACGCGCTACGCCAAGCTCGGCGACCTGCTCACCGACGATCGTCTGTGGGTTGATACCAGCAAGAGCGCCTGCGTCAAGTACATGGCCGTCGAGCTGAAATTCCTCAACGTCCCGACGGTGGACGACTGCGGTGGACGCTCACCAGCCATTGACGCGGTCGATCAGACCTACACCTTGCTGGTTGGTGGAACCGCCACTGTGTCCGACGGTGTTGCTCAAGATCCAGACGGTGTCCCGTCGACCAGCACGTTCCCATTCCTCAGAGACGCGCAGTAATCCCCGACCCTTTGTCCACCTGAGCGGCTGGTTCTTCAGACGGAGCCAGCCGTATCGTCACGCGCTTGCCCTGCCGCTGAAGCTGCACTTTGCGCGCCGTCACGAGCGAAGCCAGGTTCTTTTCCGTAAGCGCAACGCCCTCGATCACAAACGGAATGACCAGCCGACAGACGCGATAGTCCGAGCAGCCCCACGCGCTCTTGCCCCAAATCAGCGACGCGGACTGACAGCGAGGACAGACGAGCGAAGGCTCTACTCGAGTCCCCGGCGACGGACGCTCCTGCTGCTTTCGTTCGCCCTTCGGCTTCGCGATCCGACTCACACTTGCTGGACGAACGCCCCGCTCTTTCGTCGTCGAGGAAGAAGCTCGCGACGGACGCGCACTGCGCAGATTCGTTCGTCTACGTCCCGTCGAAGAATCCCTCACTGCTGGCGTCGCAGCCTGTCCCGTGTTCACAGCGATCGCTGCCGGAGTGGGTGCCGCGCGAACCTTCCCAATCAGCTGCTCGACGTACGCGACAATGCTGGCCATAAAGTCTTGCGCCGAGTCTTCGCCCCGCGCCATCCGATTCAGTCGCGCTTCCCACTGTCCGGTCAGCTCCGCCGACGCCAGGCTTGCTTCCGGCAGCTTGTCGATCAGATCCATCCCGAGCAACGTCGGCCACAGCTGTTTGCCTCGTCGCTCCACATATCGTCGAGAAATCAAGGTCTCAATCACCGCCGCACGCGTCGCCGGAGTCCCCAGCCCCGAGTCCTTCATCGCCCGTCGCAGCGCTTCGTCTGATAGCTGCTTGCCCGCGCTTTCCATCGCCGACAGAAGCGACGCATCACTAAATCGAGGCGGCGGTCGTGTCTGCTTGGCCAGCACCGAAAACGAACCATGCAGAACATCTCCCTTTTGCAGACGAGGAAGCGGCTGATTGCGCAGGGCTTCGTCGTCGTCCGAGCCATCTGATTCCTCAGCGCTCGACCGACGCTTTCCGTCAGACTCCCCGTCAAAGCCCGCGACTTCCTGCCAACCCGCGATGAGCCGCTGCTTTCCTTGCGCCACATACCGATCGGGAGGCGTCGGCAGCCCCGGCAGTCGTCCATCTGAGTCCGCCACAAGCGCTCCGCCCAGCGCACTCCCTTCCGCTTCGACGCGCACCGTCACCGTCGTCTGCGCAAACTCCGCATCGGGAAAGAACACCCCCAAAAAACGTCGCACGACCAGGTCATGCAGCTTGCGCTGATCGACGCTCAGTGCTGCCAAGCGAGCATCCGTCAGCGTCGTCGTCGTCGGAATGATCGCATGATGATCGGTGACGCGCTGATCCTGAAAGACCCGACGCGGCGGCGACACGTCACGTAGCTGATTTGCGAACGCTGCGTACGTCTTGGACGAACCAACCGCCGCAAACAGCTTCGGCAGCAGCGCGATCACATCCCGACCCAGATACCGAGAGTCCGTCCGCGGATAGCTCAGCAGCTTGTGCTCTTCGTAGAGCCGCTGCGCCTCGCTGAGCGTGTGCTGAGCCGACCAGCCAAAGCGACGGTTACAAGTCCGCTGCAGCGACGTCAAATCAAACAGAAGAGGCGGCGGTTCCTTCAGCTTCTTTTCGTCAACCGAATCGACCACGATCGGCGCTGGCCCATCGCGCGTCACAAGCTGCTCCGCCAGCGACCGATCAGCCAGTCGACGATGCTTCCCGTGCTGCCACAGCGCCGAAAATGACATCGCCGATGCACGCTGCTCGACGGAACGAAGCTGTGCTTCCACTTCAAAATAGTCCTGCGGCACGAAGCTGCGAATCTGATGCTCTCGCTGCGTCAAAATTCCCAGCGTCGGTGTCTGCACCCGCCCAAGAGAACACAGCACGCTCTGTTCTCCGCGCCGCCAGACCGTCACCGCGCGCGTCGCATTCATTCCCACCAGCCAGTCCGCTTCCGAGCGACAGCGCGCCGCCCGAGCCAGATCGTCAAACGCTCGTCCCGACTGAAGCAGCGCAAGTCCTTGCGCGATCGCATGCTCTGTCAGCGACGAAATCCATAGCCGTTCGATGGGCAGACGACAGCCCGAAAGCTCGTAACAGAGACGAAAGATCAGCTCGCCTTCACGCCCGGCATCACACGCGTTTACCACCGACGAAAACGAGCGATCAGCAAGCAGCGACTTCACCACCTTCCACTGCTTGTACGAAGTCCGAATGGGACGCAGCTTAAAGGGCTTCGGCAGCATCGGCAGACGGTCAAGCCGCCACGGCTTCCACGCGGCGTCGTACTCATGCGGCTCACACAGCTCGACCAAATGACCGATGCACCACGTAATCACATAGCGGTCACTTGTGAGCGCTCCGTCGCTGCGACCCGATACACCCAGGACCTTGGCCAGATCCCGTGCGACCTGTGGCTTTTCCGCCAAGATGAGCTTGCGCACCGCCATATTCGCCCTCCGCGTCCTGCATGGGCCGCAGACCGTAGCAGCATCTGAGCCGGTTCGCCAAAGAAGGGAGCCCCCTAGCGAGCGAAGTTTCTTGACACTACTTTGAGGGAAACACTAAAGATACCGACAGCTTTTGCAAAGAAGTGTTTGGAGGATCCCTTGGCAAACGTCCAGTCAGCAGAGAAACGCAACCGTCAGCGCATCAAGCGCCGCGCCCGCAATTTGCAGCACCTCGTTCCGATGCGCACCCGAGTCAAGCGTGCGCGTACCACCCTCGCCAGCGGCAAAGCCACCGATGAAGAGCTTCAGGAGACCGTGATCGCGGCTCTGCGTCAGCTCGCTCGCGCTGCCGCAAAGGGCGTCATCCACAAGCGGACCGCCTCGCGAAAGATCTCGCGACTGACGCTGGCGCTGAACAAGTCGGCAGTGGATCGCAAGGCTGGCTCGTCGGCAACCCCGAAGAAAGCCGTCAAGCACAAGGGTCCGGCCAAGGCTGAAGTGAAGGCTCCCGCCAAGGCTGAAGTGAAGGCTCCCGCCAAGGCCGAGACCAAGGCCCCCGCGAAGAAGGCCGAAGAAAAGGCCGCCGCTCCGAAGACTGGCCGCACCAAGAAGGCTTAGTCATTCTCTCGACGGAACGCTCCGTCGATCTCGCAACCCGCCTCGCTCTTCCTTCCTACGACATTCCAAACCACTGCCGAGCCGATTGATTACGGCTCCGGACGTAGTTCCTTGCGCGAATCTTCTGGCTGCACGACGACAGGATGCATTCCCGTCGGCTGATTTCCAAGCTGACCGCTGTTCAGACGCAGATATACGCCGTACAGCGTCTCCAGACCGGGACGCGCTCGCTTCGCCACAATGTCGTGAACCAGCGACACCAACTCTCGATTGAGCGGCGTCGGCACCCCATGTTGCGCCCCACGACGCACAATCTCTCCGTTTAGCCAGTCGATCTCGGGCTGACGACCGCGCTCAATCGCCACCGCCATCGAGCTACGCATCCGTCGAAACTTCAGCCCAATCGCCAGCAAGATCGAGTGCTTCACGAGCAGCGGCAGCGAACCCAACGATTGACGCTTGTCATCGTCGGACAGCGCCAGCTTCGCAATGTCGATCGTTCCCGCCACTTTGGTCAGACGAATGCCTTCGCAGTCAGCCACCGCACACAGCTCTCGCCATACTTCGAGGACAATCCGACGCACAAAGCGATGCGACAGAAGATGACCCAGCGTGTCACCACCGATGGCCCCGAGCGTGCTCGTCGCACAGTTGATCGCCAGCTTGCTCCAGCGCACACCTTGCAGATTGTCGACGACCTTGGTCGGAATGCCCCGTCCAAGCAGGGCGGCAAGCTGGTCCAGCTCGACGTCCTGCTGACGAGGAACCAAGCGTCCAAGCTGAAAGCCTCCCGACGAGGTTCGCTGCGAAAAGCCCGGCTCCAGCAGCGTCGCACCAAAGCCAACCACACAGCCAACCACTGAGCGATCGCCCACCACCGACGCAGCGTGCGACTCTGGCAGACCATTTTGCATACACAGAATCGGCGCCGACGGAGTCAGCAGCGGCTGCACTTCGCTTAGCACATCCTTCAGCGTCGTCAGCTTCGTCGCCACCAAGCACAGATCGTAACGACCATGGCTGAACAAGTCCCCAGCCTTCACCGCCGTCTGAGACAAGCGCTGCGACCACTCTTTTCCGTCGAGATCACGAACCCGAACACCGTGCGTAGCAATTGCTCGACTGATCTCTGGGTTTCCCGTCACCACTGTGACGTCGCCACCTGCCCGCGCCAGCTCTGCCGCTGCAATCCCACCAATCCCACCACAGCCCACAAGGAGCACCTTCGGTTCGCTTGCCATCGCGTTTTGCCTCTTTTCCGTCGGAGTGAGCGAGTTCTACTCTGCCCCAGCCTACACGTCATTTCAAGCGCATCTCCGACGAGAAATTTCGCTCAAATTGGCCGGACAATCGCGCCAACCTGAAAAAACCGAGTCCTTGTCGAGAGCTAGACGGTGCGCTCAGCATGCGCTATGGTGCCCGCCATGCACGAGAAGCCCTTGTTTTCCACGTCGGCAGCCTTTTACGACGTGGACGGTACGCTGATAAAGACCAACATCGTCAACTCGTTTGCGTACTACGCGCTGAATCAGCCCACGCCGCTGCGCTCGGCACTCAAGGGCCTACAGACGGCGGCTTCGATTCCGTTCTTTGTCGTCGCTGACAAGGTGTCGCGCAAGCTCTTCAACGAGTTTTTCTATCGCTACTACGCCGGTCAGCCCGAGGATCGTCTGATCATCCTCGCCGAAGATCTGTTCGAAGAAGTCATTCGTCCGAGCATCTTCCCCGGAGCGCCCGACCTCATCGAAGAATCCCGTCGCGCCGGTGTCCGTCAAGTGCTCGTCTCGGGAGGACTCGACTTCACCGTCTGGCCGCTCGCGCGCTATCTGGGCATTCCCAAGACCGACGTCATTGCAAACCGGCTGGAATTTAGCAAAGGCTACGCGACCGGCCAGCTCTGCCCTCCGTTCGTCGGAGGAGCCACCAAAGCACCGCTGATGCGCGACTTTGCGGCCCGTCACGGCATCGACATGGGCAAGTCGTGGGCGTATTCGGACAGCTATTCCGATTATCCAATGCTCGCCGCCGTCGGTCGTCCCACGGTGGTAAATCCCGACCTTCGCTTGCGGCTCGTCGCTCGCTCGTACGACTGGCCGATCATCGATCTTCGCTAGACCAGCGCGCTGGCTCAGCACCAGCGCGGCATCCGTCGCTACACAACCACTTGCAGACGGCGACGGAAGTCGTAGCTCAGATCTGAGTTCGGTCCCAGCAGCCCAAACAGCGCAGCCATGGCCTTGCGTGCTCCATCGTCGCGGAATCGACGATCCCGTGCCACGATGGCCAGCAGGCTTTCCAGCGCAGCCGCAAAGTCTCCCTGTCGAGCTTGTCCCGCCGCAACCACGTATCGAGCCGCCGAGTCTTTTTCGTTTTCGGACAGACGCTGCGCGGCGGCCTGAGCTCCACCGTCTTCGTCGGAAGCTGCCAAGAAGTCAATCACCGTCAGTAGTTCCTCGGCGCGATCGTACTGGGCACTGCGAGGATCGACCTGTGCAATCAGCCCGCGCACGACGGTCAGATCGACGCCCCCGATCAGAAGCTGCGACTCCGCCAAGAGCAGCCGTGCTCGACTGGCTACATCCGTCGGCAACGCGGTCGTCAGAAGCTGCTCAAGCTGCTGCGCGGCCTCTTTCGGCATTCCGTCGGCAAGCAGCTTCGCTGCGTCGCTCACTTCTCGGTCACCTTCGCGTGGAACAAGCTGCTGGATAAACTGCTCGATGAAGCGCCCGTCGCGAGCCCCAACGAACTCCGACACCACCTTGCCTTGAAAAAACGCCTTCACGGCAGGAATGCCAGAGATGCGAAAGCGCGCCGCAAGCTCTTGCTGTTCGTCGGTGTTGACCTTGGCCAGCAGCACCTTTCCAGCCTGCGCATCGACGATTTTTTCCAACATCGGCGTCAGCATCCGACACGGCCCACACCAAGCAGCCCAGAAATCGACCAGCACCGGCACACTGTGCGAGCGTGTCAGCACCGTCTCTTCAAAGTTGGCGGTGGTGGCCTCGAACACAAACGACGAAGTGGTTTCCATGCCGCGCCTTGTATCACAAGCTGCGCGAATCCGCTTCCTACCGCGTCAGAAACGCCGACACCGCAAGACCGCTGTCATCCACGCCAGCCAGGACAAACGCGGCTTCTGGACCGTTTAGCGCGTCTCCAAGCGCCCACAAGCCAGACACCGCCCCGGCAGGTGTCGAAATCGACCGAATGTGCCGATTGTTCAGCGCTGCGGCACCGATGTGGGCAGATGTTTCATCACACACCACGACAGCGGAGGCAGGACTTCGCGCCAGCAGGTCCGTCAGGGCCGAAACAGCGCTGCCGGCATGAAATGACTCGTCCGTGGCTGTAAGCGACGCCAGCGATGAACCGGAAGCCTCGCGAGTCAGCCACAGAGCCACCGCCGAATCGACAAGCGGAACCGACGATAGAACGGGATGCGAGACCTCGACGGCAACAACCAAGCAAGCGGCGGCTTGCTGCATGCGCAATAACATCGACGATTCAGCCAGCGCGCACAGTCCCGATGTCGGTCCCATCGTCACCGTCAGACCGGGTCCGCGCAGTCGATACAGGATCGATAGCTCTCCATTTGGCGACGACGGCAATGTCGAAGCAAACAAGCGAGGACTCGGCTGGCCGTTCAGAAACGAGCGATAGTATTCCTCGTCGGTCTTGTGACAGCCCATCATCGAACCAAGCACGACGGCAACTTCGTCGGAAGGAACCTCACCGAGCAGCGCTGGAAACTGGGCAAATAGGTTCGCCACGACGGCAACCGACAGACCACACAGTCGATCCATTCGCACGATCGGTGCGCGCAGCTCCATCACGCTCGACTCCGGCAGCGCTTCTATCAGCGAGTCCGACGACGAAACCCGCAGCCGTGCATAACCACGCAGCTTCATCGCGAGAGGACTCCGCCTTCGTCGCCCGACGCAAGCACCACTGCCGCATTTTCACCACCGAAACCCGACGTCGTCGACAGAACATATCGAACCGCGTGCGCCCGAGGCGCGCCCATCACCAAGTCCAGCTCAAACGACGGATCTGGCTGCTCCAGTCCAGTGGTTGCCGGAATCTGCTGCCGACGAAGCACGTGCGTTGCCATCACGGCTTCTAGCACCCCCGCCGCTCCGAGCGTATGACCGACGGAGCCTTTGATCGAATTGACCGGAACATGACGAGAGCGATCGCCAAACAGCAACTTGATCGCCCGCGCTTCCATCTGGTCATTAAACGGCGTTCCCGTCCCATGACTCGACACAAAATCAATGGCTTCGGCTGCTACGTTTGCGTCGGACAGTGCACGCTGCATCGCCAGCAGTGCGCCGCGACCTTGTGGGTCTGGTGCGGTCATGTGATGCGCATCTTGCGACAGCCCTGCCCCGACGAGCCGCGCCAAGATTTGTTGACCCCGCGCACGCGCCAGACGCTCCGATTCGAGCACCACGCAGGCCGCAGCTTCCCCCAAGTTGACGCCGCTCCGCCGAAGGTCAAACGGACGACAGATGTCTGGACTCTGCGCACGGAGCAGACGGAAGCCACTTACCACAAACGGCTGAAGCACATCGACGCCACCGCACAGCACCACGTCGCACAGATCGTTTCGTAGCCACTGTAGCGACAGACCGAGCGCACTGTTGCTGGAACAACACGCCGTCGAGATCACACGAACTCGTGACGCAGAAAGCGCTGTCGCCAATCGCTGCGCAGGGAGCGCACAGCCGAAGTCAACAGGCGGAATCTCCGACGATGGATCTTTGTGCAGAGAGGCCAGCGCGGCCAGCCACGGTGCCTTTTCGCCCAGCGTCGTTGCGACACAGACACCGACGCGCAGCGAGGCTCGTGCACGCGATGAAGCCAAGCCAGCTTGTTCCAGTGCTTCGCTCGCCGCATGACGAAGAAACGAAGTGGCCCGAGGTCGATCCGACAGCAGAGCCTGTCCGTCGCGGTTGTCTTCTCCCGGAAGCGATGCAGCAACGAGCGGCCCGACATCAAGCGGAGTTCCCGACAGTGCAGGCAAGCATCGCGCAGCCGACTGTCCAGCGAGCAGACCGGCAAATAACGCCGAGGCCGTGTCGCCCAGGCCCGTCAGCGCCCCAAGCCCCGTGATCGCAACCCCAGACATCATCGCTCCGTCGCTGGTTCCGATGAGGGATGAAGACGAAGCGGCGCGGGCTCCGTCGTTGGCTGCAGCGGCTGAAAGAAGTCGAAGAACTGATACCACTGCGTCGGATAGCGACGAACGATCTGCTCATACACCGCGACCAGCTGATCCATCGCGCGCTGAATGTCTGCGTCTCGATCGCTCGTTTTTTCGACGAAGATGGCCGGACCGACATGGTGAATCAGCTTGGGTCGATCGCCACGGTCGTCGATCGCAAAGAAGCTCGGAATCAGCGGAACATCGGTCACTCGTGCCAGCAGCACCGGGCCCATCGGAAAACGCACTGGCTGCCCACACATCTGAACCGTCACAGCACTGTCGCCCAGCACGCGATCAATCTGCATTCCGACCAGCGACTTTTCGCGCAGCACCTTGGCAATCGACAGCGCCGAAAACGGCGATCCCGTCGTGTAAATGATGCGAAAGCGATCGCGAAAGCGCTGTTCCCACTGCTGAACAAGCGGGTTGGGCTCCTCGGCGCGGGCCATATAGAACGTCGGAAGCTCACGCCACTCCGCCAGAAACGGACCGACTTGCCACAGGCCAATGTGTCCCGTCGCCATGATGCCGCCGCGCTCGCGAATCAGCTGAACCAGCTCCGGCGTACGTCCGACGGACTCCACATCCATCGACAGAGGCCGCCCAAGATGAATCTTGTAGCTGTCGGTCAGCATCTGCGCGTAGTTGCGAAACAGTGCAAGACAGCGACGGTGGGTTTCCCAAAAACCGGCAGGCCCGAGCACCGCGGCCAGGTTGTTTTGCACCGCCTTCCGCGCCTTCCGAATCAGAAAATAGAAAATCCCGCCCCACAGCGGCATCGTCAGCCGCTGGAGCCACGTCGGGATGTGCTTGATACCGCCCAGCATGAGCCGTCTATAAAACGGCCCTTCGTAGCGATGCTGAAGCGACAGTGCGGTCGAGGACGGAGCGTTCGACATCGTTAGTAGCAGCGGCCAATCCTTTCGTAGCCGCTGATGGCCCGGCAGGTACCGAGTCCGCTTGCGCACAGAACTTCAGAACCGCCGTCGGGAGGAGTACCGCCATCGGGCGGAGTTGGCAAGGTGCAGTACGGTCGGCACGTCGCATCGCGTCCGCTTCCCGTCACGCAGGCGAAGCCGCTCTGACAGTGATAGGAACGCTCGCACGGACTATCGAGGTCGCCCGTCGCACTTCCATAACGCTGCTTGGACCAACAAACGGTGCCCGTGTTTTTGTCGTCGCCCAGCACGTAGCACGATAGCGATGAGCCATCCTTGGCTTTGCCGCAGCCCGTCTGAGGGAACACCGGCTCACACTTGTCGGGACGAGAACAGAAGCCAATGCCGCTGACTTGCGACGGAAGAACGCACAGCTCGGACTTTCCACAGCTTCCGTGGGTTCGCTGCGCACAGAGCCGCTTGCAGCGCATCGTTCCATCCGCTGTTCCGACGCAGCCAAGCTCTTTGCCACAGCGAGCATATCGTCGAGGAGGATCCGTCGCAGGATGTGCCGCCGTTGTGAATGCGCACTCTTCGTCTTCCTTGAGCGTCGCACCTTCGTCGGGAACACACTGCGTGATCGAGCCCTCTCCAACCGCTGTTCCGACGAGCACGATCGAGCAGTGCAGACCGCTCGCGCAGCGTACATCGGAAAACGTCGTCCCTTCCGGCGTGCAGTCTTCAAACAAGCCCGCCGTCGTGACGGAAACCCCCAGGTCACTGACAACCGGAGGCAGTGCAGCATCAGCCAGATCGACCTGCTCACTCTGCGACGGACATGCAGTCAACAGCAGCGCAGTCAGCCCCAGCCCGCGCAGTCCATTTGGCTTCACAATCTTCGCCATCACGACTAGCCAATCCTTGGGACGCACATGTTGGCGACACAGCGGAACTCGCCGGGACATTCACCATCGCTGGCACACACCACATCCGTCGTCCAGATCGCCGAGTGATTGCCAGTGTTCGGCTCTTGGAATGGCAGCCAAATCGGGTGGAAGCTCGGATCTTGTCCGTCGCCCGCGCGGGCCTTGTCCAGATCGAGTCCAAACATCATGAGCTGCGGCTGACTTCCGCCGGAAAAACCATAGCGATAACGAGCCGAGTACACGATGAACGCGTAGCGATTGTTCTGCAAAAACGGCGCAAACTTCGGCCAGTTGTTGCTGCTATTCGGCTGATGCGTTCCGGCGAGCAGCTCGATCGGACTTCCGCTGGCAATCGGCTGGCCCGCGTCGTCAATCGCCTTCACCAAGCGCAGTCTCGTCTGCGTCGCATTGTACTGCTGGCAGCTTCCCGAGCACGTCTGCGTGTTGAACACCAGCCACTTGCTATCGGGCGACCAGCTTGGCCAAAAGTGAACCTCGCTGCCAATCTTGGCAGATATCACCGTCGTCGCTGGACCGAATGAGCCACCGTTATACGGCATCACGACGATGTCTCCGCTGTCGACCAGCTCAAAGTCGTACGGAGAGCTTCGCGTGTATCGAACAAACGCGAGCCACTTGTTGTCGGGTGACCACTCGGGCATCGCACCGAGTCCAAGACCACCAATCTGCGACGGTTGAACCGTTTCCAGCACAGCGCCCGTCGACGAGTCCCGAACCTTCAGCGACCCGCTCCAGTTGGCGATGAACTTGTCGCCCGTCGAGTTAAACCAGGCAAAGTTCCAAGCAATGCTGCGATTGAGCGGAAACGCGCGCATCTTCGGATTGATTCCGTCGACCACCGTTGATCCGGTTCCCGTCTGACCAGAGCCAAACTCGACGGCGACCTTCTTGCCATCTCTCGACACAGCGTGGCAGCCTGCGCAGCCTGTCTCGTCGCCGTTGGTGATGAAGTCCACCGGCTTGCTCGCACCGATCGGAACCCGCTTGATGCCCTTGATCGTCGGTGAAAAGTAATAAAGTCCACCTTTGATGTCGTCGGGAGCAAAGCGAATCACTGCCGGCGACGACGTTCCGATGGGAACGCCTCGTCCCGTCGAGCCCGCAACCGTCATCTTCACTTCTTGATCCTGCGACGAGTGACCGACGGCACTCCACAGCTTGTCGTCGATTCGGTAGGTACACTGTCCCGACGAGCAACTGCTCGATCCGACGTAGAACGATCGCTCGTAGGTTGCGCCCGATACCGTGACGCGGAACACAGACTGACCGGCGGCTGCACGCCACTGAATCGCGAGCTGCAGCACGTTGGCGGCCATCATCGTCTGATCAAACGGATACACCAGCGTCGGAGCGGCTCCGCCATCGCCCCCCGAAAAGTAGTCTTTTGCATCGGCTGGCGCTGACGAGTCCACTTCGTCGGGAGCGATCAGCCTGATCACGATCGGAACCGACGCGGTCGATCCACGCAAGCTGGCGTAGACCTTGTACGATCCACCTTTGGTCAGCGTCGGAGGAATCGTCAGACGACCCTTGCTAAACGAGCCAACGCTGCTGTCAGAAATCGTCCAGCTGGCTTGGCTCGTTACGTCGCCCAGCTTGCTCGACAGCGCGCGAAACGACACCGTCTGAGCCAGGCCATTGATCGTCACCGTGGTATCACCCGGCGTGACGGTCAGTGTTCCAACCGGCTTTTCATCAGGATTGCCAGTGCCCGTGTCATCAACGATATCGTCGACGGACTCACGCCCAGGCATACAGCCGGACCCTTGACTCAGCAGGCTCAGACTTAGCAGAACGAGTCCGCGACGGAGCAAGGGAGCGGGCGCGAAGAAAACCGGCATGGCGACCTCCTTTGTGGAGGCTCCAGCGTAGCGAGATTGGTGGATCGAGACAATAAGCTCTCAATCCTTCCAGACGATTCTGTGCGGGCTATTTGCGCTTGGCGGCCTTGTCGGCCTTGGGAGGAGTGGCAGCGGACGACGGCTTTTTGGCCGATTTCTTGTCCGATTCAGACGACTTCTTGTCCGATGCAGCAGCCTTCGCGGAAGCAGGCTCGGCCTTCGCGGCTGCCGGCTTGCTCTCTGGCGCTTTTTTGGCGGGCGCGGCTTTGTCCGCTTTGGTCGCAGCCTTTTTGGCGGGCTCCGCCGCGGGCTCCGCTGCTTTGCCCTTCTTCGCAGGCGTCGCCTTCACCTCGGGCTCTGCTGCTTTCACCGGCTTTACGGGAGACTTCTTGCTGCTCTTTTCTGTCGCTGGCTCTTCGCTGACCGCAGCCTTTTTGACTGGCTTGTCCTTCTTGCCTGCAGCCTTATCAGCGACGGGAGCATCAGCCTCTTCCGACTTGCTGCTCTTCGCCGACTTTCCGCTCGGAGCCTCAGCCTTGCCCTTCTTTTTGTCCGTCGGCGCAGCAACCTCGGTGTCTTCCTTCGCCTTCTTACCAGACTTTGCCGTCGGAGCCGCTTTTTCGGCAGCTGCCTTGTCCGCTTTGCTCGGTGCAGGCTCAGCCTTCTTCGACTTCGCGGCGGTGTCGCTGTCTTTGCTGGACTTGGACTTGCTGCTCTTCGCTTCCGACGAGTCACTCGACTTGCCCGCAGCCGACTTCACAGGCTCGCCAGCCTCATCGCCCTTCGCCGCATTCTTTTTGCCAGGAGGACGACCCACTCGACGCTTTCCGTCGGCTGCGCCCTTGCTCTTTCCAGCCGGGCGCTCATCCGAATCAGCGTCAGAGTCTGCATCAAAATCCAGACTATCTTCGTCGCTGTCATCATCGGCAAACGACTTGGCCGCAGCGCGTGGCCGACCACTGGCCGATTCCGAAGACTTGGCTTTTCGACCACGACCGCGAGGAGCTGACGACTCTTCATCCAGGTCGCCCGAGAGGCTGTCATCATCCTCTTCGTCTTCCAGCGCCGCCAGTTCACGCGCCGACAGCTTGGTGGTCTTGCCCATTCCCGGCGATTTCGACGGAGGCAAGCCCGGAAGCTCGTCGGGAAGTTCGTCGCCCAGCATGTCCGGGAGATCCAAATCGTCCAGATCGGGCTCATGCGCCTTGGCCATGCGAGCCGCTTCTCGAGCCGCAGCCTTCGCTTCACGCGCTTCCTTGGCTTTGGCCTTGCCGTCGGCACGCGCTCTCGCTTCGGCTTCCTGACGCTGACGCTGAACCACATGCAGCGGCAGCAGTCGCCGATTGTGGATCAGGATTCGCTTGTCGCTCTGGAACGTCACCTCGATTTTGTTCTGGCCAATCAGCTCAGACACAAAACCAACGCCGAAGACCGGGTGAACCAGGACATCCAGCTCGCAGAATACTTCGTCGAGCCCCCAGTTTCGCGGCGCAGCCTTCTTCTTGTTGATGACCTGTTCCCACGTCGGCTTGGCCTTGACGAGCTTCTTTCGTCCAGGCTGCTCGCTCGGTTCCTCTCCGTCTTCACCCCGAGGACGCCGAAACGCGTGAACATCCTCGCAAGTGTTGCAACGAACGCGGCGAATCTCCTCGTCGTAGCGGCTTACGACCGTGTGCGGGGTGTCGGTCTTGCATCGGGCGCAGAAGGCCTCGATTTCCTGACCGGCATCATCGGCTTCATCATCGAACATCGAGAAGTCCATCACTTACCGTTTCGGTCCAAAAGGCGGTTTGAGTGAAACCATCCATGCTCTACATCGATCGCTTTGGACACGCTGCATAAGCGCTCGATAGAGGATATGGATAACACATCATCGTGCTCGGTTTCCTATCATGGTTTTGGGGCTTTGAGCAAACAAATTTCGATTGGGAGGCCCGCTTCTCCACGGAAGAAAAAGTAACCGGTCGTTTTCCCTGCGAAGTCCGCGCAGCGCGAGTCGATGGATGAGACGGTCGTGGTATACGGTAAAGATGCGCTCGCTTTCGCTCCGGGATCGGCTCCGCCGCAGCGAGATCTACCAGACTTGGACGCGCTGGCGGACTCGCTGGAGAATGCGCTGGAACGAGATCAACGTGAAGCAGTCTCTTCGCAGTTTGTCGACTGAGGCACTGGATAATTTGTCGGGCGACTCGCTGATCCGACGCTGGTTACGTCGCGCCTCGCTGGGTCTGGCGGTCGCGCTATCGACGCTGCAAGAAGGCTGTTACGCCGCGCACTACCTGACCCAGCAAGCGGGCGGACAGCTTCACCTGCTGCGCATTCGTCGGCATGTCAGCGAGGTCATGGCCGATCCCAAGACCAGCGAAGAACTGCGTCGGCGACTCGAAGTCGTCATGCAAGCGCGTCAGTTTGGCATCGAACAGCTTGGGCTCCGAGGCGGCGCGGAGTTTTCTCGCTACGTCGATCCCGGCGGACCCGTCGCGTACAACCTGACGGTTGCGCCCAAACACGCGCTACAGGTTCGATCATTCCGCTTTCCGCTCGTCGGACGAGTTCCGTACTTGGGCTTCTTCGATCTGCAAGATGCCAAAAAGGAATCCAAGCGATTTGCCGACGCAGGCTTCGATGTCTATCTGCGGCCTGTTGGTGCGTATTCGACGCTGGGCTATTTGATCTCGCCGATCTATCGATCGATGCTCAGCGACTTTGGCGACGCAGGTGAAGTGCGCGCCGTCGAGACGATCCTGCACGAGATGGCTCACTCGACGGTATTTTTGCCAGGTGCATCGGACCTGAACGAGAGCTTTGCGACGATGGTTGGCAATCAGGGAGCTGCGGAGTTTTATCGCTCACGCGGGGACATCACACAGAGCGAGCGCGTCTTTGCGATTGCGGCGGAAGGACTGCGCGATCAGAAAGAGTTTTCGAGCTGGCTCGCACCACAGCTTGAGCGACTCACGCGCTTTTATCGACGCGCAGCCGAAGTGAAGCTGCCCAGCAAGCAGCTTATCGAACAGCGCGAGGTGATCTTTCAAGAAATCAGCCAAAGCTATCGTCAGGCATTTCCGCAAGGTCGTCGCTACAAGCGGCTGGCGGAAGGCCCGATCAACAACGCGCTGATGCTGTCTTTTGCCGTCTATCACGAAAGCAGCGGACTGCAAGAAGCGCTGATGGCGCTCTGCGACGGAAACCTAGCGCGTTACGTTTCGCTGTATCGAGAAGCCAGAGGACGCAGCGATGGAGCGGACTGGCTCCGTCAGCTTGCGAAGCTACAGCGCCGAACCGTTCCCTGATGCGACGAAGCTGCGACGGCGAATCGCAGCAAACAGCAGCGACGCGGCAATCAAACCGAGCGACAGCAGACGAATACCGACCGGCGGCGCTCCTGCGTGCTGTGTCGCAACCACCTGTGCTCGCGCCTCCTGCACCGCTGCGAGCGCGTCGACGATTCCCGCGCCATAGTGGTTGTCGTGATTGCCTCGATAGTGCTTGGGACGACGAGCTGACTGCTTGAGGATCTTGGCAACCGCGTCGGGATCGGTCACGCCCTGGCTCACCACCAGCGCGGCAACACCCGCGACATGCGGAGAGGCCATCGACGTTCCCATAAAGCCCAGATAGTCCTGTCGAGAGACATCCCCCGGAACCACTGTATTTTGCAGCACTCCGTCGGGAACTCCGTCTCCGTTTTGATCGATGCGCGTGTTTCCACCAGGAGCCGCGATGAAGATCTCTTTGCCCCAGTTGGAATAGAACGTGGTCGCTTCATCAAACTGCGTTGCAGCGACGGCAATTGCTCCACGATTTGCAGCGGGATAGCTGACGCGGCCTCGACCATCATTTCCGGCGGCACACACCACCACAACGCCGTGATCATGGGCGTAGCGAACCGCGTTTGCGAGCACCGGCGAGTTGAACGGCCCACCGAGGCTCATGTTGATCACCTTTGCGCCATGATCGGCGGCCCAGCGAATGCCTTCGGCGATGCCACCAACGGATCCTCCGCCCGAGGCCGACAGCACTTTGATCGGCATGATTCGCGCGTGCGGAGCCACACCAGCGACGCCAAGTCCATTATCCGTCGTCTGAGCAATGGTTCCAGCGACGTGCGTTCCGTGTCCGTGATCATCGCTCGCGTTGGCGCTGTCTTCGACGAAGTTCCAGCCCGGAACAAGCTCGGTTCCGCCTAGATCTTCGACCTTGGTGACGCCGGTATCAATCACAGCGACGACGACACCTTGCCCGCGCGTCAGCATCCAGGCCTCTGGCATGTTGATCTGGTCCAGATGCCACTGATAGCGATACTTGGGATCGTTGGGCTGAAAGCGCGGCTTTCCGTCTCGATCGACTGGAGCCAGCCGATTCTTGACGGACGGATCCAGCTTCGAGACAGCATCGTCGCTGGTCAGCGCGCCCGGTGCAGTCTCTGGAATCTGGTACATCAGCGCCAAATCGACGGCTTCGACGCGCGAGTCTCGACGCAGCGCATGAAGTAGATCGAGAAGACGGCTCTCTCGATTCGATTCTCCATCGAGGATGACTCGATACATGCGGTCGTGGCTGACGTAGCTTGACTCTGCGACAAAGCGCGCACCAAACCGTCGAGCCAGCGACTGCACCGTCTGTTCATCGATGCGATCATCGAAGTCCGCGACAAGCTCTGGCAGCGCCTGTTTGCTACGAATCGCAGCGCCAAGCTGAAGCTCTTCGAGTGAAGCGGTTCCTTCGACCGCTTGGCCAGTCTCTGCCTGCGCGACGGCTGCTGTTCCAACAAGCAGTCCCACAATCCAAGCCGAGCGACGAGTCCTTGTCATGACGCTTTCTCCGCGATGCAAATCAAGGGCCGTCACACGATGCGACGGCTCTTTTGCCCAGTCTAGCAAATCAGCGCTTTGCGCAAGGTCTTTTCACTCGGCAATCGCCTCACTTTGCGAAGCTCGCGGGCAGACGAATCGACAGCTTGTCACCGAGCTGACCAAACAGACGCAGCCACTTGGTCGTCCGCATCGTGTCGCTGCTCCGCTGAGAGCGACTAAGCTGGTCCGCAAAGACCGTCTGAAGCAGCTCGTAAAACAGGTTTTGGGTTCGCCACAAATCCACTTTTCGAGACGGTGTCGTTGCCAGCGTTACTGCATCGAGCAGCGCTTGCAGCGTCTTTGACGAATCGGGCATCTCTCGCAGCTTGTCGCCCAGACGAAGCAGCAGCTGAGACAGCGCAAAGCTCAGCGCGTTTTCGTCGAGCGTCACTCCGCTGCGCTGCGCTTCGTCGAATAGTCGCCGAATTTCGGCAAAGTCCGGCGACGGCGCGGCAAGCTGTCGAAGCAGATCGATGTGTAGCGACTGTTCCGCAGCGGTCTTGAGCGCAGTCGGCAGCGGCGCATGCAGATCCGTCAAAAAACGCAACAGTGGCGCGTGGGCGTCGTAGATCTTGCGCAGCTCCGCTTCGACTTCTTCGCGTGTCGTGCGCAGCAAGCGATCCAAAATCCGTCGCTGATCGTCACGAAACAGCTCGCGCAGCGTGTAGCTCGACGATCCGAAGTAGCGATCCACCATCCGTAGCACCGTCGGAAGATCGGCGCGCTCAAAGGGTTCGACGAGCGCTCGACGAAGCTCTAAGACAAAGCCGTCGTGCTTGGTCGGAATCACGCCACCGACGAGGTTGTGATCACCAAAATGCAGCACCGCGAAGCACAGATCTGCTGACTCTTGGGTGACTGCCGTCGAGATCTCCGCTCGACCGAACGCTAAGCTCACCCGGCCCGAGCGTAGCGCGTGATGTTCCCGAGAGCGCACGTCGTAGCCATAGACGCGAATCGGCTCTTCGTAGGACTGAAACAGCGACGTAATCGCGTAGTGCGCAAACGCTTTGGCCAAGTCTACTTTCCGAGGACGAACCTGCGTCTCATACAGCTTTCGACCATTCCCCACGTCAGCAAGATTGCTCTCTGCCGTCGCAAGCACATCCAGAAATGCGGGCTCGACATCCACACCGAGCGCCGTCTGAGCAAGCTGCATCGCCCGCGCCGCATACAGCAAGTTTTGCAGCGGCTCTGGACCGGAAATGTCGTCGAAGAACCAGCCGCAGCTTGTGTACATCAGCAAAAGATGTCGCTGCATTTCCAGCAGCTGAAACACCTTCGCGGCCTCAGCGCTCGACAATGGACGCCTCGCCACTTGACGCAAAAAGCGATCGCGAACGTCCTGTTTTCCGTCGAGAATCACGTCGATATAGGCATCTCGCGCTTGCCAGGGATCAACGAGCAGCGTCGAAGTGGCTTGCTCGTACAGTGGAGCCAGTCGATCCCGCAGAAGATCCAGCGCCGCGCGCAGCGGAGCCCGCCAGCGCTGATGCCAGCCCGGATTTCCGCCGCTGCTGCAGCCACAGTTGGACGCCCAGCGCTCGACGCCGTGCGCGCAGCTCCACGCGGTCTTTTCGATGATCTGCGCTTCGTGGGTCGGCGGATGAAGCGCCAGCATCTCGCCATAGTTGGTCAGACGAACCCCGTCGCGCTGTTCGATGACCCGCAGTGCAAACGCCAGCGCCATCTCCCCGTATTTGTGGTGATGTCCGTAGGTTTCTCCGTCGGTGGCAATGTGAACCAGCTGTGCGCCGTCTCGTCCCGACTGAAAGCCTTGCAGCAGTCGCTCCGCCAGCTTGTCGCCATGGTTGAGCAGCCGCTCAAACGCCACCGCACGCGAGGTCTGTCCGTCGTAAAAGAACACCGCAATTCGGCGTCCCGACGGAAGTGCGACTTCATACGGCATGGACGGATCGATTCGTCCACCGCTGACGTCGCAAAAGTTCGCGTCGCCCAGACGACGAACCGCTTTGGCCTGATGCGGCGCCAAGATCGTAAAGCGAATGCCTTCCTGGGCCAGCGCATCGAGCGATTCCAGATCCACCGCCGTCTCCGCCAGCCACATTCCTTCCGGCAGCCGCCCAAATCGACTCGCAAAGTCACGCAGGCCCCAGCGCACTTGGGTTCGCTTGTCGCGCTCGTTACAGAGCGGCAAGATCGCGTGGTTATACGCTTGCGCCAGCGCCGATCCGTGCCCCGAAAAGCGCAGCAGGCTCTGCTTGTCCGCCAGCAAAATTCCTTCGTAGACGCGCGGACAGTGCGCTTGCATCCACGACAGCAGCGTCGGACCGAAGTTGAAGCTGATTCGCTCGTAGTTGCTGCCGATGCTGACGATCTTGCCGTGCTCGTCGAGGATTCGTGCGTACGCGTTCGGCTCGTAGCACTCGGCGGTGATGCGTTCGTTCCAGTCGTGATACGGAAACGCGGAGTCCTGCACTTCGATCGTCTGAAGCCACGGATTTTCACGCGGCGGCTGATAGAAGTGACCATGAATGCAGACGAGGCGCTGAGCAGCTTTCATCGGGCAAGTCCTGGCACGATGCTATCACCTACGCTGCGCGCCGACGCTTTCAGGTATTCTCCGCCCGATGTTTGGGCTTATCGGCTTGCTGCTCGTCGGTTATCCCGCTGCGCTTTCGGGCACAGTGGCTGCCGACGCAGGCATCGAGTACGACAGCAATCCCGCGCGCGTTCCAAGCGATGGCTCTCTCGGTGTCGATCCACAAGGCGCACCACTGTTTCGCGGCCTCGTCGCTGGAACCCTGTCCTACGCGGGACCGAAGCAGCGACTCCGACTGTCAGCCACTGCGACGGGAAAAGCGTTCTTTACGCCCGAAGCTCAGTCGCAAAACGTCTTGGTTGCACAGCTTGGATACGAACACGGAGCCAAGCTAAATCGCACACTTGTCGTCGCAACCGTTGACTACTACGACGCATTTCAAGCCAGCGCGCCCACCTATCTGGAGCGTGACTTTCGGTCCCTGTCCGGCGGTGGACGATTTCACGCGGTCAAGCCGCTTGAACATGGCCATCGCATCGACGGAGGTCTCCAGCTCACGGGGCTGCTGTTTGACTACAAGCCCGATCCGCTGCAGAGCTTTGCCGGTCCGTCGCTGCTCGCCAAGCTGGGTGGACGCATTCACGCGGGCGATCCCGAGCTAGGCCACGACTTCGATCTGAACCTGCAAGGGCGATCCGATCTGCGGTTTTACGGTCCGGTTCGTCGCGACGTGTTCCTCGCTGTCTCGACGAGTATTCAGTGGCAAGGACCGCTGCTGATTCAGCTTGGCTACACCGCACAGCTCAACTTTTCGTCGTCGGAACTAGAGAGCTATCAGCGACACCTACCGATGCTAAAAATCGCATTTCATCTGCCCGGAGAGCTGTTTGTGACGGTAAAAGGCCAGCTCAACCTGCAAAAAGCCGCGCCCGGACTGACCTTTCCGATTCAGAGCATCGACGAAGACAACCGCAGCGTCGCACTGTTTGACGTCGAGCGACCGCTCCCCAAAGGCTTTGCCCTCAGCGCCCGCTACACCGGCTACTTCAGCTTGCCCAGCGACGGAACATCCCCGTATCAGCGACACACAGGACTGCTCAATGTCAGCTACCGATTTGCGCAGTAGCTGCCGACGCTAATCGTCCTTCAAGATCGCGATGTCGTCGTCTTTGAGCAGCTCTGCCTCAGAGCCCAGACGAGGCAGCTGCTTGGTTCCCGTCGCTTTGGTCGGAGCCGTACCAGCACCCCACGGACGCCCGATCTTGGCCGCGCCCACTGGAACCTTCTCGACTGCGCCCTGCCCCGTCGGACTGGCTCCAACTGGACGATCAACCGGACTTGCAGCCTGAACGGCTGGTGCTGCCGTCGAGCCACCGTCTTGAAGCACAATCACCGGCGCACTGCCAGCCACGCCACCGTCTGCACTGGCCGCTTCCGGCGCGGCTTTCGGTTCCGCCGTCAGCGTCACATTCTGCGAGGCGGAATTGGACTCCTCGAACCACACTTCCTGATCGACGTAGCCTTCCGCGCGCAGCACAAACAGCTGTCGTCCCGTCCCTTGCGGCACCGAGTGCGTCCACGGCGTCGACCCCAGCGCCGCGCCATCAGCCTTGCGAACCACCTGCGCCACCGGCGACGATGACAAGTTCCAGTACACCGGCTTGGCTTTGCTCGGCGCAAGCTGCGGCAAGTGCTTCATTCCATACGGAATGCTGACGCCCACTCCGCCAATCAGCAGCACCGCCACCACCATCCAGCCAACGCGAGAGCGCGATCCCACCGGAACCGCCGGCGCACTACCACTCTGTCCAAGCGCAGTGCCCAGCGTCGAAGGCTGGCTCGCTGCACTCGTGGGCGAAGGAGCCACTTCCACCGGCGTCGCCACAGCGGGCGCAACCACCGCCGGAGCAGGCGCTGTCACCGTCGGAACCGAAATCGGTCCCGTGCTCGTCATCGCCATCTTTTCCAACTCAATCGCCACCTGCGTCATCGTCGGACGCTCGTGCGGCTCTTTCGACATCATGCGATGGATGAGCGCCGCCAGCGGCTCGGGAATGCGCGGATCCACCTCTCGCAGAGGCTTCGGCTGCGAAAAGATGTGCATCGCCATCACTTCGCCCGGACCCTCGGCGCGAAACGGCACTTTCCCGCAGCACATCCGGTACATCACCACCGCCAGCGAATAGACGTCCGCCTTCTCCGTCACTTCGCCCGCGCCTTTGCACTGCTCTGGCGCCATATACGTCGCGGTGCCCAGCACAAGCCCCGTGTTCGTCTTGAACTCCTCGGCGCCCGGACCGCTGTAGTCGGTAATCACCTTCGCAATGCCAAAGTCGAGGATCTTCACCCGCTCCCCGCCCGCCACCTCCGAGTCCGGCACGAGCATCACATTGTCCGGCTTCAGGTCTGTCAACCACAAACCTGTATTACCATCGCCAAACCGTAAAATATGGCGTGGTAAAGGCTTGGTAATTGTTGACAGAGGACGAAATTTATCTGTGTTTCTGATTACATTACGGACATGGCGTCACAATGTGAAACTTGACAAGAGATGAAAGTTGATCGGGGAGTTGCGCTCCGCGTGGCGCACAAGCGCCCGGTGTCGTTGGCGCGATGGGCAATCGGACATCGTTCCGAGTCGGAGCTACCGCGTTCTGTTTGGCATTTGCTGCGACTTGCACGACGAGCGCGCTACGGCTGATGACAGGAGAGGGGCAACGGAAGGGGGCAGTCGAGCTGACCTGTACACGTAGCGGCCAGTGCGTTCTGGACGCTCGTCACGGATACGAGCGAATCGGTGCATCGCGCGGGACGTAGCGCATCCCACAAGCAGAGCGCGACGGCGGCATCATAGTCGATCCGCTCGGGTTCCTTGCTCTCATCCTGACAGATTCCGTGCTGGCAGCGATAGCTGAAGCCGTCAAACTGCGGACAGTCTCCGTCGTTGTCGCAGACAACTACCCTCCCGAACCATGGTCCCGTCTCACAGATCGGAGCCGTGCCTTGCGCGCATTCCCAGTCCGCTACGATGCTGACAAAGCGATAGCCGATGGACGTGTAATATCCGCGCTCACCGAGGCACAGCGGCGCCGATGGAGTGTCTGAGAGCGCCTCGGGCCTGCAATCGTTCTGCGAGCAGATCCACTGATACGATGCCCCGGAACTGTCTCTGACGACC
>WBZX01000667.1_pt1 | contig 29834 bp, 22 predicted proteins | sample 5204211 | NCBI WGS metagenome assembly WBZX01 (sample SAMN12344362, study PRJNA552823) | activated sludge metagenome | biome: Activated sludge suspended growth; feature: Nitrification reactor; material: Wastewater; isolation source: activated sludge from nitrification reactor of wastewater... | reverse complement strand
CGACGACGCAGCCGAGCATCGTCGCGCCGTGCAGATGCGTGCCTTCCTGGTGTCCTGCGATCGTGTGCTCGACCGCTGCAGGACGACGGAGGCGCGCGCACAGGCGGGCCTTGGCGAGTGGCTAGGCCGTCGGTGGACCGCGCGCGCGCGGTCGATCGCACGGCGAGATCGCAGGCGAGCCACCGTGTGCGTCGAGCAGCGACGCGATGTGGATCGCAGCGGCGGGGATCTCGGTGCCGAGCGAGCCGGCCTCACCCACGTCGGGATCGGCGCGACTCGGATCACGCGTCGGACGATCGGGCGCGTCCTGGCGGGTAGCGACCGGCAGCGACGCATCGAGCCGTGAGCTCGCCGCCTCGCGTTGGGCGGCGGTCACCGGCCGCGTGACGCCGACGATCGCGAACAGGGTCGCGAACAGCAGCAGCAGCCAGGGCCGGCGGTTCTTCACGCGCCACAGCAGTTCAGCACGACCCCGACGCGCACGCCAGTACCCGCGCCCGGCGGGTCGAGCGGCCACCGCCGCCCTTGGGGTTACTCTGGCTGCAATGGCAACAAGCAAGGGCCGCCCCCCCGGCAATCCCGTGGTCGTGCTCCTCGAGAACTTCCGCAAGCGGGGGATCGGCCCGCTGGTGTGGCTCGGGGTCGCGCTGCTCGTTCTCACGGTGACGCTGATGTCGACCTTCACGGTGATCGACCCCGGTCAGGTCGCCGTTCGGGTCAACAACCTCACCGGGGCGCGCGACACCATCGTGCAGCCGGGGCTGGTGCTGCGGGCGCCCTTCGGCCTGCACTCGATCTACGTGCTCGACGCGAGCCCGCAGACCTTCGTCATGAAGGGCACGCAGAACACCGACGATCTCCACGTCGTCGAGCTCACCGTGCGCGCCAGCGACGGCTCGAACTTCCTGTTCAACGACACCACGATCATCTTCCAGGTCGCGGGTGACCGCGCCGAGGACACCATTCGGGACGCCGGGGTGGAGGGGGCGTTCCGCCGCTGGATGCGACCCTACGCCCGCTCGATCCTGCGGGACGAGTTCGGTCGCGAGTCGACCATCAGCGTGTCGAACCCCGCCAACTTCGGCGCCGCCACCGAGCGCGCGCGAGCGCGGCTCAACCAGGTGCTCGAGGCCCACGGGCTCGTGGTCACGCAGATCGTCACGCCCAGGCCGCGGTTCTCGGAGGAGTACGAGAACCTCATCGAGTCGCGCAACGGCGCCGAGAACCAGCTGGCGGTGATCCAGTCCGAGCTCACCCGTGCCGGCACCGATCGCAGCCGTCGCCTGGCCGAGGTCGATCGCGATCAGAACAAGATCATCCAGGAGAAGCGGGCCGAGCTCGAGACCACGCTCGCCACCGCCATCGCGGAGCAGGCGGAGACCATCCGCATCGTCGACAGCTACCGCATCGACACCGTCGCCAAGGGGCAGGCGGCCGTGGCCGCCGCCCAGCGCAAGGCCGACGAGCTGCGGGGCCAGCTCGAGGCCGAGTTCGGCGCCCAGCAGGCCTCGATCGAGGCCTTTCGCGACCAACCTGTCGAGCGCGTGATGGAGCGGCTCGGCAGCAAGCTGGCCGGCGTGACCATCGGCATCCAGCCCTACGCCAACGACGGTCGACCGTCGCGGATCGAGCTCGAGCAGATCGGGGGAGGCAAGTGATGGACGGCATCGGACGTTTGGCCAAGATCGTGGTCGTCGCGACGCTGCTCATGTGGCTGGTGCCGCTGATGTGCACCGTGACGATCCGCCCCGACGAGATCGGCGTGCGGCAGAGCAACTTCTCGGGCGTCTCCGAGACCGACATCGAGCCCGGCTGGGCGTGGCGCGTGCCGGGCATGCACCGCATCCTGGTGCTGCCCAAGCGCTTCGCCTATCTCGACTACACCAGCGACGAGGTCGGTCCGCAGCAGCCGCTGCAGATCCGCACCAAGGACAACAACATCGTCATGCTCGACGTGTCGGTGCCCTACCGCATCAAGCTCGGCGAGGGCTGGAACGTGGTGCAGGCGGGCAACCATCAGGTCGACGCCAATGGCACCTTCCGCTACCAGCGGCTCGCCGAGGAGACCACCGTCAGCGTGCTGCGCGAGCGGCTGGCCGAGCTGACCTCGGCGGACTTCTACTCGACCGACCGCCGACTCGCGGTGTCCGACGACACCCTGCGCGTGCTCAACGAGGAGCTGGCGACGCTGCACCTCGAGGCCTCGACCGTGCTGATCCGTGCGGTCGCGTTCCGCCCCGAGTACGAGCAGCAGCTGCAGCAGATCCAGCTCAACGAGCAGAAGAAGCTGCTCGACGCCGCGGTGCAGACCGTCGCCATCGAGCAGCAGAAGCTCGACAACTTCGTGCAGGGCACGCAGGCCCGTGCGGCCTCGAGCGAGCAGGCGTGGATCCAACGCCGCGCCAACCTCGAGCGCGCCTATCAGGTCGGCTTCGTCGACGTCGGCGACGACACCACCCCGGGCGGCGCACGCACCAAGCTGACCGCGCTGTCCGCCGACGAGCGCACCGAGCTCATCGCCAAGGCCGCGACCGCGCTCGAGCTCGACGTCGAGGATCACAGCAAGCTCGACGACCGCTACTTGCTCGGCATCAAGAACGTGCAGGCCGAGACCCTGCAGTACGACCAACGCCTGCGCGCAGAGGCCGACGGCGTGAGCGCGCGCCTCGAGGCGCAGAGCGAGCTGCTGTTGGCCAAGGTCCGCGCCGAGTTCGAGGCCAAGCGCAACGCGCTGCTCGGTACCGCCGCCGGTCGAGCCTTCATCGCGTGGCAGGCCGCCGACAACGTCCACTTCGCCGAGTCGCTCAGCTTTGCCAGCGGCGAGGGCATCCCCAGCGTGCTGCGGCTGCGTCGCTTCACGCTCGAGTTCATGGGCGAGAAGTAGCCGCGCGCCCCGCCGTCCTGGCCGGGCGCGTCAGAACTCGCGTCGGCGTGGGTCCGGCGACGAACGACCCCGTGCTCTCCCCTTGGGCGATCGCGTCGGGCACACTCGACAGCCATGGGATGTCGTCATCGGATGTTGGCAGGGTGGATCTGCATGGTCGCGTGTGGCGAATCGCCGGCGGGCGACACCACCACCTCGGTGGATACGAGCTCCACCGGTGCCGGCTCGGGCAGCACCGCGGCGAGCCAGTCGTCGACCACTGCGCCCGGTGACAGCGGCACCACTGCCGTCGACAGCACGGGCGGCGTCGGCTCGTCGTCGAGTGACGGCGGCAGTACCGGCGGCGCAGCGACCGACCCCGGCTGCATCGAGTGCGTCGTGCTCGCCGATGGCCTCACCGGCGGGCGCGGCATCGCCGTCGACGGCACCCACGTCTACTTCACCGATCAGAGCGCCGGTACGCTCGCGCGCGCGCCCAAGGGCGGCGGCGACATCGAGCTGCTCGCGAGCGGACTCGACGCCCCCTACGACGTCGCGGTCGCGGATGGGTGGGTCTACTGGACCGAGTTCGTCGACGCTGGCGCCGTCGCTCGCATGCCGGTCGCCGGTGGTGCGACCGAGGTCTTCGATGACGACGACGAACGCCCGCGCGCCATCGCCGTCGATGGCTCGCACGTGTACTGGACCACGTTCGGCTCGGGGATCGGCGGAGTCTGGCGCGCGTCGTTGGCGGGCGGCACCGCGGAGAAGCTGCTCGGCGCATACGCTGGCATCGCCGACATCGTGCTCGACGGGACCCGGTTCTACGTCACGTCACACGATCCGGAACCCGGCGGCGGTGGGGTCACGTTCATCGAGCCACCCCCGCCCGCGGACTCGCCAGGCGCGTTGGTGTCGGTGCCGCTCGCCGGTGATGCCGACGGCACGCAGCAGCAGATCCTCGCCACGGATCTCGCACAGCCATGGAACCTCGCGATGGTCGGTGGCTCCTTCGTCTGGGCCCAAGGCGATGGCCCGTCCGCGAACAACCCCAACACCATCATGGCGCTGGCGGCAGCCGGCGGTGAAGCGAGCCCGGTCGCCAGCGATCAAGCGGCGCCGTGGGGCGTGGCGGCCGACGCCGACGCGGTGTACTGGACCGACGTGACCGAGGTGAAGTCGGCACCCCATCGCGGTGGCGCGCCCACCGTGCTCGCGACCCAGCAGAACGAGGCGCGATCGATCGCCGTCGACGACGCCGGGGTCTACTGGATCACGAAGACCCGCGTGCTGCAGCTTCCGAAGTCGTAGCGAGCCGCCGTCGCTCACGCGCCCGACGCCAGCGCGAGCGGCTGCGGTCGCGTGTGCGCGGCGAAGCGGTCGGTCCAGCACAGCATCGCATCGTCTCGCACGCCGGCGGCGCGCAGCAACGCGACCGCGTCGTCCGACTCGACCCACGGCAGCACCACGAAGGTGGCGTCGAGATGGCGCTGCACGTTCGCCTGATCGAGCGGCTGGACGGTGACGCCCATGAAGCTGGCGCCGGCCCGGTGCGCGCGCCAGTCGAGCGCGGCCACCACGTCGAGCCCCTCGAGATCCACATCCTGTGCGAACACGCCGAAGTAGCGGTCCATCGCCGGCACGATCACCACCGGCGTGCTTGCGGCCTTGCAGCGATCGAGCGCGGCCTGGAAGTCGGCGTAGAACGACGCCACGTGGGGGATGCGTCGCGCCGCGAGGTGCATCTTGCGATTGCATGCATCGCACACGATGTTGTAGCCCTGCACGCCGACGATCGCGCGGGTGGCGATCGGCGTGTCGCCGGGCCCCGGCGGATACGGCAGCTCGAGTGTCTCGGCGTGGTTGCAGCTGGGGCACTCGACGGTGATGCACGAGTGCTGGGGGCCGGTGGCGCGGCCGTGGCGGACGATTGCCGGTCGCGTGCGGTGGTTGCGGTCGTTCAGCTCGCGCAGCGCGACGTAGTGCTCGAGGAAGCGCTCGTCGGATAGCTCGGTGAGGTTGACCTGCCCGCGCCACAGGTAGCTCGAGATGTCGCACATGCTGCGGATGAACTCGACGCGATCGCCGATCAGCCCCCGCTCCAGCGCGCGGGCGTACAGCCGCGTGCCGGGGTAGGGGATCACCGCCGACCAGTCGACGAACATGAGGTCGTGCTCGCGCTGGAACGCGAGCGACTCCTGCAGCGTCTGCTCGGTCTCGGCTGGGTCGCCGAACAGGAAGTTGGCCTGGATGCCGATCTTCGCGTTGCGCGTGAGCTCGACCGCGCGGGCGATCTGCGCGGCGGTGATCTTCTTGTCCATGCTGTCGAGCACGGTGTCGCTGCCGCTCTCGAAGCCGAACGAGATGTGCCGGCAGCCGGCCCTGCGCATGCGGTGCAGCAGCTCTTGATCGAGCTGATCGACGCGCAGCTGGCAGAACCACGAGACCTGGATGCCGCGCTGCTCGAGGAGGTCGCAGAACTCGATGATGCGCTTCTTGTTGGCCGAGAACAGCTCGTCGTAGATCGAGATGTGGGTGGCGTCGGTGCGGGCGAGGATCGACTCGATGTGATCGACGACGTTCTCCATCGAGTGTCGCCGGTACTTGCCCATGCCGGCGTGGTAGCAGAACGTGCAGCGAAACGGGCACGAGCGGCTGGCGGTGATGGGCACAGTCTTGCCGGCGTGGAAGCGGGTCTCGTGATACGTGACCTGCATCGTCGACTGCAGCTCCATCTCGCGCGCGATGCCGAAGAGCTCGAGGTCGGGGAACGGCAGCTCGTCGAGGTTGGCGATCGAGGGCCCGTCACCGGTCGCGCGGGGGGTCTCGCCGTCCCAGTACCAGATGCCGGCGACGCTCGCGGGGTCGCCCGCAGCGGTGATCACGGCCAGCAGATCGCGGAAGATCAGCTCACCCTCGCTGACGACCATGTAGTCCGGCCGCAGCGTCCGCATCACCAGCTCGCTCTCGCACGAGGTGATGCCGCCGCCCAGCACGATGGGCGCGGCGCAGCGGGGGCGCAGGAACTCGATCAACGACTCGATCGCGTTGAACGCGACGGTGAGCCCGGTGATGCCGATGGCGTCGAACGAGTGCTCGCGCAGCAGCCGGGCCAGCTCGGCCCGACCTGCGTCGTGATCGTGGTGGTTGAGGTTGCATGCCACGACCTCGTGTCCGCACTGGCGGATGTACGAAGACACGTAGGCCAAGCCAATCGGGAAGTACGACGAGCTGTAGCGCGGCGAGACGAGCAGCACCTTGGCCGGACGTGACGACGCGGGGGAATCGCCGGGGCGGCGCTGGAGCTGGACGAGTGATGCCATGGCCGCGATCGAGAGATAACGCGGTGGCCATGGGCGGCAAGCCGCGGACCGATTTGGGCCGTCGCGACCAGGCGCGCGGCTGCGCTCGTCAGACCAGCGTCAGCGCGAGCGCGATCGCGGCCGGCAGCGCCTGCAGCACCAAGATGCTGCGCTTGGCCGTGAACCCGCCGTACAGCCCGACCACGATCACGAAGCCGAGCAGCACGCGGGTCGCCGGCACGTCGCCGGCGGTGGTGGCCCACACCAGCGCGCCCGCCAGCGCGCCGTTGTACACGCCCTGGTTGGCCGCGAGCACGCGGGTGGTCTCGGCTTGTTCTGCGCTCTGGCCGAAGCGGCGTCGCACGCCGGGCGTCGTCCACAGGAACGTCTCGAAGACCATGAAGACGACGTGGAGGAACGCGACCAGCAGGGTCATCACGGTGGCGGCCATCGGCGACGATTCTTGAGCGATCGCTCAAGAATCGTCAAGCCCGCCGGGCCGAGCGTCGCGAACCGCCGAGCAACGGCAGCTGCAGCGCGCCGAGGGTCTGGTCGGCGAGGCTGCGCAGGTGGGGGGCGGTGGTGCCGGCGCGGGCCAGCACGTGGATCGCGATCACCGTGCTCGACACCAGGGCCGCGCCGCGGTGGGCGTCGGGGCCGCCGCCCAGACACGCGGTGAAGAAGCGCTCCATCGCGGCCATGCGCTCGGCCACGAACGCGCGGGTCGGCGCGTCGAGGTGGGGTCCCTCGACGGCGGTGTTCACCAGCAGGCAGCCGCGGTGGCGTCGGCGCGGCGACGCGATGGTGTCGAGCCACGCGCGGATGGCCTCGGGCCCGGGGCCTCGCAGCAGTCCGTTGCGCTCGGCCTCCCGTGCGAGGTAGCGCTCGAGTGCACGACGAAAGCAGACCTGCTTGCTGCCGAAGGCCGCGTAGAAGCTGCCGGGCTGCAGCGCCATCGCCTCGCACAGATCGCGGACCGAGCACGCCGTATAGCCGCGGTCCCAGAACAGCTCGACCGCTGCATCGGTCGCGATCTCGACGTCGAACTGTCGCGCGCGCGCCATCTCGGAGACGTGTGACTTCGCGCCCACGCGCGAGGTCGTTCGCGTCGTAACGCTAGCCCCCTGGCACGGGCGGAGCAATCCGATCGCGCAGGCGGGGGCGATCGGCGTAGGCTTCGCGGCATGCGACGGATGATGGGCGTACCGGTGTCGATGCTGCTGTTCGCGTGCGCGGACACCGGAGGTGGGGGTGACGTCGGTAGCGGCGGCTCGAGCACGACGACCGGCGATGCGTCGAGTGGCAGCGAGGGCGGCAGCACGGGCGGCAGCTCGGGCGGATCGTCCGGTGGCGCGGCCGACTCGAGCGGCGGCACGACCACCGGCGGGTTGCCCGACTACACCGACTCGCCGTGCTACGGCATGCCGGCCTCGACGCAGGTCTACGACGGGCAGACCCACCAGATCTCGTCGGTCAGCGGCACCTGCCGCGCCGAGGGCGAGCGCACCTTCGTGATCGTTGCCGACGACCTCTGGGAGCAGGGCATCGATCAGAGCGACGTCGCCGGCTTCATGCATCGCTACGAACTCTTCACGCCCGCGGGATCGATCGATCCCGACCAGGGCGTGATCGTGAACGACGAGGCGGTGTTCGGCTCGCTCGACGCCGCCGGACTGCCGGGGGGCAAGGTCGCGATCTTCGTGGTCGACACCAACGGCGGCGGGGATGGCTACCTGTGCAGCTGGTGCGACTATCCCCAGCTGCACCTCGACGGCACCGTGCTCACGCCGCTCGACGGCGACGACGCGCTGTCGATCGCCGCGCACGAGAGCTACCACATCATCCATCGCGGCTACGATGCCGATGAGGTGGCGTGGATCGACGAGAGCATGGCCGAGGCGGCGATGAGCGCGAACGGCTTCTTCACCGACGACGAGTGGCTCGACGACTTCCGCCTCGATCCCGACCAGGACTGGGGGCCCGGCGGCGTCGACTTCGGCACCTTCAACTATGGCGCGGGGCTGCTGTGGGGCACGTATCTCTACGAGCGCGGCGGTGCGCCCTTGATGACCGCGATCACGGCCGAGGCGACCAACGACTGGGCCGGCCTCGACGCCGCGCTCGCCAGTGTCGGTGACGATGATGCCTTCACGGTGTTCCTCGACATGGGTGTGGCGATGATCGCCGACCGCCCCGAGCTCGGCTACGGCTTCGAGAGCTTCGACGTCGGCGAGGTCGCGCGCGAGGGCGATCTCGTCGCGGGCGACGGGGCCACGGGCGCGGTGTACCCCGGTGGCTTCGACGTGTACCGCCTCATTGGTCCCGGCCCGCTGACGATCACTGCCACGGGCGCGGGCATCGGCGCGCGCGCGTTCACGATCACCGACACCATCACGGTCGTCGATCCGGTCGGCGGTGCTTCGCTCGAGGTCGGCGCGCAGGACGATGCGTTCGTGTTCGTCACCGCGGCCGCCGGTGGCATGTACACGCTCGACGTGCAGTGACGTCAGGCCGCGAGCCGATCGCGGTGGGCGAGGCCGGGCAGCACCAGCGTCGAGTCGCCGAACTCGTGCACCTGCAGGTCGTGGGCGAGCGCCCACGCGTGGGCGTGCTCCAGCAGCGATGCATCCGCGAACGCTCCGAGCAACGCGTGGTGGCTGCTGCCGGGCTCGTGCACGCCCGAGAGCACGCCGTCGACGATGCGACGGGTGAACGTCGGCGAGATCCGCAGATCGGTGAGCCCCGAGCCGGCCTGCAGCACGCCGCCGTGCTGCGCCGCGCTGCCCTCGAGCGCGCGCACGACCGAGGTCCCGACCGCGACGACGCGGCCGCCCCGTGCCCGCGCGGCCGCGACCGCAACGACGGTGCTCGCCGGCAGGTCGTAGCGCTCGGGCAGCGGCAGCCGGGCGTCGAGCGCGGGATCGCCGGTTGCCGACAGCCCTGCGGCGTGGGTGAGCATCTCGACCTCGATGCCACGACGTCGCAGCGACAACAGTGTGGCGATCGTAAGCGGTCGACCGGCCGACGGCATCTCGACCGACCACGGTCGCCCGGCATAGCTGGTCTGCACGTCGGACAGCGCGAGCGCGCGTGCCAGGTACGAGTACTGCACGGGTTGACCCCGTCGATACAGCAGCGACCAGACCGCCGCCTCCGGCACGTCGAACGCCAGCCACACCAGCCGCGTCGCCGTGGGATCGACCGCGACCACGTGGGCCTGCACGCGCCCGTCGAGGTCGATGCGTGCGCCCAGCTCCAGCCGCGGCGGTGCCGGTCGGGCGTCGGTGTCGACGCGCCAGCTGCCGTCGCCGAACAGCACCGCGAGCCAGCGCCCCTGCTCGGGCGGGCCCGCCAGGCGCAGCTCGATCGCGGCACCGTGGGCCCGAGCTTGCAGCGAGGCCGGCATCGTCGCTGCATCGTTGAGCACCACCAGATCGCCGGCGCGCAGCAGCTGCGGCAGCTCGCCCACGGTGCGCTCGAAGACCTCGCCGCTGGCGCTGTCGATCGCCAGCAGGCGCTGGGTGTCGCCACCCTTGTCGGGGGTATCGCGGGCCTTCATGCCGTCACCTCGATGTCGGCGGCCTGCACCCGCACGGGCAAGGCGCGCTCGCGTGGGCCGAGCAGTGCGACGATGCGCGCGGCCACGTCGCTCGGGCGTGCCAGCGCGCCGCGGTCGGCGTTGGGGATCGCGTCGGCGTGCATCTGCGTGTCCATCTCGCCGGGGTCGATCGCGAGCACTCGCACCCCAGTGCCGTCGAGTTCCGCGGCCCAGATGCGCGCGAGGTGATCGAGGCCAGCCTTCGACACCGCATAGGCGCCCCAGCGCGGATACGGCTCGACCGCTGCGTCGGAGCTGATGTGCACCAGCGTGCCGTGCCCGCGCAGCACCATCGATCCGACCACGGCATGGGACAGCGCGAATGGGCCGATGAGGTTGGTTGCCATCGTGCTCGCGAACACCCGCGGGTCGGTGTCGGCCAGCAGCTGCAGCGGCACCGCGCCCAGCGTGCTGGCGTTGTGCACCACGATGGTCGCCGGCCCGAAGCGCGCCGCGACGCGGGCGGCGATCGACGGCGCCTGGCTGGGATCACCGACGTCGGCGGCGATCGCCAGCACTTCGCCGTGCTCACCGACCTCGCGGGCCGCACGGGTCAGAGCGTCCTCGTCGCGCGCGAGCATGGCGACCTTCGCTCCGTATCGTGCCAGCGCGTGCGACAGTGCCAGCCCGAGCCCACGGCTCGCCCCGGTGACGATCGCGATCTCGTCGTGCATGTCCATCGTCATCGTCTCTCTCCTTCGAGACGAGGATGGTGCTGCGGTGCCATCTCGACAGCCGCATGGGCAACGCACTGCCCGATGGCCCACGGCTTGGCCGACACCCGGCCGGCCCGACACCCGGCCCCGTGCAGCGCGCGACACTAGGCTGTGTCCGGTTTCCCCGAAACCGTCAAATTCTAGTACCTCGACTAGCGGGCCGGCAGGCATGCAGTTGCGTAGTCGGCCGCCGCGAGCTCGAGCGCGCGGGGCTTGCCGTCGGCATCGACACGCAGGTCGTGGCCCGTCACCGCCGCGAGCGCGGCGACGGCGGTCTCACGCGCGCGCGCGACCGAGTGCTCGCCGGGCTTGGTGGCGCGCTCGACCAGGCTCGGGATCAGCGAGGCCTGCCCGAACGAGCGCGCCATCACGATGTAGCGCTCGGTGACCCACCAGAAGAACTCATCGTCGAAGTGGGGCGCGGCGGCGGCGTAGCGCTCGACGAAGAACCCGCGATCGACTGGCTCGGCGGGGCGCTCGGCGAGCGGCACCGCCTCGAGCACCTCGAGCAGCGCGTCGCTGGCGACCACCACGGGCGCCTCCTCGAGACCGTTGCCGGGGTAGCCGGTGAAGCGGCGCTCGAGCACGTCGCCGTCGTCGTCTTCGAGGCGCACGACGCGATGGAAGTCGCCGGAACTCATCGCCGCGGTCAGGCTGAGTCCCTCCGACGGCAGCGTGACCTCGAACGCGTCGGACACCAACGCGACGCGCGAGGCGGCGAGGAGCGGATCGATCACGCGTGCGCCGACGCGACCGACGCTCGCGACGCCATCGGCACTGTCGCCGCGGTAGTCGAGCCGCGATATCGCCCAGTCGCGGTCGTCGGTGCGCTCGAGCTGCCACAGGTGCAGGCTGAAGCCGTGGCCGTAGCCACTCTCGATCACCACGCGGGTGATCGTGTCGGCGAGCGGATCGCAGGTGCGATGGATCTCGAGCCGGCTGGGCGAGCGCGCCGGAGTCCACAGCTTGCGCAGTCGGGCATCGACCGCACGGACCACCGCGCGGGGGTGACGCTGGCAATCGTAGTGGGCGACGCTCGGAGCCGGTGGCGTCGGCGGTGGAGCGCTCGGGATGCACCATCGCGGCGTCGCGGGGTCGTCGTCCGCGGCCGCGATCGGAGCCGCCTGGGTCGGCGCGGGAGTGGTCGGCGCGGGAGTGGTCGGCGCGTGGGTGGTCGACCGGGGGGCGGCCAAGACCGGCGTGCAGCACGGCAGCAGGAGCATCGAGGTGGCCAGGCGAAGACGCACGAAGCGAGGACAGCGGCTGGCGGCAGAGGTTCTCTCGGCCCCGCGGGTCGCGGGCACTTTGCACGATCGAAGTCCTCGCGGCCGGGTCTAGCTGCGCATGAATCGACGACCATGGACGTGGGGGGTGCTGGCGCTCGCGATCGGCTGCGATCCGGTCGCGCGCAGTCACGGCGAGGCAGACGAGTTTCGCGGCGAGGCGCTCGAGTGCGTCGATCCGGGCTCGGCGTATCAGACCTACGAAGACGAATACGCGCGCATCAGCTCGCCATCGCGGCTGGAGTCGCTCGGCGACGAGCTCGAGCTCGACAAGGGCGGCACCACGGTGACGATCGACAAGGCGGCGACGTACGTCTGCCGCTGCGACGGCGGCTGCGGTGGCAGCGTTTGCCAGGTGAGCGCCGGCCCGATCGACGCCATCTGCACCGGTACCTGCGACGGCACCATCAGCAGCGATGGTCGGCCGTGCTGGGGCTGCGGCTGGCACCGCGCCGATCCACCGCCCAATCCGGCCGATCCCGGCTCGGGCCAGCTCGACCCCACCAACACCCCCGACCCCAAGCCGCCGGGCAGCGACCCCGGACCTGGCTCGGTCGACCCCACGTTCTGAAGCGGAGCCAGCACCCATGCGCTACACCACCTCGATCATCCTCTCGATGTTTTTGGGCGGCCTCGGCTGCGCGGCGCTCGACGACGACGACAGTCTCGAGCTACGCGGCGGAAAGCTGGACGACGTCACCGAGTGCAGCGACGACGACGTCGTGCAGGTCGGCTCGGAGACCAAGGCCTACGCCGTCAAGTCCACCACCGAGATCGTGCTCGCCGACGGCGTCGACTACGAAATCGATCCGAAGAACGGCGTCGTCTACCTCGACGACGGCGTGACCGGCTTCCAGTGCCGCTGCGCCAGTGGCTGCAGTGAGGCCCAGGCCTGCGAGGCTGGCGGCAGCGACCGCGTGCTCACCTGCAGCGGTCAGTGCTCGGGCATCTCCGACGACGGCCAGAGCTGCGGCGGGTGTCAGCTGCACACCGTCGAGGTGCCATCGCCCGGCGGCGGCGCCCCCGGTCAGCTCGATCCCAGCGAAGGCGGGCCGAGCAAGCCGCCGGGCACCGATCCGCCACCCGGCGAGTTCGATCCGGGCGCGTGATGTCAGCGTCAGTGTCGCTGCTGGCCGACGCCGAAGTTGCGCGCGCCGAACGAGAAGCGGCGCACGCGACCGACCACGCCCCGCAAATCGACCCGACGCTGCCGAGCCCAGCCGGCGCGAGTCAGTGCGAGCGTGAGCGCCATGCTCGTGGCCTCGCCGAGCGTCGGCTTGGCGTCGATCCACCGCTGCATGCTGTCGTGCAGCGAGCCGTCGTCGTCACCGTCCTGCTCGAGCGCGGCGATCAACGAGGCGCCGGCCTCGGGGTCGCCGACCATCATCGCGATGAGCACGGTCGCGGGTCCGAACGGCACCTCATCGTCGTCGTGCTGCATGAACACGTCGGCCTGATCACCCAGCGTGCTGCGGATGACGCGATAGACGTTGACGAAGCGCTTCACCGCGCGCGGCGACTTCTGCACCAACGGCACCAGGGCCTGCAGCGCCAGTCGCTCGCGCTCGCCGATCGAGATCGGCTGCACGCGGAGCAGCTCGTCGTCGGCGCCCGACTCGTCGTCCGTCGTCGGCGCGGCGGTGGGCTCGGCGGCGCCGGAGAACGCCTCCGAGAACGCCTCGACCGCGTTGCTCACCGCGGTACCGGCGAGGCTCATGAAGCCCGGCATGCCGCCGTCGTCGCCCTCGCTGGACTCGACGTCGGGTCCCGGGACGCTGCCGCCGCTCGGCTCATCCTCCACGTCGGGGCCCGGGACCTCGGCCGGCGCGGTCTCGACCTCGGGCGGGGGGCCGCCCGCGAGCGCCGGCGTCGAGCTCGGTCGCGGGCGATCGATCCACACCACACGGGTCGGGTCGGCCCGAGGCAACTCGATGCGCTCGCCCTGCGCGACCATGTCGGCGATGAGGTCGCGCGCCGCCGCGGTCGTCATGCGCGGCACCCAGTAGGGGATCTGGAAGATCTTCTCGAGGTAGTCGCGCGGCGTCGCGAGACCGTCGAACGCACCCATCGCGAGCGTGCTGCCCGCGCTCGGGGCCGCGGTGGGGCGCAGCTGCTGGGCGTGCTGATCCTCGAGTGAGCCCACCAGCCACCGCTCGTCGACGGCCACCACCACCACGAACAGCGGGAATGCCAGCAGCAGGTGCACCGCACCCAGCACCTCGACCACGCGCTCGGGTGGGCAGCGATCGAGGTCATCGATGTACAGCACGATGCGCTCGATCGTCGGGTGCATCGGCCAGCCGATCTCGACGATCGCGAGCTCACCGTCGAAGCCGATCTCGACCCGGCGGGCGCCGTCGTGATCGGTCAGCACCCAGCGGTCGAGCGTGGTGTCGTGCACCAGTCGCTCGCCCCGCAGCGGTGCATCGCGGCGCAGCAGCTCGGCCAGACGCGCGGGGATCATCGCCGGACGCAGGCCGTCGACCAGGCTCTGGGGCACGCGCCGACCCAGACGTCCCAGCTCGTCGCGGGGTCCCCCGAGCGGCTCGTCGTCGGCCGTGCGCAGATCGATCTCGTAGGGCGCAGGGTTCTCGTCGCCCTCGACCGGCTCGCAGCGGCTGAAGATCGCGCAGCGTCCGTCGGGTGCGAACGCTCGCACGCGGTCGCCGGATCGCTCGACGCGCACGACCTCGAACGGCTCGGTCGCGTCGGGCTCGAGGCGATGCAGCATGTCGAGCAGGTGCTTGGGCGCCTGCGGCAGCGCGATGCCGGCCACGTGATCGCGCGGCAGGCGGTGGGTGTGCGGTCGCACCAGTCGGCCGAGCCGCTCGAAGTCGCGTCGCACCAGGGCGGGCAGGCCGAGGTGGCGGCGGTAGTCGCTGCTGGCCGCGCGATCGGCCAGGAAGTCGGCGAGCTGCTCTCCGGGGTACAGCCGCGCGATCTCGTCGCGCAACGAGTCGACGCGCGCCCGCTCGGCGTCGTGCTCGGCGCGGGCCTGCTCGACCGCCATCGCGTCGTCGCGCAGGCGCTCGAGTGCCTCACGATCGACCTCCTGCTTCGAGCGCTCGAGCTCGAGCAGCCCCTCTTGGAACGCCTCGATGGCGGCGAGCAGCGCGTCGCTGCGGCCGAGCGCCTTGCGCACCCACGCCAGCAGCAGTGGCATCGCGGCCGCCACCGCCGCCAGATCGGGCAGCCAATCGAGCTGGCGCGCCAGCAGCAAGCCGCCGATCACCAGCGCGATGGCAGCCATGAGCCACCACGCCGCTGGGCCGGTGAACAGCGATCGTGCCGCCCGCAGCGAGTCGGGCATGGCCTTGATGACCGCGGTCGCGCGGCTGCTGCGGAGCACGATCGCGTCCCACAGCTCGCGCGCGGCCGCGATGCCGAGCGTGCCCTCGATCTCCGCGATCGGTCGCTTGAGCTTGGCGTGGCGGCGGAGGATCTCGATCTGATAGGCGAGCGTGCGCTCGCGGGCCGCCTGCTCGCGGCGGCGCATGTCGAGCCGCGCCTGCGCCAGCTCGAGCGCCTGCTTGGCATCGTGGCGGCGGTTCTCGGCATCGTCGAGGCGGTGCAGCAGGCTCTCCCACTGGCGCTGCTCGAGGCCGGGCTCGTCGATCACGTGGGCGTGCAGCCGATCGAAGATGTGCGCCACCAGGCTCGCCCACAGATCGACCTCGACGTAGTTCCACGCGTTGAACTCGACCTGCACCACGTGGCCGACGTAGGCCGGTGGCGGCACGTCGTCGCGCTCACGACGACGGCGCGTGGCAGCCGCGAGCTGCTCGATCCGCTCCCGCAGGCGTCGCATGAAGTAGCTCTTGCCGGAGCCCCACTCACCGAAGAGCCCGATCGACAGCGGCGGATCGATGCCCTCGGACGCGACCAAGCGCGCGAGCGCGTCGACCTCGAGCGTGAAGCCGAGCACGTCGGGGCCGTCGAGGCCGTCGCCGCCGAAGCGCGCCACGCTCGAGGCGACGACCATCGGATGCTGCGGCGCGGCCGGAGTCCGGAGCTCGTCGGGGTCGCGCGCGGGCTCGGGTCCGCTGGCGAGCGCGACGCGGACGTCGGTGAACTTCTCGACGATGTGGCAGCCCTCGACCGCGAACACGCCGGTCAGCAGATCGCGACTGCGGATGATCTCGTCGCCACGGTTCGCGGCGTGCCGTGCCGCGTGGACCAGTGCGAGTGCGGCGTGGGACGACAGCGGCGGAACGCGCTCGCTGGCGACGTAGCTCGCCGAGCGTTGCTCCGCGAGCTCGCTTCCATGTAGCCGCGCGAGCATGACGTCGCGCGAGACGCCGGCGCGATCGAACGCCGCGCGGGCGGGACTCGCCTTGGCGTCATAGAGCGCGACGACGAGGTGCTCGACGTGGACGTGTCGGGCATCGCCGCGCAAGCGATCGGCCAGGCCCAGCACCTCGCGGGCGCCGTCGGACAACGCGAAGTCGGCCAGCAGCCGCGGCACCAACCGCAGCTCGCCACTGCCGCGCGCGTGTCGTCGCAGCGCGCGGTGCGAGCCGATGCGCCGCGCGCTCGGGCTACCCGCGGCATACATCGCCTCGGCGTCGTCGCGGCCGCGCTCGAGCCACCGCGCGGCCTCGTCGAGGTCGCCGAGCCGGCGACCGGCGGCACGGAACACCGCGTCGTCGAGCTCGCGTTGGTTGTCGGCGAGCGGTCGATCGCGCTCGCCGTCGAGCTCGAGCGCGAGCGCATCGTCCAGGCCGCGCCGCAGTGCCTCGGCCGAGAGCCCGAACCGTGCGAGACCGCCGTGCACGTGCTCGCCGGCGTGTTCGAGTAGCGCACGGGCCAGGAAGAGGTCGTCGAAGACGCGGTCGGTGTCGTCGCTGGCGCTGCGTGCGATGGCGTCGCCGAGGGTTGGATCGAGGCTCGGGTGGCCCTCGACCGGCGGGAGCTCGTCGATCCGCGCCCGCACGCGCGCGAGCATGACGGCGAGGTTCGGCTTTCGCACCAGCGACGCCAACGCGCCCAGCAATGCACCGACCGCGGTCGTGCCCTCCGGCGACTCACTGGCACCCGCGTCGAGCGATCGACTCGCGCGGGCGATGTCGGCCTCGAGCGTGGCGGTCGCGGGCCCGTCGATCCACTCCAGCCCGAGGTCCTTCGCGAGTGATCGCAGTGTTCGCGGTGCGTCCATGCCCAGGTTGCACCAAGCCTCGCGCGGCCGGACCCGCGGGGTCAAATGATCGGATGGTCAGGTGCGACGGGCGAGTCGACGACCGAGCGCACCCAGGCCGAGCAGTGCGACGCCGACGCGCCAGGTGTGCCACGGGATGAACACCGCGACGCCGAGGCACGCGAGTAGGCCGAACACCGCAATCGCCCGCGGAAACCGACGCTCGTGGGCTGGCAGCCGCAGTGCCGCGAGGTTGGTGATGCCGTAGTAGACCAACACCGTGAACGCGCTGAAGCTCCACGCCGCGTGCAGATCGCCCACCGCGACGAGGACCGCGATCGCGGACCCGGTGGCGAGCACCGCCCGCACCGGCGATGCGTGGGCGCCCTCGACCGCGGCGAGCCCGGTCGGCAGATCGCCGCGCCGCGCCATCGCCAGCACCACCCGCGACACGCCGAGCAGCAGGTTCAGCACCACGCCTGCCATCGCCGCGACGGCACCGACGGCGATCGCTGTGGGCAACCACGCCGGTGCGATCGCGGCCGCGACCGCCTCGAGCGGGGCCGCGGTGTCGCGGGTGCGTGCCGCCAGGCCCGGGGCGCCGAGCGTGGCGATCGCGACCCAGGTCACCGCGGTGTACAGCAGCGCCGACAGCCCGAGGGTCGCGAGGATCGCCCGCGGGATGTTGCGCGAAGGCTCACGGATCTCTTCGCCGAGGGTCGCGATGCGGCCGTAGCCGGTGTACGCGACGAACATCAGCGCGGTGGCGTGCAGCAGCGACGCCACCGAGTCGGCGCGCAGATCGTCGAGCACGCCGGGATGGACGCCGCGCGCGAGCGCGACCGGCGTGCCGGTGGCGACCAGCGCTCCGAGGGCCACCGCGGTGGTGCCGACGATCACTGCGTTGATGCGACTCGAGCGGCGCATGCCGCCGGCGACCGCGAAGGTCAGCAGCGCGACGACGCCGAGCGCGAGTGCGCTGCGGGACAGCGCGCCGTCGTGGCCGAGTCGCTGCAGCACGTGGGCCGCGAGCGCGAGCGCAGCCGCGGCCGCGCTCGCCGACTTGGCGCACAGGAACATCCACCCCGCGGTGAAGCCCCAGGCGGGCGACAGGTAGCGGTGGCCGTACTCGTAGGTGCCACCGCTGACCGGGTGGGCCGCGGCCAGTTGCGCGCTCGAGAGGCCGTTGGCGGCGGCGATGCACGCGGCCAGCACCACCGCGAGCAGCACCGCCGCGCCGGCGATCTCGGCGGCCAGTCCGATGCTCACGAAGATGCCGGTGCCGACGATCGAGCCCAGGCCCATCGCGATGGCGCCGGGGATCCCGACCACGCGCCGTAGCCCGGCGCTCGGGCTCATCGACGCCGGCTCGAGGGTCGCGCCTGGGGCGGCTGCGGCTCCTTGCACAGCGCCGCCAGCAGTGCATCGGGGTGCTCGAACCATGGTGGATGCGGGGCGTGCTCCACCTCGATGGCCAGATCGACCAGCGTGCCCTGGGTGACGCCGTCGGCGGTCGGAAGGTGGGCGTAGATGGGGTCCTCGAGCGCCTCGTCGAGGGAGATCCACTGCACGCCCAGGTCCTCGTAGGCCTGCAGCAGCGGCTCGATCATCTCGGCATCGAACGCGCCGACGTGCAGCAACAGGATGTGCGCCACCGGGCGGCCCCAGATCTCTCGGCTCGCGGCCTCGTTCCACTGCAGCACGCGGATGGCGTGGCGCAGGAACGTGTCGCGCAGCGCCTGCACGGCGGTGTCGTCGTGGTTGGCCAGACAACGCACGTAGGGCGGGTTGAACGCCCAGTCGTAGAAGTCGATCGTGACCTCGGCGATGCGATGCCGGGTCTTCGCGAGGTGCTCGCGGATCGCCGTGGTGGTGGCGCGATCGGTGCCCTCGAAGAGGTAGGGATAGCGGAACACTCGCCAGCGATCGTCGCCCATGAGCGGCGCGAGCACGGCCTCGTTGGCGTCGATCTCCTTCAGGTACGCGGCCAGGCCGATGTCGCGCAGCCGCGGATGCGAGAAGGTGTGATTGCCAAGCGGCTGGCCGGCGGCGACCCACGCGGCCAACGACGCGCGCTCGTCGTCGCCGTCGGCCTCGCGACCGCCATTGATGAAGCCGTACACCTGCGGCACGTGGTGGGCCGCGAACGCCGCGAGCAATCGCTCGTGCACCTGCAGCCGGGTGACGCCGGGCGGACGCGGGCCATGGGAGGGCAGATCGTCGACGGTGATCGCCACGCGGATCGGCTGCGGCGTCGCGACGGTGGGCGGCGTCGGGTCTACCGTCCGGCGTGGCGGCGCGGCCACCGTGCTCGACGGCGTCGTGGTGGTCGATGGGGACGCCGGTGCGCGGTGGCAGGCGACCAGCGCGAGGGCAGCGAGTGCGAGCGAGGCGAGACGCACGTCCCGCACGCTACGCGCACGCGCGGGCGAATGTCCACACCGCGAGCCGGGGCCGACGCGCGCGTGACTTCGGTTGCAACACGAACGGGTGCGTGTCGACCACGTTCCTCGCTCGTTCGCGAGGGGTCAGGTTGTCAGGCCCGCAGCGATGCTCCATGCTCGGCACCATGCGAAACGTCGCGACCTGGATGGTCGGTTGTTCCCTCGTGCTCGCCGCGGGTTCGCTCGCGCAGGCCAAGCCCAAGCGTTCGAAGGCACCGGCCGAGGTCGTCGAGGCGGCCCCGGAGCCCGTCGCCGGCACCATCGCAGCGGCGGCCAAGGAGGATCCGGTGCTCGCCGCACAGCTCGCGCGGCTCGACTCCGAGGCGCGCACGCGCATCGAGGCGATGACGACCGAGGCCTTCGACGCCGCGTTCATGACGCCCGAGCACAGCCGAACCTACGAGCAGGAGACCGTCGTGGCGCTGATGACCGCGGTGCAGACGGTCGGTGAGGCGGCCGGTGCCAACCCCGAGCTCGCTGCGCTGCTGACCCAGCTCCCCGCCGAGCTGCGTGCGCGCGTCGAGGCCATGCCGATGCCGCGGCTGCAGGCGCTCATCGAGCAGGGCCCCGCCGCCGCGAGCCCGGAGGACCGCGAGCTGCTCGAGGCCTTTGATGCGGCCGCTGGGGCCGCGTTCGAGGCCCAGCTCGGCTACCAGCACGGCAGCATCGCACTGCCCGACGCCGGCGCCACGCTCGAGCTCGGCGAGGGCTTTCGCTTCCTCGGGCCGGACGACGCCGAGCGCGTGCTGACCGAGGCGTGGTCGAACCCGCCGTCGGACGCCAAGCCGCTCGGGATGATCGTGCCCGCGGGCATGGGTGTGTCGGCGCGCGACGGCTTCGGCGTGGTCGTGACCTACGTCGCCGACGGTCACGTCGACGACGACGACGCCGAGGACATCGACTACGACGAGCTCCTGACACAGATGCGCACGCAAGACGCCGCCGACAACCGCGCCCGTGAGGCCGCCGGCCTGCCGTCCCTGACCCTGGCCGGCTGGGCCAAGACGCCACACTACGACGCCGAGCACCACCGGCTGTACTGGGCCCGCGAGCTGCACACGCCCGACGCGCCCGCGACGCTCAACTACGACGTGCGCGTGCTCGGTCGCAAGGGCGTGCTGTCGCTGAACGCGGTCGGCACCATGGACCAGCTCGAGCAGATCGATCCCGCGATGGAGACGCTGCTGGCGAAGGTCACGTTCGCCGACGGCTCGCGCTACGACGACTTCGATCCCGACATCGATCAGGTCGCGGCCTACGGCATCGGCGGTCTCATCGCGGGCAAGGTGCTGCTCAAGACCGGCTTGCTCGCGGGGCTGTTCAAGGCGCTGCTGGCGGGCAAGAAGCTGCTGCTGCTGGCCGGGGCGGGCGTCGTGGCTGCGGTGGGCGCCATCTTCCGCAAGCGCAAGGCGTAGCGGCGCTCGGCCGCTCGCCCTGCCGCGAGCCGCTAGTCGCGATCGCCCGAATCGGGTCGGTGTGCGCGCGTCCGGGGCGTCGCGGGTGCGGGCACGGTCTTGCCGCTGGCGCCGGGCGAAGCCGGCGGGTGTGACTCCGGCTTGCGGCTCACGAGCCGATCGATCTGCACCAACGGCCAGCTCAAGCCGGTGCCGATCCAGCCGGCGACCCGCGAGTGCGCGAGGTCGTCGAGCCAGCTGTAGATGACCGGCGTGGCCACCAGGGTGAGCAGCAGCGACAGCGTCTGGCCGCCGGCGATGACCGAGCCCATCGCGCGGTTGGTGCCCGAGCCCGCGCCGCTCGAGACCAGCAGCGGCACCATGCCGGCGACGAACGCGATCGTCGTCATGAGGATGGGGCGCAGTCGATCGCGGTTGCCGATCATCACGGCGTCGGCGCGGGAGAGGCCCTTGCGACGCAGCGTCCGCATGTGATCGATCTGCAGGATCGAGTTCTTCTTCACCACGCCGAACAACACCATCACGCCGAGCATCGAGTAGAGGTTCAGCGACTGCCCGAGCACGAGCAGCGAGAACACCGCGAACGGCAGCGTCAGCGGTAGCGAGGCCATGATCGTGACGGGCAGCAGCCAGCTCTCGAACTGCGCCGCGAGCACCAGGTACATGAAGGTGAACGACAGGATCACCGCCACCAAGAAGCTCTGCATCGCGCGACCGAGCTCGCGCGATCGACCATAGAGCTGGCCGCGGTAGCCGGGCTCGAGGTCGAGCTCGACGCGGATGCGCTCGAGCGCGTCGATGATGTCTTGCTCCGACGAGCCGGGCAGGGTGTTGATGAAGATCGTCGCTTGCCGCTCGCGGCCGAAGTGGGTGATGACCGCCGGGCCGGTGGTCTCCTCGATGGTCGCGACGTCGGACAGTCGCACCGGACGTCCGGTCTGCGACGCCACCGTCATCTGGGCGATCTGCTCGGGCCGACCGCGCGCGCCGAGCTCGGCACGGACGATGACGTCGTAGCGCTCGCCCGACTCGCTGAAGTCGCTGACGGCGAGGCCACCGACCAGCAGACGCAACGCGTTGGCGACCTCGGCGATCGAGACCCCGAGGTCGGCGGCGCGCCGACGGTCGACCCGGACCGCATACGCCGGGCGGCCGGTGATGAGCGAGGTGCTGGCCTCGCTCACGCCGGGGATCTCCCGCACGCGGCGCAGCATCTCCTGCGTGTACTCGTCGAGCTTCGCGATGTCGGGGCCCGAGATGATGTACTGCACCGGCGCGGCCTGCTGGCCGGAGCCGCCGAACGGGGCGATCGGCGAGATCAGCACGGTCACGTCGTCGGGCAGCACGCCCGCGAGCACCTGCTCGCGGACCTTCACGATGAACTCGTCCTGCGAGAGCTCGCGCTGGTCGGCCGGGATCATGCGAACGTACAGCGAAGCCTGGTTGGGCCCGCGACCCGACAGGTCACCCGCGGGTGCGCCGACGGTGAGCACGGTGGTCGTGACCTCGGGCTGGGTCTTCACCGCCCGCGCCAGGCGTTCACCGAACAGCGCTGTCTGGGCCAGCGCGGTGCCCTCGGGGGCGCGGATCGTGATCTCGAAGCGCGACTCGTCCTCGTTCGGCAGGAAGTTCTTCGGTGTGGCCTTGATGAGCGGGCCCAGCGAGGCCATGGCCGCGACCAGCACGATCGCGACCGCCCAGCGGTAGCGCATCGACCACGCCAGCAGGCGCAGGTAGCCGGTCTCGAGCAAGCGATAGAAGCGACCGTTGTGCTCCTGGTGGCCGCCGGCGGCGAGCACCTGCGCGACCGTGCGCTCGCCGCGGGCCCACGCGCGGAACTCAGCGCGCTCGAGCTTGCGATCGCCCGGGGCCGGGTCGGGGATGAAGCCCATGTCATCGTCGTCGAGCGGCACGGTGACCGCGGCCGCGACCGGATGACCGACGTCGTGGGGCGACATCGGCGGGGTCTCGTCGGCGGGGTGCTGCGGTCGCACGGGCCCCTTCAGCCAGCGCGCGCACAACATCGGCGTCAGCGTGAACGACACGAACATCGACACCAGGATCGAGAACGACATCGTGAAGCCGAAGCTGCCCATGAAGCGGCCGATGATGCCGCTCATGAACGCGATCGGCAGGAACACCGCGATCAGCGACAGCGAGGTCGCCAGCACCGCGAGCCCGATCTCCTGGGTCGCCACGACCGCAGCACGACTGGGGGAGTAGCCCTTCTCCTCGATGAACCGCACGATGTTCTCGAGCACCACGATCGCGTCGTCGATGACGATACCGACCGACAGCGTGAGGCCCAGCAGCGTGATCATGTTGAGCGTGAGGCCCAGCGCATTGATCAGGGTGAAGGTCGAGATGATGGAGATGGGGATCGCCAGCGCCGCGATGATGGTCGAGCGACCGTTGCGCAGGAACGCCAACACCACCAGCGCCGCGAAGATCGAGCCGATGACGAGGTGCTCCTCGACGGCGTGGATGGAGTTCGAGATGAACTCGCTCTCGTCGCGCACGATCTCGAGCCGGTAGCTCGGCGGGATCTCGCGCTCGACCTCGGCGATGCGCTCGCGCAGGGCCTCGACCACCGCGACGGTGTTGGCGCCCGACTGCTTGCGCACGTTCAGCACGACCACCGATTCGCCGTCGATGGTGGCGAACGACTCCGGGTCGCGGCCGACGTCACGCACCGCCGCGACGTCGCGGATGCGGATCACGGTGCCACCGCGCAGCGCCACCGGGATGGCCTCGAACTCGCGCGGGTCGGCGATGCGACCCGCGACCCGCAACTGCAGCGTGCGCTCGCCCTGATCGACGTTGCCGCCGGGAATCTCGACGTTCTCGGCCGCCAGCGCGCGCTGCACGTCGCGCACGGTGAGGTCGACGCCGGCCAGTTTGCGCGGGTCGACCACCACCTGGATCTCGCGCTCGCGGCTACCCGAGAGCGAGATGCCACCGACGCCGCCGAGTGACTCGATGCGTCGGCGGATGACGCGGTCGGCGTAGTCGGTGACCTCGAGCAGCGAGCGGGTGCTGCGGACGGCGACCAACATGACCGGCGCCGCGTCGGGATCGATGCGCTCGACCCGGGGCTGTTCGACGCCCTCGGGCAACGTCGAGACCACGCGGGCGACGCGGTCGCGGACCTCCTCGGAGGCCTCGCCGAGGCTCTTCTCCAGCTCGAAGCGCGCCATCACGACGCTGAAGCCCTCGTACGAGTTGGAGGTCAGCTCGTCGAGACCGGCGATCGAGTTCAGCTGCTCTTCGATGCGCTCGGTGACCTCGGTCTCGATCTGCTCCGGCGACGCGCCGGGCAGGACCGTCGTCACGACGATCGCGGGGAAGTCGATCTTGGGGAATCGGTCGACGCCGAGCTCCGAGACGCTGGCGATGCCGAACACCGAGAGTGCGAGCACCAGCACCCACGTGAACACGGGGTGCCGAACACAGATGCGTGCGAGCCACTGCATGATTCGGTTCCTACTCCGCGTCCAGCACGTTCACTGCGACGCCATCGCCCAGCTTGTCGAAGCCGTCGATCGCCACGCGTTCGCCCTCGCCAAGGCCCTCGGCGACGATGATCTTGTCGCCGACGCGATCGGCGATCGAGACCACCCGCTCGGTGATGCTGCTGCCGTTGACGACGAACACCCGCGACACGCCCGCGGCGGTACGGACCGCTTCGGCGGGCAGCTCGCTCACGGTCTGCCGCTCGCCGGTCTGCAGCCGTGCGGTGGCGAACAGGCCGGGGCGCAGCACGCCGTCGTCGTTGGGTACCACCGCCTCGACGGTGAGCGCTCGGGTGTTGCGCTCGACCGACGCACTGACGTAGCGCACGGTGGCTTCGAAGGTGCGCTCGGCGATCGCGTCGATGCGCAGGGTCACCTTCTGACCGGGCTGTACCTGCTGCAGGTGCTGCTGCGGCACCGCGAGCTCGATGCGTAGCGGCTGCACGCGGACCAGGTGCACCAACGCGGTCTGCGGCGAGACGTACTCACCGACCGAGACCAGGCGGTCGGCGATCTCGCCCGCGAACGGGGCTCGCACCAGCGCCTCGTCGCGCTGGGTCTGCGCCTGCTCGAGCGAGGTCTTGGCGGCGGAGACCGCGGCGACCTGCGCGCGCGCGGAGTTCAGCGCGCTCTGGTAGCGGTCCTGTGCCGACGCCGCGCGCGTGCGGAGCTGATCGAGATCGCTGGCCGAGACCGCGCCGCTGGCGACGAGCTTCTCGCTGCGCTCGAGCTCGCTCTGTGCCAGCTTGGCCTCGGCCTTGGCCGCCTGCACGTCGGGCAGGGTCTCGGGCGAGGGGGCGCCGCCGTTGGCCTTGATGCCGAGGCGCGCGCGCGCCTGTGCGAGCTGGTCCCGCGCGGCCTTGGCCGCGAGCTCGTAGTCGACGTCGCGCAGGCGGATGAGCGGCGCGTCGGCCTCGACCCGGCTGCCACGCTCCACGAAGACCTCGACCACGCGGCCCGAGACCACCGAAGTCACACGCGACTCTTCGTCGGCGAGCAGGGTGCCGTCGAGCACGAGCTCGGCCGGGCGGATGATCTTGCGCACCGCCGCGACGTGGATGTCGACCGGCGCGGCCTCGTCGCGCTGGACCACCTCGGCGGTCTTCGCCTTGGTGCAGCCGCCGAGCGGGAGGATGAGCGTGGTCAGCAGAGCTGCGCTCGCGAGGGTGAACGTGCGTGTCATGTTCCGGTTCGCCGTGAACGAGTCGTGGTTTGCGCGGCCCAGCGCGGGGCGCCGCGTCGGCCGGGGGCCAGCAGGTGCAGAATGGTCTCCGCGGCCGGGCGCGGCAGCGGATGGTGCGGCACGTCGATCGACAGGCCGCGGAAGAGGAACATCAGCAGTCGGCCGATCTCGTCGGCGTCGATGTTCGGATCGATGTCACCTTCGCGTTGCGCCCGCGCGATGAGGTCGCGAAGGCGCCGACGGAGGCGAATCATGTGCTTGCTCAGGCGCGCGCGGAGCTCGGGGGTGCCGACTTCGCCCTGGAAGACCGCATGCATCACGACCCGGACCGGGTCGGGCCCATCGAGCATCTCGCAGCGCCGCGTGATCGAGGCCGTGATGCGATCGATCGCCCGCTCGGTGGTGGGGGCCAGATCGGCGTCGATGCGCTCCATGACCTCGGCCACCAGCGCCTCGAACACGGCCTCCTTGCCGGCGAAGTAGTGGTACAGCAGACCGTGGCTGAAGTTCGCCTCGCGGGCGATGTCGGCCACCTTCGCGCGTGCGAGGCCCTTGGCTGCGAACACGCGCAGCGCCGCATCGAGGATGTGGCGGCGACGCACCTCACGGAGCTCGGCGTTCTCTTTGGTGGAGCGGGGCATGGCGCGGGAGTTTTTGGTTGAACGGTCAGTCAATCCTTAGCGTACCGACGCTGCCCGTCAAGTCGCGCTCGTGCCGCGTGACGAGGTACGGAGGTGAGGGACCGGATGTTTCGTGCGCCGATACCGGACGGGTCCCGTGCGCGCGGGTCTTCGAGCGGGGCGCTGTGCTCGCGCGTCGGGTCACCGGCCGGTGGCACCGCGCCGGCCGACCACGGGCATCCGTAGTCGCCCGCGCGCCACCGCCCGAAGAGGTGAGCCGTCGCGTGTGTGATCGCATGGCCGCGTGCCCGGCGGGTAGTACACTGCCCGCGCAGATGGAACAGCCCTACGTCGACCCACGGCTCGATCTCGAGGACGAGATCCTGCGCCTCAAGCGGGAGCGCAACGCGGTGATCCTCGCGCACTACTACCAGGAGAGCGAGATCCAGGGCTTGGCGGACTTCATCGGCGACTCGCTGCAGCTGGCCCAGGCCGCGCGCGACACCACCGCCGACGTCATCGTGTTCTGCGGGGTCCACTTCATGGCCGAGACCGCGAAGATCCTCAATCCCACGCGGACGGTGCTCTTGCCCGACCTCGACGCGGGTTGCTCGCTCGCCAGCGGCTGCCCCGGCGATCGGTTCAAGGCCTGGCGCGAGCGCCACCCGGGTGCGGTCGCCATCAGCTACATCAACTGCACCGCCGAGGTGAAGGCCGCCAGCGACATCATCTGCACCTCGTCGAACGCGGTGAAGGTGGTGAACTCGGTGCCCGAGGGCACACCGATCCTGTTCGCACCCGACCGCAACCTCGGCCGCTGGCTCATGCAGCAGACCGGCCGCGAGATGATCCTGTGGCCGGGCTCGTGCATCGTGCACGAGACCTTCAGCGAGCGAAAGTTGATCGCGCTCAAGGCCGAGCACCCGACCGCCCAGGTCATCGCGCACCCCGAGTGCGAGCCGCAGGTGCTGGCGATGGCCGACTTCATCGGCTCGACCACCAGGCTGCTCGAGTACGCCGTGAACTCGCCCCACGACACCTTCATCGTCGTGACCGAGGCCGGCATCCTCACGCAGATGACCAAGCAGGCCCCGCACAAGACCTTCGTGCCGGCGCCGCCGCAGGCCCAGTGCGCGTGCAACGAGTGCCCGTTCATGCGGCTCAACACGCTCGAGAAGCTCTACGTGTGCCTGCGTGACATGTCGCCCGAGCTCGACATGCCGGTCGCGCTGCGCGAGGCCGCCAAGGCGCCGATCGACCGCATGCTCGCGCTGTCGTAGCGGCGCCGTCGATGCGAAGTGGGTCGCGCGCTACCGGCGTCCCACCGTGATTGGTCAGTGGGCGATGTCGGCGGCCTGCGACTGCGTGAGCACGGTACACGAGCCGAGCCCACACGACGTCTTGTACGACGCCTGCCGCTCACAGCCGCGTGCACCCCACGTGGCGTTCTTCACGCCCATGAATTTGTGATCGTCGCTGATCTTGGTGAGCTCGATGCTCGCCTCGTCGCACTGTAGATCGTAGCCCGCCTGATGCCGGACCTTTTCCTCCGCGCCCGCGCTCGCGCACGCACCGAGCACGACCAACAGACCTCCAAGCAACCACTCTCGCGTCTTCATCACGGATCCTCCGCGCGGGTCGTCCCGCTGCGGCAACCCGGGTCGGCTCGCGATGGCGCTTCGTTGCACCCTTCGCGTCGATGCATGCACGGACATGACCGGCTGACGCATCGTCGACTCCGCGACCGACGTGAGCGCTGGCTACGTGACCCTGCGGGAGAACCGTGCCCGAGCCGGACCCGCCGGTCCGTGCCGTCCGCGAGGGTCGTCGTCAGCCCGGGCCGGCGGGTCGCTCGCCCACGGGATCGCGCACCAGGTGTACCGTGCGGGTCGGGAACGCGAACGAGCTGCCCGCGCGCTCGACCACGCCCATGAACGCCAGCAGCACGTCCTCGCGCAGCGCGACGAACTCGTTCCAGTCCGAGGTCGCGAACCACACCATGATCTCGAGATCGAGCGACGACGCGCCGAAGCCGACGAAGCGGACCATGATGTTGTCCTTCCACGTCTTGGGGTGCTCGGCGAGGATCGTGCGCAGGCCCTCGAGGATCTCGCGGATCTGCGCCTCGCTGGTGCCGTAGGTGAGGCCGAGCGTGCACGCCAGGCGCAGGCGATCGCGGGCAGCCAAGGTCTCGAGTCGCATGTCGGCGAGCTTGCCGTTGGGGATCGTGATGACGGTACGATCGAGGGTGCGAAACCGGGTCGATCGCAGGCCGATGGCCTCGACGGTGCCGACGAAGTCCTCGACCCGCACGAAGTCGCCCTCGCGGAAGGGCTGATCGGCCCCGATCGCGAACGCACCGATGAGGTTCTCGAAGCTCTTCTGCGCGGCGAGGGCCACCGCGAGACCGCCGATGCCGAGGCCCGCGAGCAGGCTCGCGATGGGGTAGTCGAGCTTGGCGAACACCGCGACGATCGCGAGCGCACCGACCACGACCTTGACGATGCGCGAGGCCAGCGGCAGCAGGGCCTTGGTGCCGCTGCGCGCCGCGGCCCAGCTGGAGCGGTTGACCATGTCGGCGAGCAGGTCGACCGCGCGCAGCGCCCCCCAGAACACCAGCAGCACCAGCACCGCGCCGAAGATCTCGTGCATCAGCGCCTCCGGGCGCGGCAGCAGCGACAGCAGCGGCAGCGTCACGCGGCACACCGCCAGCGTCCACAGCAGCGTGAGCGGGCCGGAGAACCGCCGTAGCAGCATGTCGTCGGCCTCGGTCCGCGTGCGCGCGACCAGCGGTCCGACCATGCGTCGCGTGATGCGGCCCAGCGCCCAGCCGGCGAACCACGCCAACGCGAGCCAGCCCGGCAGCGCGAGCCACTGCCAGTACGCGAGGCCGCCCCAGCCGGTGCGCAGCAGCGGCTCGGGCAAGTTGTCGATCAGCCAGCGATCGTGCAGCGACTCGTACCACGCATCGACGTTCTGCACGGTCTTGCGCGAGAACACCCAGCGTGGGGTCCCGCGGCTGCGACGCTGCAGCAGCACGTCGACCGCCTCGGCCTCGTCGCCGCTGTCGGGCACGATCTCCCCGATGCGCTCGACCGTGCGCGGCAGGCCGTCGGCAACATCGCCTTCGGGCTTGCCCGACAGCAGCTCGGGGTTGATCGACGCGGACCGCGACAGCACCGCGTGCAGCCGTCGCGCGAGCTCGGGGCCCTGAGCTGCGTCGCCACGCCCGAGATCGACGTAGGCAGCAGCCTCCTCGAACTCGCCGCGGTCGCCCAGCTCGAGGAACGCGTCGACGATCGCCTGCGGCGAGTCGGGCGCGGCGATCGGCTCCTGCTCCGCCTTCTCGGACGGGGTCGCCGGGGTCGCGGGGCCCGCATGGGCGTGGCCAGCGAGCGCGAACGCGAACGCGAACGCCATCGACATGGTGCGCCACGGCGAGAACCCGCGCGTGGACCCACGGCCCTGCGAGCGATGCGTTGCGAGTGTGCGGCGAAGCTTGCTCGAACCCCCCATCGTGGGCCGAGGTGTATCACCGACGACGCGTCGTTGCCCCCGTCGAGGTCGAGAAATCCCGCGATCGACCCAAACGACGTGCCGCCGGCGCCCGCTCGAAACCATCCCCGCGTGCGTCGTCCGCGGGGGCCATCACCACAGCCGTTCGAACGTCATCGTGCCGAGCGAGCCGGGGCCGAGGATGTGGTCGTCGGTCGACGCGATGACGCTGATCGGCAGCGGTGGCAGCTGCAGCGCGCCATCCATCG
>WBZX01000666.1_pt1 | contig 29866 bp, 18 predicted proteins | sample 5204211 | NCBI WGS metagenome assembly WBZX01 (sample SAMN12344362, study PRJNA552823) | activated sludge metagenome | biome: Activated sludge suspended growth; feature: Nitrification reactor; material: Wastewater; isolation source: activated sludge from nitrification reactor of wastewater... | reverse complement strand
TCATTTTCCTGCACTTGACTATACCTATGTCGTCGAGACGCAACCCTTGAAGACTGGAGGCGCGATAAAATATGCATTGTCCCTGGCAAAAGAAGATCATGTCCTGGTGATGAATGGAGACACGCTATTCAAGGCTAGGATAGATGAATTGGAAGCACTGCATCTGCGTGAGAACGCAGAATGCACACTGGCGTTGAAGCCCATGCAACAGTTTGACAGATATGGTGCAGTGACCACCTCTGCGGATGGCAGGATCATGGCATTTGAAGAAAAGAAATACCTCGACCATGGAAATATCAATGGCGGTGTTTATCTGTTGGATCGAAAGCAATTTGAAGCCCATCCCTGGCCTGAGGTATTTTCATTTGAGTCAGACTATCTGCAAAAATATTGTGGGGAGAAAAAGTTTTATGGTGTAGTGCAGGATCACTATTTTATTGATATCGGAATTCCTGAAGATTTTGCGAGGGCGCAGCATGAATTGAAGCACTTCCCCTTTCCGCCTGATGTGCTCGATGGCACATGGACATTGTTCCTTGATCGTGATGGGGTGATCAATATCAACAAGGATGATAGTTATATCTTCAACCGGGATGAGTTTGTTTTCTCGGAGGGGGCATTAGAAGCTATCTCGAGGCTCAGTGATTTGTTTGGAAGGATTATTGTAGTCACCAATCAGCGTGGGGTAGGGAAGGGATTGATGTCAGAGGAGGATCTGCATGATATCCATGGGTATATGAAGGATAAAATAGAGAGGACTTGTGGGCGTATAGATGATATCTTTTATTGCATTTCGATTGATGATGCACATCCGGATCGTAAGCCGAGCCCAGGCATGGCCTACAGGGCAAAGGAAAAATTTCCGGAAATTGACTTTGCTAAATCGATCATGGTGGGGGACAAATCCGGGGATATGCAATGGGGCAGGAATATCGGCGCCATGACCGTATGGATCACTTCAAAGCGATATAGGGATACTGTCAATCCACTTGAGATCGACCTGGCTTGTAATTCACTCTTCGAATTTGCTCATCATTTTCAATTCTCCTCATAGTGACTGATCATACGATAATCTGGCTGGGCGGACTCTACTGCGTTGGTTTTGCCGTGTTCCACAGCCAGTTCTGGCGACTGTTTGACTGGAAAAATGAACTGGCGAAATTGTCTAAACCCAATAAGGCGATTATGCAGATCGCTAATCTCCGGTTGATTTATTTTTTCCTTTTTGCAGGTGCCATCTGCTTTATTTTTCCGGACGAGCTGAGTGCCACTTCACTAGGGCATTTTTTCCTGATGGGGATGTCCCTCTTCTGGCTGGGTCGTACGGTGGAGCAATTTATTTTTCTCAGGATAGATCATCCGATGGCGCATTTGCTGACGTATCTGTTTATTATTGGGGCGATCATATTTGCGATACCGGTGGTGATGTAATAAGTTGTGAGTTGTGAGTTGTGAGTTGTGAGTTGTGAATTGTGGGTCGTGAATCGTGAGTCGTGAGAAGTTTATGAACGTCCCCTTGTTCCTTGCCCCAGTTGCTGAGCTGTAGCCCAAGGATGCGGGTAAGCAGGTCGAAGCATCTCCGCCAGCAGTATGATTCCAATTTAAGATTCTATTGGGTATTTGTTCGGAGTATTCAACAATTTATACTGGAGAGAGCACGTAGGTTTCGCACGTCGGAGCGCAGCGCAGATCCCGCCATTGCTATAGCGATGTACGCGGGAGAGCACGGAGGAATAGAAAATGAGATGATTTTATGCCGTGTATTTATTGTTATCAAATATGTTATCTTTTGGCTTGCATTTTGAGTCTACAGGATACTAAGACTACATCCCTTCTTCAAAAATAATGACAATGAAAAACCTATATGTTCTCCTCGTAGGCATCAATGACTATCCGGCGCCCAATCCCAAGCTAAAGGGTTGCATCAAGGATATAGACCAGATCGAAGCATATCTAAAGGAGTATTGTGCAACGGACTACAATCTTAAGATCAGAAGGCTTGAAGATGCTACGGCAACTTATGCCAATGTTAAGGCAGGCTTTCGCGAGCACCTTGGCGCTGCCGGACCTGATGATATCGCATGGTTCCATTACAGCGGACATGGCTCCGAAGAAAAGACGGCTCCTGAGTTCCTTACCCTCGAACCCAATGGAAAGGACCAGACCCTGATCTGCATCGATAGTGGTAACAACGGCGTACCTCATCTGGCGGACAAGGAACTGGCAGTGCTCCTGAATGAGGTGGCTACTAAAAACAAGACAAGCCCACCCCATATCCTTGTCTCTCTGGATTGCTGCCATAGTGGTTCGGGCACCAGGGATGCAGGTGAGGATATCAAATGGTCAGTAAGGGCTGCTCCATCGAGTGGTCTTACCCGGACACTTGATTCATATGCTGATGGATACTACTCCAGGCTCAGGAGCCTTGAAGTCCCGACCTCTAAGCATGTGGTGCTCTCTGCCTGCAAGAGCACACAGTTAGCCGGAGATATGCCTCAGGGTGGTGCATTTACAACTGGACTGATCAAAGCACTTAAGGCAGCTAAGGGTAATCTGAGTTACACCGACCTCTTCCTCAAGGCAAGAACTGCAGTGCAGGCATCGCGCGATAACCAGACACCTCAATTTGATACGGTACAAAATTTTGATCCCTATACCCGCTTTCTTGAAGGTTCTCCGACGGGGGAGCGTGATCTCTATGAGGTGGTCAAGCAGGATGGCAACTGGTATGTCAAATGTGGTGCGATACACGGATTGCCTACCAAACCTGCTGCACCTATTGAGTTTGATGTCTATACAGCACCACCGGAGAAAGTCCTCAAGGGATCTGCTAAAATCAAATCAGTTGGTGCGCAGTTGAGCCGTATCGAAGTAGAAGGTGATATCGGTGGGGTATCCAATTTTTTTAAATCACTCACCGGTGAGGAAATGGCATACCGTGCCGCGATCCGTCATCTGCCTACACCTCCTGAACTGGCAATCCTGACTGGTGATGCACAGTTGGTTCAGGCCATTCAAGGCAATGAAAAAATCAAGCCTCGCAATATCGCATGGGCCCAAGCCGGAGAAAAGGCATCGATCGAAGTCAAACTGGATCCTGCAGGAATCACTGTCATAGACCTTGATAAAAACAGGAAGGCATTTGTCACGGATGGCAGCACACCTGATGATATCACTACCGTGATGGATGCACTTGACAAGGTCGTTGACTGGCGCCGATTTATAGAGTTGCAAAACAAAAACCAGGCTTCGCGGGTGAAGGAGATGGTGCAATATGAGTTGCACGAAATCAATGAAGAAGGCGGTATCAAAAAGCATACAGCACCTGCGGTCAGGATATTTGCGACCAGTGAAAGTATGGCCAACCGCATACCAGCCTTCAGGCCGGTAGTGCATGTGAGCAATATCCAGCAGCCATTGTACTTCTATCTCTTTTTTGTGGCTTTTGATTATTCGATCTCATGTCCGGGAGGAGAGATCATCTACAGGCCATCAGAGCATGAGGATAAGTCTAACGTAGAGATTCCGCTGTGGAAGAAGACACTCGGGTGGGGGCCTGCAAAGGATAATGCAGAAGACACCTGTCACTTTAAGCTTCTGGTGACTACGGAGCAGCTCGATTATCAGCAATTTCTGCAGAGTGGATTAGGCGCGCACAGGGGGGATATCCTTGGTGAGCCTACACCGGAAAAAGTATTTGATGACTGGGCCGCATGGGATATCGCAGTGACGATGGTGCGTCAGGACAATACCATATCTGCTTCGGGTGATATCACTATGGCGGATGGTAATGTGACGATCAAGGCCCATCCCGGGATCACCGCTTCTGTGAGCATTGGTCAGGCTGCTTCAAATACAAGAGGGGCGGGAGCTGTTCAGGCTTTTTCAAGATTGCAAAATGGGGAGAGGGTACAACTGATGGACTTCAGTCCGAGCAGGAGCGTGCAGACCCAAAATGTGATTGAGATCAATGATATCAGGCTGGAGAGTGAAAACGCACTGGAGAAGCAACCACTCGAGATCACCTTGCGTCAAAGCGGTGCAGCCAATGAACTGATCTTGCCTGTGGCCTTTGACGGGCATCATTTCCGTGTAGTAGGTGATGCTGTATCGGATGACCAGGGCACACACATCAGGGTGCGCGAAATTCCAGACATCAGTACGACGAGTGCAGATGGAGCAGGGGAGCGGGGTATCTTCAAGTCACTGAAGATGACGTTGTGCAAGGTGGCTCTCGAACAGCAGGATGTCAATCAGCTCCGGTATGTGCAGAAGATGGATGATGGATCCATCACCTTGCAACGTGAAAGTATCGGGATCAAGATAGGTAAGGCTAAGAAAGTATTGCTGGTGCTGCATGGCATGGCAGGGGATGGATTGGACATGTATAAGGCTATACATGACAACCTGCCTGAAGCCAGCCTTCAGGGCTATGACCTGGTGCTTATCTATGATTATGAGAGCCTCAACACTCCGCTCGATGAGACCGCTAAGATGTTGGGCGCTACGTTGGGTGATTATGGATTTGGAAAAGATGAAAAGCGAGTGACCATCATCAGTCATTCGCTGGGTGGGCTGATCGCACGTTGGGTCATCGAACAGGAAGGTGGCAATGCGTATGTCGATCATTGCATCCTCGTCGGGACGCCTAACAATGGTTCGATGTATGGCAAGATCGATGGGTATGTGCGATGGGCGCAGACGGCGCTTGACCTGGCGATCAATTTCATTCCTAACATCGTTCCGTTTTCAGGCGTGCTGCTCAAGTTTCTCAAGACGGCTTCAACACTTGGGGGGTCGATAGCGCAGATTGATCCCAATTCTGATTTTATCAACAAGCTCAATGCGAGTAAAGACCCGGGAACAAAATATACAGTGATCTCAGGAGATGCAGCGGGTATGGATGATTCCGGTGGAGCCTATGATGGTTTCTTTCAAAAAGCAAAATCGCAGCTTGGTAACTGGATGAATAGCAATGAACCTAATGATTTATTTGCACCGGTGAGAAGCCTGCAATGCAAGGAATTGTGGGAAGGACGCAATCCAGAAAACAAGATACTGGATCCGGTGACCAATCATCACTTCGGTTATTTCGTGACGCAGAGTGGGACACGGGATGGTAATACGGTTTGGAAGGTATTGGCGGAGAGGATTTAAAAAGCAGGATAAAAAAAGAAGAGACGCGATCAATCGCATCTCTTCTTTTTTTATCCTATAAAAGTGTTACTCACCTCCACCGGAGGCTTTGCCCCTGACGCCATCACCCATGCCGGTTGCATACGCCACGATGATACCCAGGAGGATATACTTGACGATCGTGTATACAGAATCGGTAAGCGCCTGGTTTAAAGTCATATTGGTGCTGAGTGAAAACCACATCAGGTTGGTCGCAAGCCCTCCAAGGATACCCACCCAGAGGCCGAAGTTCAGGCCGGAGTTGACTTTACTGCCTCCGCCGCTCCATTTACTATAGATGGCCGTAAAAGCCAGGGCAAAGATGACGTAACTGATGATCATCCACATCATGTCTGGTTCAGGCCTCATGCCCGGCATATTCATACTGTCTGTCATGATCATGGTATACCATACCATATCTGCGAGTAAAAGGAAAATAGCACCTGCAATCGTGCCAATAGCTAATTTTTGGACATTCATTTTGTTTAATTATTTAAGGAGTGAGTGAATACGGGTTGTGGTCTCTCTGGCGACCCGGATGTGCATGGGATTGCAATCGGGAAATAAAATGGACCGGGGCGGTCAGGTGGAATAGAGACTACTAAATATAGATATTCTTTTGTATTTGCCAGGGAAACTTTTAAGGGAATTAAAATATGGATTGGTCCCTGAGCTTGCCGTAGGGATAAAAAATGGGATAATCTTTTCTTCACTCTAAGCCCTGGGCTTAGAGCGAAGAAAAGATGGCGTGAGTCCTTTCTCCCCTTCGACAGGCTCAGGGACCTGGTTTAATTTTATTTACCTTTGGTCACAGCGCCCACACACAACTGCATGGCTGAAAAGGAAGTAAGGAAATTGGCTGCCGTCATGTTTACGGATATCGAGGGGTATACGGCATTTGTCCAGAAGGATGAAGCCACCGCCCTCAAGAAAGTGGCCGTCCACCGCCAATTCCTGGAACAATACACTGCGGAATTCAATGGAAAAGTCATCGCCTTTTATGGAGATGGCAGCCTGAGCATCTATGAAAGTGCGCTGGATGCAGTGCACTGTGGCATAGCCATGCAAAAGGCTTACCAGGCGGGGCATCAGATTCCGGTGAGGATTGGCATTCATGTGGGAGACATCGTCATCAGGGAGGACTCTGTATTCGGGGATGGGGTCAATGTGGCTTCCCGGATCCAGGCTTCAGGTATACCCGGATCGGTGTATATCTCAGAGCGGGTGCAGTCCGAACTGGCCAATCATCCGGAGATCAGGACAAAGTCCATCGGCAGGAAAAAGCTGAAGAATGTCACCGCCCCGGTAGAAGTATTTGCTGTGACCAATGAGGGGCTCAATGTGCCTTCGGGCATGACCAGGATGCCTGACCTGAAAAAGTATTACAGGTATATCCCATTTCTCCTGGTGGGAATAGTGGCTACGTGGTTTTTCATGAGGAGGGATCCTGGAGACATGTTTAGCAAAGGGTTTACAAAAGAGACCATCTCCGTTCCCGTCTTCAGCAACAATACGGGCGATCCTGCCTTTGACCACATCGCCCAGATGGGAGCACATTGGATCACCAAGGAACTCAGCAGTACACCCGAAGCCAATGTGGTGTCCTATGAGTCAGCCAGTGAGATGATGCAGATGTCCGGGTTGAGCCTTGATACGAAAAGAGGACGCGCCCAGTATGCTTCGTTGACTGGAGCAGTCAATGTGGTGAAAGCTTCGTATATCCGTATAGGCCGAAAGCTCGATTCCCTAATGATCACTGCCTTCATCACCAATCTCGAATCAGGCCTGATCGTCCAATCACTAAAAGATGCCAGGTGCAGTTCAGAAAACCCAATGGATTGCATCCAAGAGATGGCCAACAATATCAAAGGATACTGGGCCAGTCGAAACGATAAGTTTCTCACGCCTCCAAACTATGAAGCCTACAAGGCATACATGGCTGCAAGGGCGGCATGGCGAGGTGAGGATACGGATTATGTCAAGGCGCAACTCGACAGGGCGATTCAACTGGACAAAGATTTTATAGACCCGTATTTCCTGATGCTTGATTTTTTCTACAACGAGAAAATGAACCAGGCAGCGTATGATACTGTCCAGGTGATCCGCAAGCGGTTTGCTGACCTCAATGAGCGGGAGAAGTATATGCTCAATTACCATGCAGCCGATGTCAATGGCAAGAATGACGAAGCCTATACGTATTTCCTCAATGAGTATGCGATCGATCCGAAGGATATGTTTACCAACAATTCGGCGATGGTCATGGCGCTGATGTACAAGCACAATCCGAGGCAGGCCTTGAAATTTTTCAGGGATATTCCCTTTGACAGCATACAGATCGAGGGTTGCTCCTATTGTGCTGACCGGATCGAACTAGCCATGTGGGCTGCACTCGATACAGATAGTATGGCCCTTGCGGATATCCTCGCGCCAAGGATTGCCAATGCCCTGATCACCCGCAAGAGTTATGGCACGCTGATCATGTACTATGTCTGGAAAAATGATACGGCAAAGATTGATCAACTCATCGTCGATGCACGCAGCCATCCCCGGTATAATGAGACCTGGGAATACCTCAATTACCTTGCCGGCAGATTGTATCTCCTGAGGGGAAATAGAGCACTCTCTTCACGCTACGCGCAGATGTCCATTGCCGCTCATCTCCCTCTTCCTGGCCAGGCCCGGATGCTGGGTAAGAGCTATTATCTCGACAACCAGTTTGACAAGGCGCTGGCTACCTACCAGCAGGCCAGGAAAAAGGCCCCTGATGATCTACGCATCCTCGTGGAGATGGGGATGGTCTATGCTAAGCAAGGGAATATGGCAGAGATGAATAAAGTCATCGATCAGCTGGAAGCACATCGCCCTCCATTTGATTACGGGATGACAGAGTATAATGAAGGCCGCTTGTATGCGATAGCAGGTGATAAGGATAAAGCGGTCAGCTTCATAGAAACGTCCATCAATAAAGGTCAAAAGTTTGATCTGTGGATCACCTTTGACCATGATCCGGATCTGATGAGCTTACGAGAGTATCCGGCGTATTTAAAGTTGATGCAACGATTCAATTGAGCTCCTGTGGCAGGTAAATCGGAAATGATCAAAAAGTAGAGACGCGATTAATCGCGTCTCTACTTTTTGATCAATCCGATATAAGCACTGGCTAAAAACAAAAAGCCGGAATTGCTTCCGGCTTTCTGGGCAATGGGGCATTATGCAATCTTATGACCTTATCTTCAGGAGTGGAGCAGTGTAAGTCTCTCCTGATTCCAGCGTGACAGAGAGATAGTACATGCCTTGCTGAATAGCGCTGATGTCCATTGTCTCAGCAAGGTTAGCTGAGGTATATACTCTGCCTGTTGCATCGATCACGGATACTGTGCCACGTGCTGCGGACTCAAAACCCTGGAAGTGTATTTTATCTGATGCAGGGTTTGGATAAAACTGCAGCTTATGAGTCTGTCCGGGATTGAGTACAGAGCTGATGATCACGTTTTGCCATCCAAACGTTAGCGCCAATGCTTCATCATGAGATGGCTTGAGAATATTCTCGTGAGAATTCTCCAGGGTGAGTGATTCGCTGAGAATAGCATTTTCCTTTGGCTCAAGCTGGAGGTTAAACAGTGCAGAACCTGCCGGAATCGCAACGCCGCTCTCCAGCAATTCCTGAGGCACAATATAGTTGATAGTGACCAGTCCCGGGGTGATGGCAACATGTTTTTCAAAATCAAAGCCCGGTAATACTGACGTCACATTCAGGAAATCGATGTTGATACCTTCATTCCTGATCTTTGCGGAGAAGCCAAGGATCCTTTTGTTTTCGGCCAGGAAAACCGGAATCTGGTACTCCTCTTTCTTATTCAGGATTTCATCGTTGATGTTGAGTACGATTTCCTGCAATGGCAGAGGAGCTGATAAAGCGTAACTGTTATCTATATCACCCATCTTGACGCCGATAAACTTGTAGGCATAAAATGTATTTGAAATATCAGCTGATGGAAGTTGGGTGGCCCGATCTATGAATTTCCAGTTGTGCTCAAACGTAGGTATAAAGGTACCGTCAATAATCTTTGAGAGATAAACTACATCCAGGGTGCTCAGTATGCCATTCTCACTTAGATCAGCAGCAATCATCTGGTATGGGGAAAGGGTGCTGATACCTAACACGTATTCCATGAGGAGTATCTGATCGAGCAAGGTTACACCTGCTGCCAGTGGGCTATCCTTGACCGGTGTCACGATGATGCCTTCCGGATTTTCAAATACATGGCAGCCGGTTTCATCCGTAATCACGCCGGGAATCAATTCGACTCCGGGGATAGGTTCGCCGCCTTCACGCATGACACACACAGTGCTGGTCTCTGTATCCGAGTGTACCGTGATGGTCTGCACATAGGACCAGATTTGATTGGTATTGAATTCTAAGATTTCCCATGTGCGTTGTACAGTATAGGTCGTTTCATCAATCAGTGTAACTAAGTCTGTATAGGATGATGAGAGTGAATTGCAATCTGTGTAGAGCGTTGGTGCTGCATCAAAGGCATTCACTTCGGGGTTCATGGCCAGGTCTTCGGGGTAAATGCAATTGGTATTGACGGTGATGTCAGCAGGCCATTCGACAACGTCGGTATCTGTATGACCACTGGCGCAATCCCCCAGTGGGGTATTCCAGGGAAGCGTATCACAAATCAATATTCCGGTATGCATGACGAAGATGTTTTGGGTGTATTCCCAAATCTGGCCGGTATTCCAGTAGATGATCACCCAGGATCGCTCTATATGCGTCATTCCAGGCGAAAAGAATACCTGGTCATCATAAGCTGTGCCTAACAGGTAGCACGCTTCATCTATGATTTCAGGAAAGGCGTCCCCTGCTTCCGCGAGACCTTCCGCAACCAGGTATTCAGGTGTGAAGGTGAGACCAAGAGATTCACATTCGCCTATGATGGTGATGTCACAGGGCCATTCTACATTGTCATCCGCGGTATGTCCGGAGTTGCAATCACCAAGTGGTGTCGTCCGGCACTCAGTGTCACAGATTTCAAATACGGGATCGCATCCCGGGGCCAGGACTACTATCAATTCACCCCAGCAGGAATTGCCAGTATTCAGGTCAGTAATAGTAACGATAAGCACCTTGTTCGTATCAGCCAACGTGACGATGGGTTCAGGTCGTGGGATATTATTTTCACTGACTTCAACTTCATACTGTTCGGGACAGCCATAGGGCCCTCCTTCGAGGATTAGATCAGGTGTGATGGTTGCCTCTTCACCATAGGAGAGCGTGACAGTGACCTGTGCATTACAGACAAGAGAGGGCGTTGGATTAGGGTATGGATCCCATGAAACGTTGACGGCGCATTGATTGCTATTGCCGGAACCATCCCATATCGTCAGCGTAACTGTGCTGGGGTTTGGGCTTTCACATGTCAGTGCAGCGGGGGTGACATAGTACGTCAGGTTGCCACATGCATCTGTAGAGCCATTGTCAATCTCGTCATAGCTTAATTGGTGTACGCCTTGCGCGTCAAGCACTACATTCAGGCCAGTGGTACATATAATGACAGGATTGACTTTGTCTTCGACAATGACATTAGTGGTACAGGAAAACACCAGGGTACTATTTTCAAAGATATCAAGGGTTATTGAATTGCTGCCAAGGTCAGCGCAGCTTAATGCGGATTGACTCAGGGACGTAGTATAGCCGGTCAGATCTCCCTCCACCAATAAGTCCTCGGGAAATAACGTATACTCTCCATTGGCATCAAGGGAAACATACAGCAGGTCAGTGCATTCAAACTGAGCCTGTATACTCGCCGAAGGGATGTAAAACATCGCCAGGAGGAGAACCGTTTTTAATAGCGTAATTGTTTTTTTCATGATTGATTCAGGTTTAGAAAAAAGGGATTAATGGGATGATCTCTTATTGCCGAGTTCTGCGCGCACCGATCAGGACAAAGGAGATTTTTGGTTTTCTATTTTATTTAATTATATATCCAGCTCCAAGCGAAAGGCTGAGGATGTGGTGATGAAAGGATATAAGGTCATCATATAGGCCATGTGTATATCGAAGGCCTTCGTAGCCTAGTCTTACCTGGAACGTCCAATGCGGACTGATCCTGTACTGAGCACCAACCCCTGCCCCAAATGTGAATGGGGATTTAAGGGCGTATGGATTTTCATTTGCAGTGAATTTTACCGGTTCGTTACCAGGAGCGAATGTCGTTCCATCAGATTGATACAAGAGGTTATAGCCTGCGGTCACCCATACGTTGGTTTCAAAGCGATAGCTGTGATATACCGTTATGCCCAGGATCGCTTCAACATCAAGCCTGTCATGGTAAGTATATCGTGTGGCATTGGTGATCTCCTGGCGATTGACATGAACATCCCCATAAAGATTTTCCACAGTACCATCTTCACCGATGACAATAGCCGTGATCCCTTGTGTGGTATAGTCCTCACTTGAAACGTCCTGGTATTTCATCTGCGTGGTCAGCTTGCTGTATTGCAATCCGCCACCGAGCTGAATTCCTTTAGGCAGCCTGATTGTAGCCTGCAGGGTAGTGGAAAGGTTTTCAAGGCTTTTGATACGTCCTTCCCATTCATCAATGACAGGTTTCAGTTCATCATCAGAGGTTGCCATATCGAGCGTGCTCCAACCATAACCCTGCATGAGCAGGATATTGACGCTGGGTTTGTTTTTTACTTCGATGGAAGTGGGGTGCTCTGGTGAGTAATCACCGGGTGTATAAAGAAGCATCCTAATGGGCAGCGCATTGATCTCCTCTGTAGAATACGGTCCGTTTCTAACAGCATCATAGGTCGCTTCGGCTAGTATGGAGATATCAGCAGTAATGTTTGCATAGCGATCATCGTCCATAGGATCATGGCTGGTCACAAAAGATGAGGGGCCATGGCTGGCAACTGATTTGGATGGAGTATTTCCAGATGATTGGTTTGGGTTAGCAGAAGGATTTAATGAATTAGATGAAAGGGGGTTTTCGGCCTTTTTAGATTTCGCGTTGTGATCAAATGAATGAGTTGATGGGGTGGAATTGTTTTGTTTGTATGATTTCGAATCAGCGATTGACACAGGTTGACTTGTGCTGTTTTGATTTGAAGCAATGCCGTTGTTGACCCCATTGGTGGATTTTACTTCGGCAACAGCTGCGATGGTTGATTGTGAGACTTGTGTATTATTATTTTGAGTGTTGTTTTCAGCCCCTGACAGTGCATAGCGCGTGATACCGCTACCTATCAGCAGTATGCCTGCAAACAAAAGAAAGAAAGCTCCGCGCTTCTTTCGCTTTTTGGGGATGGCATGGGCGGTATTGGCCCATAGCTTATCCTTGTCCACCGGGAGAGTGTAGGTTTTGAGATTTTTCCTGATGTGATCGTATTGGTTCATACGATTGATTTTTTATTGTTGACCAGATAATATTCCTGTACCATTTTTCGTGCTCTCGTGAGTTTTGTTCGTGAGAGGGATTCCTGTATGCCGAGCATATCGCTGATTTCTCTGTGACTATATCCTTCGACAATATGTAGGTTGAAGATGATCCGGTAATGATGGGGCAGCTTGTCCATCAGTGCGAGGATGTCTTCGGATTTTAGCTTTTCAAATACGTCCGGCATTTCCACCAGTTGATCAAATACGCTTTCCTCTTCCGAAAAGCTGAGCCGTTTTGCCTTTCGCAGTTCCTTGAGGCAACAGTTGACTGCTATTTTACAAATCCAGGCAGGCAATGATCCCTTTTCATCAAATGAACTGATCGACCTGAAGACCTGTATGTATGTTTCCTGGAGGGCATCTTCAGCTTTCTGATAATCCCTCAGATAGCGTACGCAGATGCCCATTAACTGATCTGCATAGGTATCTACCAGGTAGCGATATGCCCCTTCATGACCTTGTTTACAACCTTGTATGATTTCGTTTTGTGTCAAGGTGCAGGTAGTCTTTAGAAATCCCGGTATACCTGAAAGTCTCCTTCAATCGGTCTGTAGCCTGCTGTGAGGGGATTGAAAGTTTTGATCCAGAAGGTGCCTTCAAAATGACCGCGGATCCATTGCCCTGATTGCCCGGGAAAATGCGTGATCGTAAATGAAGTAAACCCACAACCTGAAGATGCTGTTGGACAGTAGAGGGAATATCCCTTGGTGCCGAGATGTTTGTCTTCAAAAAGAATATTCAACATATTGTCCTGGTAGCCTCCTTCAGCCATACCTTCGACAAATACATCAAAGTCCAGGTCTGGCTCGTTGCCATCATCTGCTATCAGTAATCTGTCTCCGGGTAGCAAGCTGGTCAGGAGATTCCAATACATTTTCTTTTCTCCGGATACCGTGAGTGACAGATATTCATTTCGAGCCTGATCACAGGCGAAGGATGAATAGATGTTGATGGTATCTGCTGCTTTCCAGTTGATCACAGGGCCTGATTGACCATCAACCATATTAAGGCTTGAAATGTTGATGTTGGCGTTTTTACATATTGGTATATGAAAATTGATATCAGGATTGGCTGAGAAGAGAATGGTCTTGTTTTCCCCTTCCAGTATAGCGAGCTGATTGCTCACCTCATTGTTGTCGCAGTCACGTGTGGTACCTAAGATGAGGGCGTTTTCGATTTCATCTGACGTGAGCTGAATTGGAAAGAGCAACTCTACATCTGATGAAGTAGTAAATGGGACCTGCTGCTCATCACCACAAGGAAATTTGATGTGAGCGGTACATTCGGTTTCTGAGGGCAATTGGAGTGCCCAGGCGCCATTGTTGGTCGTATAGATCAATCTATGCTGGCCTGCATAGGAGATCTCGATGGGGTAATGGGGTGTTGGAAATCCGTTGATCGTCAATGAGCCTGTGACCCTGGTCATTGGTTTGGATGAGGCAGATGCATAATATATTGATCCGTCAAGTGGGATGATCGTTTGATCGGTAGCTGTTCCTGCCGGTACCCATATTCCTTTTTCACTGTTGAAGCTCCAGGATTGTTCCGCTGTGGATGAAGGAATAGAAATATGGGATGCATCCGTTGCTTTGAGTTCGCTGCCATCCGGAGCCATGATGGCAACATAGTAGCATGCTTCGAATGCAAGGCTGACTTCTTTGTTTGTTTGAGAAATGCCGGTATAGCATGGAATGTTGTTTGCATTCTCGCTTGTTGGGTCGAGATATGCAAGGACTGCTTCATATGGCCCCTGGTAAATGGATCCATCAGGATGGGTCAGGCTATTGGCCGGAATCACAAGCGTTGCATCCGGAGTCAGGCTAAAGGTTGCATCTGATGACGTGTGGCCTGGGTGTCGTGACACTGGCGGTATAGCATGATGGGTATAATTGACATCATTTTGTACAAGCGACTGGGTCTTAAAGAAATGGAGATTGGAGGAAGTCGACACCCGGATGATTTCATAATCGCGGTCTATGCCTGTGCCTTTGATTTGAGCATATGGGATAAGGTCAAATGAGGAGGATTGTCCGGCAAATGATTGGACAGGATGATCAGTCACAATGGTTGAAGGGGGTACCACCGACACAAGCCTTGTCGTGATCAGGATCGCTGGTGGATCAGGGTTTTCGATGATCGTGATGACTTCATCGCCGTCTTTATGGCAGGACAGCAACATCATGAGAGCAAATAGACAGATGGGGTAACGCTTCATTTTTCGCTTGTTTCAATGGTATAATCCCTCAAGGAGGTAAAACGCTACAAAATCCTGAAAAAAGGGGGGATTATTTTTTATTAATGCTGCATTGATACCTGATGTAGCAGCTTTCGGTCTGGGTGTAAATATTGATCTTCCCGGACGCGGCAGCCATTGCTAGCCGGAAAGTCAGATCTGCCATCGGGAAGTTGAAGATAACTGCTTGGCAAGGGATTGCTATTTTGGGAAGGATTCAGTCCTTATGAAGTATCTTATTCCCATAGCTTTTATTGCCTTCCTCCCATTATGGGGATATGGCCAGGCTATTGATCTTAAGCTGGACTCGCTGAAGGGTCTATTGAATCAAAAGGCGCCTGCATCTATTACAGCTGAATATTATCGCCAGATCATGTGGCGTATTTTCACCATGGAGGAGGCCAGTTATGAAGATTTTCCTGACCGGTTAGATAGTTTATACCACTGCTGTCTGAAGGATAAGACAGGTAACCCAAAGTATGAGCAGCTCATCAAGGCTGAGGTAGCCTTATTCAAAGGTGCTGCTTTACTCCTGGAGGAGCCTGATTCATCCCAGATTTACATTGAAAAGGCTGTCCGCCTTTTCGGAGCCGTTGGAGATTCTGCTGATATGGCTATGAGTTATGAGTTCCTGGCTCATGTCGCTTCTGCACAAGGGGACAGTCTTGCATTTGCATCTTATTATTCCAGCGCAAATAGGTTGGCCGAACACATCACAGAGCCAAATAAACTGGGTTTGTTTCATAACAATATTGGCATCGCCTGCTATGATTTTGGGCGGTATGCAGAGGCAGCTTCTCATTATTTTGCCGAGCTTGCTATCGTTGAAAAGTATCAAACGCCTCTTTTACTAGAGTACCTGCGAGATATCTATCACAATATAGCTGGGGTCTATAGACGGTTGGGTGATTACAACAATTCAGAGTTATATATTCTGAAAGCTATTGAAACAGCCATAGCAAGCGATCAGGATCCAAGCGATCATTACAGCATGCTTGGATGGGTATATGCTGAAAGCGGAAGGCACAAGCTCGCCCTGCAAGCCTTTCAGTGCGTGGATGATAACCGTGCTAACACCGGAAGGATTGCTGAAAAGTATTTTGGTCAGGCTACATGCTATCGGAATCTTGGGGATGTTCAAACCGCACTTCCCTTAGCCCGAATAGCAGTGCAACTCCTTCCTATCTCCTTGCATAAACAGTGGGGTGCATCAGCTATGCAGGAGTTGGCAGCCTGTGAGTTTGCTGCAGGCTTGATAGATGCAGCTCTGGAACACGCCTCTATAGCCTTTGATGCATTTTCCAATTCAGCTAACAATTGGGGTAAAAGCAGGTCTGTGGAGTTATTGTCGAATATCTATGCAAAAATGGGCGATTATGAGAAAGCACTGCAGTATAGCGAGGAGCGTTTTCGCTATCAGTTTCAGGTCGAACGTCAGCAAAGCAACCGTCAACTTGCCTTTGGTGAGTTTGCCCGGGACAATGCCGCCCGGAATGCAAGACGTGAGGCTGAAGTCAAAGCTGAACTGAATCGCCAACGCTATATTCGCTACGCATTGTTTGCCGGATTGGGTATCCTGGCTTTGCTTGCCTATCTGTTGTACAACAGGTATCGATATAAGCAACGTACCACCGAGCAACTGGAGATTAAAAACCAGGAAGTCGAAGCAGCACGTCAACAAGCCGAAGCCTCAGAAGCTTTCAAATCGCGTTTCCTGGCCAATATGAGCCATGAGATCCGCACACCACTGCATGGAATATCTGGATTTACTGAACTCATGTTGGATACATCATTATCATACAAACAAAATCGCTGGCTATCATCGATTCAATATTCCACCGACCGGCTCAGTGATGTCGTCAATGACATCCTTGACATCAGCAAGCTTGAAGCAGGTGAAGTGAAACTGCGTGAGATTCCTTTCTCCCCATCAAGGCTCCTTGCTGATGTACAGGATGCCCTGCTCATGAAAGCAGAGAAGAACAATACACAGATCAAGGTCAGTATTGCAGAGGATGTACCAATTGCATTGCGTGGCGATCCCACCCGCCTCTACCAGATCCTGATGAACCTCGCCGGCAATGCCGTAAAGTTTACCGAACATGGCATCGTCACCCTGAGTGTGAATAATTCATCGATAGAGCCACTCTCACTCTCCTCGCTCGCTCCTCTCACGGTCTTACTATCTCACGGTCTCACGCCACCCGCACCTCTCACGTTCTCACGTTCTCACGCTCTCACGCTTTCCGTCACAGACACCGGCATCGGTATCCCCCCGGAACGATTGTCCGCGATCTTCGAGAGCTTCCAGCAAGCCGGCGAAGACAATACTGCGCGCTTTGGCGGCACGGGCCTTGGGCTAACGATAGCCCGCGAACTGGTGCGGTTGCATGGCAGTGATATCCATGTCGAGAGTGAAGTGGGCAAGGGATCAAGATTTTATTTTACAGTGACCTTGCCAGGAGCTGATCCTGATGCACTGATGGCTACACACCAGGCTGGAGATATGCTTTATTTTATGGAGCCATTGAGCATCCTCCTGGCAGATGACAATGCACTCAACCGGGAGATTGCAGGGGAAGCCATCAAGCGTCATTTTGAAAATGCAGAGGTGATCGAAGCTGTGAATGGTAAAGAGGTGGTCGGGCTCGCAGGACAACACGACTTTGATGTAGTACTGATGGATATGCAGATGCCCGAAATGACTGGTGCTGAAGCGACGATATACATCCGAACCCGATTTACAGAAGACAAACGACTCATCCCCATCATCGCCCTCACGGCATCAGCTACCCCTGAGGAAATTGAAACTGCTATTCAATCCGGAATGAACCGTCACCTTGGCAAGCCATTCAAATCACGCGAACTAGCACAGGTGATCGCAGAAACATTGGGATTGACTTCCACTGAGAAGCATACGACAGAAGACAAAACAAATACAGATACGATCATGCCATCTCCAGACCAGCGGCCCTTTGACCTTTCCTTTCTCTTCGATTTTACAGATGGGGACAAGGCACAGATGATTCATTTTATCCAGAAATTCCTGGACAACTATCCAAAGGAAGTCGCCGCTATGGAGTGTGCCCTTGAGGATGGCAATCGCGATGCCCTATATCTCGCTGCACATAGCTTCAGGCCTCAGCTTGAATTTGTAGGACTGCAGGATGCAGCCGGCACCTTGCTCGATATTGAACGGGGAGCAAAGGATATCATTGATATTGATTTATTGCGGCAAGCATTGGGACAAGTGAAGGAATTGCTTGATAAATTGCCCAAGGCGCAAGATTGGGTGTGATGACAGATTTTATTAAATCCAGAGATGCGCTGTGATACAAGAATTGTCCCGATTTTCAAATGTAGAGATGCGAAATATGGAATCTGGTATATTGAATTCAAATGTAGAGACGCGATTAATCACGTCTCTACATTTGAATTCAATCTTGCGTCTCATCGTTCGATGTCCATTCCCTCAACCAACCACGTCTCACGTCTCACGTCTTTCATCTCACGTCTAAACAGGTTTTACCTCTATATCTGAATACCTCCCGTTGGTCTACTTTTCAGGCCAGTTTATTGATTTTCCCTATTTTGACATTTCAAATCACAACCACGATGAAAAACTGTTTCTTGCTCTTCTGTTTGTCTTTATTGATCAGCCAGTTTGCTGATGCTCAGGTCAGTGCCCGGATGTTCCGTACCCCGGATGTGTCGCAGACCCAGATCGTCTTTTCCTATGGCGGAGATATCTGGATCGTCAGTAAGGAAGGAGGCACAGCCTCCAAGTTGAGTTCACCATCAGGTGCTGAAGGCTTTTCACGCTTCTCTCCCGATGGTTCCCAGGTCGCTTTTTCGGGCAACTATGATGGCAACTATGATGTATATGTCATTCCTACTGTGGGTGGCTTGCCAACCCGTATCACCTATCATGGCATGGGTGACCGTCTGGTAGACTGGTATCCATCAGGTGACAAGTTGCTCTACACCTCTTCGAGAGAAAGCGGCAAGCAACGTTTCTCACAGTTTTATAAAGTTGATGCTAAGGGCGGCCTGTCCGAAAAACTTCCGATCGCATATGGCGAGTATGGTTCGTTTTCACCTGATGGCAAACAGATCGCTTTCAATGAACGCTCTGTACTGAATGATACCTGGAAGCGCTATCGCGGAGGAAGCAATGGCAGTATCTGGATATTTGATCTCGAGACACTCGCTTCGACCAATATCACCAATACAGATGCTGGCTGTGAACTCCCGATGTGGTATGGTGACCGCATCTACTATATGTCTGACCGGGGCACTGAGCAACGGGATAATCTGTGGATGTATGATATCAAGACAAAGTCTACCACACAGATCACTAACTATGCTGACTTTGATATCCACTTTCCTTCACTCGGCCCATCAGAGATCGTGTATGAAGCCAATGGAGATCTGTACCTGCTGGATCTGAAGACCAATAAGTCAAGAATCGTCAAGGTTAATGTGATCACTGATCTCCTTGCCGTCAAGCCGCGTAAGGAAAGTGTGTCTGCCTATCTGGCCAATGGAGGCATTTCACCTGATGGCAACAGGGTGGTCGTAGAAGCCAGGGGAGATGTCTTTTCTGTACCGGCAGAGGAAGGGTACATTCAAAATCTGACCAGGACCTCAGGCGTTGCTGAACGCTCTCCGGCCTGGTCTCCTGATGGTAAACTGGTAGCGTATTGGAGTGACAAATCAGGGGAGTACGAACTTACAGTCCGTGACCTGACACAAGGTGCTGCGGAGACTAAACTGACCTCCATGGGCCCCGGTTTCCGATACAATCTATTCTGGTCACCGGATAGTAAGAAGCTCGTGTGGGTGGACCAGACGATGACGATCAATATGTATAGCATGGAGACTAAGACGGTGAGCAAGATCGATCAGGACACCCGACTCTTCGAAGGCGGATTGCGTGGGTGGTATCCTAGCTGGTCAGGAGACAGCCAGTGGCTGGCCTATGAGAAATCACAGGAAAATGGCAACCCTGCTATTTACATTTATAACACTAAAACCAAAGTCAATACCAAGGCCACCAGTGGATTTTATTCGGATCACAATCCAACCTTTGATCCCGATGGCAAATATCTCTATCTCGTGACCAATCGCAATTTTGATCCGCTCTACAGCAATTTTGATAATTCGTGGGCATATGCAAACTCAGGGCAACTGGCAGCTATCACTTTGACTAAGGCGCAAGCGAGTCCATTGTCAACAAAGAATGATACGGTCGCTATTGCGAAAGCTGAGGAGCCGAAAGAGGCAGATGCCTCCGCGAAAAATGCTACGGCATCCAAGGGAAAGGCTAAAGAGGCGAAAGAGGCGAAAGAGGCTGAAGGGGCGAAAGAGGCTGAAAAGGCTAAAGAGGACAAAGAGGCTGAAAAGGCTAAAGAGGCCAAGGAAACTAAAATTGATTTTGATCAGTTTGAGAGCAGGCTGGTTGTCCTGCCACCTGCTGCCGGCAATATCGGTAGCCTGAGGGCAGTGAGTGGCAAGGTGGTCTATGAGCGATATCCAAATACCGGATCTGATGAAGAGAATGCGTCACTCAAGTATTTTGACCTTGAGGAACGTGAAGAGAAAACCATCATCGACAAGATCGGCGGATATGATATCAGTGCGGATGGAAAGAAAGTACTGATCGCCCAGGAGGGCAACTTCAGTATCATTGACCTGGCAGCAGATCAGAAAGTGGAAAAATCACTCGCCGTCAAAGACATGGAAGCCACCATCAACCCTATGGAAGAGTGGACACAGATCTTCAATGATGCATGGCGGTTTGAGCGCGATTTTTTCTATGACAAGAATATGCATGGGGTGGACTGGAATGCGATACATGATCAATATGCAGCCCTGATCCCATATTGTGTGAGCCGCGCGGATATCAATTTTGTGATCGGTGAGATGATTGGTGAACTCAATGCCTCACATACCTATCGTTATGGTGGCGATGGTGAAAAGCCAAAGAACAGGGCAGTAGGTTACCTGGGCATTGACTGGACTAAAAAAGACGGATACTTTGCTGTTGGTAAAGTAGTACGTGGTGCCGCATGGGACAATGAAGTCCGTTCGCCGCTGGATGAGCCGGGCATCAATGTAGGTGCAGGGGATTACATCCTTGCCGTCAATGGCATCGCACTCAATGAATATCCTGATCCATATGCCGCATTCGAAGGACTGGCCGGTAAGACTGTGGAATTGACAGTTAATTCGAAGCCGACATTTACCGGTTCAAGAAATGTCGTTGTCAAAACACTCGATGACGAAACCAGGTTACGCAACCTCGCGTGGATAGAAAGCAACAGGCAGGAAGTGGACAAGGCATCTGGAGGAAAGGTTGGATATATCTATGTGCCGGATACGGGAGTAGAGGGGCAGAACGAACTCGTACGTCAGTTTTACGGCCAGTGGAATAAAGAAGGGCTGGTCATCGATGAGCGCTTCAACAACGGTGGACAAATCCCCGACCGTTTTATCGAATTACTCAACCGCAAGCCACTTGCCTTCTGGGATGTACGTGACGGACAAAACTGGCAGTGGCCTCCGCTTGCTAATTTTGGTTCTATGGTCATGCTGATCAATGGATGGTCTGGTTCTGGTGGAGATGCATTTCCTGATTTCTTCCGAAAGGCTGGGCTCGGTCCATTGATTGGTGCACGCACATGGGGTGGCTTGATCGGGATCTCCGGATCACCTGAGCTCATCGATGGTGGTGGAGTGACTGTGCCTACCTTCAGGATGTACAATCCTGATGGCACATGGTTCCTGGAAGGCCATGGTGTAGATCCTGATATCGAAGTGAAGGAAGATCCGACTATGCTTGCCAAAGGTATCGATACACAATTACAAAAGGCCATTGAAGTGGTGATGAAGAATGTAGCTGCCAAAGGTCCGTTGTATCCTAAGGTGCCGGAGCAGGAGAACAGGTCGAGGAATGGGAAGACTTAACCCCCCTCGCCCTGGTAGGGCGATCCCCCCTAAAGGGTGGATGATTTCCTCGCCCTGATAGGGCGATCCCCCCTAAAGGAAGGATGTGATAACCTCCCTCGTCCTGATCGGACGATCCCTCCTGAAGGAGGGATGAGATAACCTCCCTCGTCCTGATCGGACGATCCCTCCTAAAGGAGGGATGAGATAACCTCCCTCGTCCTGATCGGACGATCCCTCCTGAAGGAGGGATGAGATAACCTCCCTCGTCCTGATCGGAAGATCCCTACTGAAGGAGGGATGAGATAACCTCCCTCGTCCTGATTGGACGATCCCTACTGATGGAGGGATGAGGATTATTAAATTGATATTTGAAATGGAGAAATTACCTAGCGGTCCCTGAGCTTGTCGAAGGGGAGATTAGCGGCCCACTCCTTCTGCCGCCGCTGAGCCAAGGGCTCAGCGCGGCAGGGAGAGTGGGCTTTTTTTATTCCCTTCGACAAGCTCAGGGACCAACGTAAGGAGAAGAATTTCTTGGTCTAACCTCTGGGACCAAAGAACAATTTATAGATTACGGTAAATGCTGAGCGTCTTCTCCGCAGTCTTCAGGTACGAAAACTCCTGCACCTTTTGTGAGGCATTGTGTGACAGTTGCTTTCCTAAATCGGGGTTATTGAGGATACGCATTGTTGCTGCGGCTAGCGCATCAGCATCTCCAATGGGAGCGAGCAGACCGGTGACTCCATCTTCAACCATTTCGGGTATGCCGCCTGCACGGGTGGCAACGACAGGCACACCGGCTGCGAATGCTTCCAGGACGATCGTGCCCAGGCCTTCGGTGACAGAGGTGATCAGGAAGATATCGAGTGATTGCATTACCTCGACGATGTCATCACGAAAGCCGAGCATGTGCACATTTGCATGCAGGTTGAGATCGCTGATCATTTTCGTGATGCGGCTTTCTTCATTGCCTTTGCCGGCGATGATAAAATGTGCTGAGGGATCAACCGCAATTACTTTTGCAGCCGCGCGGATAAAGGTTGGATAATCTTTGTGATCAGCGAGGGCACTCAGGTTACCGACGATTTTAGCTTTTTCATTCAGGCTGAGTTCGCTGATGAGTTTTCGTGCGACACTGTGCTGGTCATATTTGTGCAGGTCGATACCTGAATGGACGACTGCGAGTTTTGACTTGTCCCTGATAGCAGGAGCCGTGATATCGAGGATGGCTTGTGACACACAGAGGATGCGTTTGATAGAAGGATGGTTGTACTTCCATCGGGATAAAGGATTTGAGGATACAGGGAAATCTACACGGCGGCTGATGATGACCGGTGTCTTGACACCATAGTGAGCTGCTGCTATTACCGCCGCACTATGCGCATGAGAGTCGTGGCAATGGATGATATCAAAAGACTTGCGCTTCGAAAGCCTGAAGATCGATTGTGCCAGTTCGAAATCAAGAAGACCACGCTTCTCAAATGTGGCGACGGGCACAGATGCTTCCATCAATCGTGCAGCCAGTATAGATCCTTGAGGACAAAGCACCACCTGATCGATCCCCATAGATTGCAATGCTGTCGCCAGGTATGCTACTTGTTGTTCACCACCACGCCAACTTAGCGGCGTAGACACATGCAGGATGGTCATAGGGACTGATCCTTTTGCAGATAGTAGAGCCGCAGGTATTTGAGGAATACCGCATGGGCGCTGTTGACCGCGATGGTATACCCGATCATGCCATCTAGAAATCCTGCCTTGAAAATATAATGGCGCATAAACCTGGCGATGGGTTTATAGATGATCTTGGGAATGCTTGATGTTTTACCCTGATTGTGCATTGCGATGGCGCCTATGGTACTAAACCGGTCTATCTGCTTGAGATGACCGGAGATGCTGGCATAGGAGTAGTGGAGGATATCGCCGACAAGGTGCTTGAGGTTTGATCCCAGGTTGAGTCTGAACCGGTCATGGGGATTGACGCCTGTCCACTGGCCTTTGGTGCGGTTGTATAACCGGAGCTTGGTATCGGGGTACCAGCCGCTGTGATGCACCCATGTGCCGCAGTAGTTGGTCAGCCGGTGCATGGTATATCCGTCTGCGCCGGGATTTGGGAAAATGGCTGCGATAGCGGCTTTCAGGTGTGGGGTGAGCGCTTCGTCTGCATCCAGTGAAAGGACCCAGTCGTTTTTGGCTTTGGAGGTCGCAAAGTTTTTTTGTTCGATGTAGCCCAGGAAGTCCTGTTCGATGACCGTAGCGCCCATGGACCTGCAGATATCGACTGTGCCGTCCAGTGATCCGGAGTCTACGACCAGGATTTCGTCACCCAGTCCCTGGACGCTTTCGAGGCATCGGCGGATGTTGTGTTCTTCATTGTAAGTGATAATGACGATGGATAGTGCAGCCATTAGTAAAATTTCAAATCAAAATTAGTGATTTTTACCCTATGGTCTGTCGCATTAAGGAGTGGACAAGATGTCTTCCCCGGTAGAATTGACCTTTAAGAGATGAATAATTTTTGAACAGACAAGTCTTCGTCTAAATCATCCCAGTGTATCCCTATCCCCTGTCCAATGAGGCGCCAGTTATTTCTTTGCTTTACTGTAGCATTTCTTAGCGTTGGAAACCATTCCAGTGGGGTACCTACTTCGCGGCCATCTTCAAGTCGGACATACAGCATGTCTTCTGTAAACCAAATTGCATTTGCCTTTGGGGCTGATTCAACTGAAGTATTCATTCCAAGCTTCATTTAATAATTCCTGATAATCTGTTACTAAGTTACGCAAATTGTGTAATTGTTTGGAAGTAAAGCCTGAAGAGTGCGCGAGAGAAACAGGCATTAGCCAAAATTTTGCATAAGCTTCTGCATATTCTATATGGATGTGGGGTGGTTCTTGTCCCTCATTACTAAAAAAGAAAAACCGGTATCCGTCTTTTCGAAATATGGTAGGCATGAATCCAGGATAAACAAGTGGATAGGGATGTAAGGAGTATGAAAAGCGGGCCCGAAGGCCCGACTCTCTTACTTATCCGCTGCTTCAAGCTTCTTGAAATCAGAGACCACAATCTCTGTGGTATTGCGCTTGACATCGTCCTTGCCGGTGTATTCGCGGTAGGCGAGCTTGCCTTCGACGTAGAGGCGCTGGCCTTTGCTGAAGATCTTGGCCATGACCTCGGCGGTCTTGCCCCAGGCGAGGAGGTTGTGCCAGGTGGTGACGGTCTCTTTCTTGCCGTCATCGTCTTTACGATACTCGTGGGTGGCCATGGACATGCGGGCCATTTTCTTGCCTTCTGCGTATTCCTTGATCTCGATTTCCTGGCCGAGGAATCCGATGAGCTGTACGCGGTTGTCAACGGTTGAAAACATGGTGAAGTGAAATTTGATTGTGAAACGTTATGATATACACCTCCCCTCTATGGGAGGTAATCCAAATATGGGGAGGTGGAAGGCTCGTAGCCGTAATGTTTACGGATACTTACGTAAGTAAACGAATAATATGCTTTTTGAAATGAAGTGAGAAAAACGTACAAAGGTAACTCGCACCTTCGCTTGGTTTATGTCCGATCAATCCTAGCATTATTTACGTATATGATTGGTATCATCGGGAAGCATGATATAAATCATTCGTAATCACAGTAATCAGCAAGAATTTTATTGTAGCAAAAAGTTCATTTTATGAAAAGGCATATCATTTTATTGCTTGGGCTATCTGTATTGATGATAGTAATAACCGGGTGCGAGTGGGGTATACTCGGGCCTTCGGAATGCTTATTCGTGGACGTTACTTATACTTCTACTGTAAAAATAAGTGTCCGAGATAAACAGACAGGCCAACCTATCCCCAATGCCAGAATACATATAACTAGAACTGAGGTTTTTTATCATCAAGTACATCTTGAATGTCAAAAAATACCCGTACTTGTACAGGAAATAGCCACCGAAACAGATATAAGTGGTCAATTTAGTTTTACTTACACGTACACAAAAAAGACTGCTTACGACTCCATTGTCATAGAAGTCGATGTGACAGCAGATCAATACAATCCGCTTCTATATGCTACTGAAACTAAACCAGGCGTGAATGAAATAAATCTTCGAATGCTTAATAATGTAAATCAGCCATGAGAAAAATATGCTTCATTATTGCATTGATGGCCTGTGGACATCTGGCAGCCCAGTCTTATTCTTTTCAAGGGTTTGCTCCCTTTGGCCTTGAGGAGTTAAACACTAAAGACTCGAATTCCACTATTAGGTTATTCTTCTTTGACCTGGATCAGGATGGTGATCTGGATGTCCTCCATACCGGCATGTCCTTTATTGATGATGTAGACTATCCAACGGAGGCCAATATTCATTGGTTTGTGGAGAAGCAAATGAATGTCGGAACAAATAAGATTCCTGCCTTTAGTCCACGTGAAACATATACCAATACATTTCCTTTTCCAAAAGGATATTTTATGCCGGCAGCAGGTGACCTTAATCAGGATAACAAACTGGACCTCATGATTTGTGCTGAAGTCGATTCTATTGGAAACCAGCAAATATTGTTTTACCAGAATTATGGAACATCGTTGAATCCTCAATACCAGGTTTCAAAGGCCGTGAATATGGATTTGGAGGAGTTTGTCCCCGCCAGTTTGTTTATACCGGAGTTGACCGACCTTGATCGAGATGGTGATCTTGATCTGATGGTGAGTGGGTACGAGCGCGAGTATGTGATTACTCCGGAGGATACCACCTATGCCGAGTCATTTACATTTAAATATGCCAAGAATATAGGGTCGCCTAACGAGCCGGTTTTTTTGGGATGGTTTACTAAACCATTCAACATGAAAAACAATGATGTCGGGCTGGTCTTGCTGGCTGCAGGTGATATTGATCTGGACGGAGACATGGATCTGTTGGGTAGAGGTGAAGATAACCAGGAGTTGCCCGTATTTTTTTATTATGAAAATATTCCAACACCAAATGGCAAGCCCTCTTACCTTTTCCCATTAGCATCTCCCTTTGGCCTCCCTTCTTCCGGCCCGGAAGACTTTATCGGTTGGCCGACTCTGGTAGACATTGATGCAGACTCGGACCTGGACCTTTTTACTTTTCGTGTGGATGCTGACCAAAATTCTACGCTTGAATATTATGAAAACGAACTGGCCAGTGATTTATCAGAACCTCAGGAAAGGGATCTTGTGACTATACTTCCCCAACCGGTTATAGATCAATTGATCATTGATAACCGGACAGGCCAGGCTATTTTAGATATTTCTATTGTGGATATTACAGGCCATGCCATCAGACGCATCGCTGATCCGGGACGTTCTGTAAGTGTTGGTGACCTGGCCCAGGGCACCTACATTCTTCAGTTGCAATTTAAGGACATGACCATTCAACGTTACTTCATTAAAGTGGACGAATAGGTCTATGCATGAACATTTTGTTGTTAATGATGATTCCATCTAAGGACCTGTTAAGGTCGTTGTGTCAAGAACAATATGGTGTAGCCTTATAGAGAAATGAATTTTATCAGGCCTCTCTCGAGTAGAGAATTAGACCTCTAAGCTGCAATTTTCCCTTTTTGGCTTGAATGCTGGAAAGTGCATACAATATTCACTCTCCTGGTAATGTTATAAGGGACAAATAGAAAAATACCCAAACCACCCATCAAGATTAAATCAAAGCCACACCGGTTTCATATTGAATCATATTTAACAACCTAAAATTCAAGTAATGAAAAGGGCAATGGTCATCTTGTGCAGCGTATGTGCTGGCTTCCTGATGTTGACTTCCTGTGAAAAGGAAGGGGAAGGAGAAAATTCAACAGCATTAAGTTCCAATGGCAGCTCCGAAAGCCACAACATGGGACAAAGCTGTATGGACTGCCATCAGAAAGGCGGTGGGGGCGAAGGCTGGTTTACCGTAGCCGGCACGATCTACAGTGAAGCAAACAACGCCACAGTGCCAAACGGCCTCGTGGAATTGTACACGGGACCTAATGGTTCAGGTTCATTGGCCTACACCGTAGAGGTCGATTCCAGAGGCAACTTTTACTCCACCGAAAAAATAAACTACGGAGGTGGATTGTATCCCGTAACGGTCAAGGGCTCGTCCAGGCGATATATGCCTGATCCCGTATCCAATGGTCAGTGTAATAGCTGTCATGGGGATAGTACGCACAAAATATGGGGGAATTAAAGTGAAGAGTGAAGAGTGAAGAGTGAAAAGTGAAGAGTGAAAAGTGAAGAGTGAAATGTGGGGTGTGGAGAGTGGGGCGTACAAAGGGCAGTATGCAGTGGGCAGTGAGCAGGAGGCTGTAAGTATACTTCACTATCTTTATACGATATATCCTATCGAGTGAAGCAACACATCCTCCTGGTCAGTCCACCGTTTACGCAACTCAATACGCCTTATCCGGCGACGGCTTACCTGAAGGGTTTTCTCAATACACAGGGGATATCCGCCAGCCAGATGGATCTCGGAATGGAGTCGATCCTTCAGCTGTTTTCACACAAAGGACTAGAGCAATTGTTCGCCACCGCAGAGGATCGGGTGGCGACAGGCTCGGTCAATGCACAACGGATATACGCTCTGCGCGACACCTATATCCATACAATAGACTCCGTCATCCGTTTTTTGCAGGATGATGATCCTACACTCGCTTATTTTATCTGCGAGCGCAATTTTCTACCTGAAGCATCCAAGTTTGAACAGATCGATGATCTCGAGTGGGCCTTTGGGACGATGGGGATCAGAGATAAGGCAAGACATATTGCCACCCTATATCTTGAAGATCTTAGCGACTTTATCACAGAGATCTTAGATCCGCATTTTGGATTCAGCCGCTATGCCGAGCGACTCGCGATGTCCGCGCAGTCCTTTGATGGATTGTATGATGCGCTGAAGAAGCCATCAACCTGCATTACGAATATCATGATTTCGCTGTTGAATGAGCGAATCATCCTGGATCATCCAACATTGGTAAGCCTTTCGGTGCCTTTTCCAGGAAATCTATTTACGGCACTCAAATGCGGCCAATGGATCAAGGCACATCATCCGGAGATCAGGATAGTGATGGGCGGCGGGTATCCTAATACTGAGTTGAGATCAGTATCCGATCCACGTGTATTTGAGTTTGTAGACTACATCTGCCTCGATGATGGTGAGGCCCCACTGATGATACTGCACAGACATCTCGAAGGGCATACCGAACTGACGATGCTAAAGAGGACCTTTGCACTTGTTGGTGGAGTAGTGACCTATTGCAATGGAAGTCTTGTGCCTGATATCAAACAGGAGAAAGTAGGTACGCCTGATTACACTGGGCTGCCGCTCAAGAAATATCTATCGGTGATCCAGCTCACCAATCCGATGCACCGGCTGTGGAGTGATGGGCGATGGAACAAGCTCACCATGGCGCATGGCTGCTATTGGGGCAAATGCACCTTTTGTGATATTTCCCTGGACTATATCAAGAACTATGAAGCATCCTCTGCGACGGTCATTGTAGACCGTATGGAAACATTGATCGCGCAGACAGGCGAACGTGGGTTTCATTTTGTAGATGAGGCTGCTCCACCTGCATTGATGAAGGCGGTAGCCCTTGAAATTTTAAAAAGGAAGCTCGTCATCAGTTGGTGGACCAATATTCGTTTTGAAAAAAGCTTTCATTACGACTTGTGCAGACTGCTTGCGGCCTCCGGATGTATTGCCGTATCCGGTGGACTTGAAGTTGCTTCTGACAGATTACTTGCCTTGATTGCCAAAGGCGTGACAGTCGAGCAAGTCGCCAGAGTCAATGAGCACTTCAATCGCGCAGGCATCATGGTCCATGCCTATCTGATGTATGGATTTCCGACACAGACCGCACAGGAGACGATTGATTCGCTCGAAGTAGTAAGACAGATGTTTGAGCAGGGTGTGATGCAATCTGCATTCTGGCACAGGTTTGCGATGACTGCACATAGTCCCGTAGGTATGTATCCTGACCAGTTCAATGTAACTGCCATCACCCAGGGCGAGGGCACCTTTGCCAACAATGATCTGGTGCATGCAGATCCTTCAGGTG
>WBZX01000665.1_pt1 | contig 29873 bp, 29 predicted proteins | sample 5204211 | NCBI WGS metagenome assembly WBZX01 (sample SAMN12344362, study PRJNA552823) | activated sludge metagenome | biome: Activated sludge suspended growth; feature: Nitrification reactor; material: Wastewater; isolation source: activated sludge from nitrification reactor of wastewater... | reverse complement strand
CGCCTACGGCCACTGGTATGTGCCCCAACGCGACCCGGCTTATCTGCGCCGGAACGCGTTGGTGGTGCTGGGCAATACCGGCGACGGCACCGATCCCAGGGTCCGTTCCGTGCTGGTCGCATGCCTGGCCCACCCCGCCGCGGTGGTGAGAGCCCACGCGGTGTGGAGTGCACGGCGCCTGGGGTGCGACGATCTTCTGGTGGAGATGGATCGAGATGAGGACCCGATGGTGGCCGAGGAGTTGGCCCGCCCAGTGGTGAGCCCGCTGGTCTCGCCGGCCCGAGCTGTCTCTCCGTCGTGAAGCACCTGCTGGTCACCAACGACTTCCCTCCCAAGATCGGGGGGATCCAGTCGTACCTGTGGGAGTTGTGGCGCCGACTCCCCGCCGACGAGGTCACCGTCCTCACCACGCCCTACGCCGGGGCCGCCGAATTCGACCGCCAGGCCGGGTTCCGCATCGAACGCAGCCGAGACAAGGTGCTGCTGCCCCGGGCCGCCGTCCGAGACCACATCAATGCCCTGGCCGCTGACATCGACGCCGACCTCGTGTTGCTGGACCCGGCTCTGCCCCTGGGCCACCTTGGTCCGTCCCTCGAACGCCCCTACGGCGTGATCCTCCACGGCGCAGAGGTGACGGTTCCGGGCCGGGTTCCGGGCCCACGCCACGCCTTGGCTCGGGTCCTGGGAGGGGCATCGCTGGTGGTGGCCGCCGGTACCTATCCGGCCGCTGAAGGTGAGCGGGCGGTAGGACGGGAGCTGCCCATCGCGTCGGTGCCGCCTGGTGTCGACACCGAGCGCTTCGTCCCCCTGGGCTCAGAGCTTCGCCGCCAGACCCGTGACCGACTCGGGGTGGCCGAACACGCCGCCCTGGTGGTCTCGGTGAGTCGCCTCGTCCCCCGCAAGGGGATGGACACCTTGATCCGGGCCGCCGCTCGACTGGCTCCACGTCATTCGGACCTCGTCGTCCTGATCGGCGGTTCGGGCCGTGACCGCAAACGGCTGGACAAGCTGGTCGAATCGACCGGGGCGCCGGTGCAGATGCTGGGGCGGGTCGACGACGATGACCTGCCCGCCATATACGCCAGCGCCGACGTCTTCGTGATGGATTGCCGTAGCCGCTGGCTGGGATTGGAACAGGAAGGCTTCGGCATCGTCTTCTTGGAGGCGGCGGCGTGCGGTGTACCCCAGATCGCCGGCAACAGCGGCGGGGCGGCCGAGGCGGTGGACCACGGTCGAACCGGGCTGGTCATAGACGACCCCACTTCGGTTGATCAGTTGGTCGACGGTTTGGGCTCCCTGTTGGCCGACGCGGACGGCCGACGGCGAATGGGGGAGTCGGCTCGTAGTCGAGCGGTGGCCGAGTTCTCCTACGACGTGTTGGCCGCCCGGCTGGACCGGGCCCTGCACCGATGGGCCGACTCTCGGTGACCGAACCAGAGGGCCAGACCGCCGGCTCCGCCGTGATCGTCCTCGGGCAGGTCGGCACGGCGCTGATGGTGATGTGCACCCTGATGGCCGCGGTCCTCGACGTGGGAGCGGCCCAGATCGCCTATCTGGTGGCCTGCACCGTGTTGTTCGTGGCTGGCTGCGCCGCCTTCGCGGTCGGCTTCCTCCGGGCCGCGGGACGCAGTCGTACCGAGACGATCGACCTGGCCGGGCTCTTCTACCTGACCGGGGCCGCTCCAGTCCCGGTGCGACGGATGCTGCTCGGACTGTGGTTCACCCAGATCGCGGTGGCCACCGTGAGCGTTGCTGTCACCCAGCCGCCCTGGGCGGTCATGGCCCCCGTGTTCGGCATCGGAATCCTCACCTTGTGGTCCAGTCGCCACGGCTCCTTCCCCCCTCGCTGAGCGGGTGGGGCAGAATGGCCCGATGGCAGATCGGGTCATAGAGCACACCACCATCGAGGCCAGCCCCGACGCGGTGCTGGCCGTCCTGTTGGACTTCGCGCAGTACCCGGCGTGGGCCCCAGATCTCAAGGACGTGGAGGTACTCGAGGCCGACGACCAGGGCCGCGGTACCTCGGTGCGGTTCCGGGCCGCCGGCTTCGGCAAGTCCACCGTCTACACCCTGGCCTATGACCATTCGGACCCCAACGTGGTGGCCTGGACGCTGACCGAAGGTGACATCACCCGCAAGCTCGACGGCTACTACGAGCTGCTCGAAGGCGACGAGGCCGGCAGCACCGAGGTCACCTATCAGTTGGAGGCCGACCTGATCGTGCCCATCCCCGGGTTCATCAAGCGGCGGACCCAGGGTCGGATCATGCACACCGCCCTCAGGGAGCTCAAGGCCCGGGTGGAGAACCAGGTTCAGTGAGGGTCCTGCTCTTCACCGGCAAGGGTGGCGTCGGCAAGACCACCACCGCGGCGGCCACCGCTCTGCGCTGTGCCGATGCGGGGCTCCGGACCATCGTGTTGAGCACCGATCCGGCTCATTCGTTGGCCGACGCCTTCGGGGTGGATCTGGGGGATCATCCCGTCGAGGTGGTGCCCGGGCTGTTCGGCCAACAGCTCGACACCCAGGCCCGCATGGAAGACGCCTGGGTCGAGATCCAGGCATGGCTGCTCGAGGTGTTCGAATGGGCCGGGGTGGCGGCCATCGAAGCCGAGGAGCTGTCGGTCATCCCGGGGCTCGACGAGATCTTCAGCCTCAGCGACATCAAGACCTACGCGGATAGCGGTGAATGGGATGTGGTGGTGGTCGACTGTGCCCCCACCGCGGAGACCCTTCGTCTGTTGTCGTTGCCCGAGGTGTTGCGCTGGTACATGGACCGGGTGTTCCCGATGAGTCGGCGCATCAACAAGGTGGTGTCGCCCATCTTGGGCCGGGTGGCCGGTCTGCCCACGCCCGGCGACGAGGTGTTCGGTTCGGCGTCGCGCTTCTATGACCGACTCGACGGGGTGCGGGACCTGCTGTGCGACACGTCCCGGACCAGCGTCCGGTTGGTGGTGAACCCTGAGAAGTTGGTGGTGGCCGAGGCCCGTCGAACCCACACCTATCTCTCGCTGTTCGGGTACCGGGTGGATGCCGTGGTGGCCAACCGGCTCCTGCCCGATGAGATCAACGACCCGTGGTTCAAGGAGTGGAAGGCCCGCCACGCCGAACATCTGGCCTCGATAGAGGAGGGTTTCGCCCCCGTGCCGATCCTGCGGGCCGAACTGGCCCCGACCGAACTGGTCGGTGTGGATGCGTTGCGGGGCTTCGCCCAAGGCCTCTACGGAGACATCGATCCCGCCGGTGTGCTCCACGAGGGCGAACCGGTCGAGGTGATCCGCAAGGGCGCCGGGTTCGAGCTGGTGATCGAGTTGCCCTTCGCCGACCGTGATGACCTGGAGCTGGGACGGCGAGACGATGAACTGCTCATCCGGGTCGGTGGCTATCGCAGGGCGATGATGCTGCCAGACTCCCTGCGCCGTCACCCGGTGGGGGCGGCCAGCCTGCGAGACGGCCGCCTCCGGGTCACCTTCGCCGGTGAGCCGTCGTCGAACAGACGACGGAACTCTCCCCCGTCATCGACCCGGCCCGGCGAGCGGGCCGCGGGCAGCTCGGGCGGGGAGCGATCCCGATGAAACCCGACCCACAGGCGAAACCTTCGGGCGCGGAGCCGGACCTGTCGGACCCGACCCGGGCCGCGTCGAACCCGCCTCCCGTCGCCCCGGGCGATCACGAACCTGGTCACGACCCCGGGAACGACTCCAGTCACGATTCGGATTGGGGTTCGGACTGGGACGACGACTGGTCCCAAGGGTGGGACGACGACGGACCTCGGGGTGGCCACGACAGCCACCGGGTTCCCGGCGGTGACGACCAGCGGGTGGCGGCTGGTCTCGATCACCTTCAACGGGCCGCCCGCGAGGTGATCGCTGCATCTCGAGCCCTGCTCGATGCCGCCGAAGACCTCGTCGACCGCCCCGAGGGCATGGCCCGCCTGGCCGGGGTGGTGGCCGACATCGGCGACCTGGCCGGCCGTACGGTACGGGCCGCAGCCGCCGATGTCACCCGGGCGGGAGCGGGGTCGGGGCGTTCGGGTGGACGGGCGAGTGGTTCCGAAGGCAACGATCCAGACGACCCCGACGACGGCTCCCCCGTGCAGCGGATCCCGGTGTCGTGACAACCAGCTTCGGGCGACTCGCCCACCCCACCCCATGGAGGAACCGGTGAGGATCCTGCACCTGCACGGCGGAACCAGCGCCGACGTGGACCTCAACCTGCACCCCCAGATCACCGTGGTTCGGGGGTTGCACGACCCGGCCCGGCAATGGTGCATCGACACCATCGGACACCTGGCTGTTGGCCGGGTTTCCACCGCATCGGGAGAGGTCGAAGCGTCGGGCATCCGCTTCTCGCTCACCGATAAGTCGCTGTCCACGCTGGGCCTGGTGGTGGCTCATAGTTCGGTGGTGGTGGCCGCAGACCTGCGTCCTCCGGTTTCGGAGTCCGCTAACGGCGGGGCCTCGGGTGGGGCCACCACCGGGGTGCACGGGGCGTTGGCATTCGAGACGGGTCCTGCCGACACCGTCGGCATGGACATCGCCGGGGCGCAAGAGCCCGAGGGCGGCGGCGTCGACCTCCACCACCGCGACCTGCCGGTGGCGGTCGTCCCCCAAGGGGCTGATGCCTTGGCGCCGTCTCCGCCTGTGCCGCCACCGGCCCCACCTGATCCGGTGGCAGAGGCGATCAGGCAGCGTCTGAGCGCGCTGCGCCAGCGGCGCCTGGAACTGAACCGCCTAGCCGAGTCCCTGCCCGGGGTCGACACCGCCCAGGTGAGCGAGGCCTTGGCCGCGCTACGCGATGTGCCGGTGGGAACCCCTGTGGCCGGAGCTGAGGAACTGGCAGATAGATGGCGTGACCTGCAACGAGAAGCCACCGCCATCCAGTTGGCCACCACCTCAGATGAGCGGGCGGCGATGGCCGAGGTGTTGGCGGCCGAGTTGGCGGTCGCCGAGGCCGAAGCCGTGCTGCGTCAACCCCAACTCACCGACGACCAGATCCGTCGCATCGAAGCGGCCCACGCCGACTACGTGGAAGCCTCCGACAAGGTCGACGAGAGGCGGTTCGGAGCGGGCCGAGCTCGAAAGCAGCTCGCCGACGCCGAGGCTGAGGAGGCCCGGATCCTGGCCCGCTTCGGCTTCGATTCCTGGGTCGACTACATGCTGAACACCTCCAAGCGGGCGGCGGACCCCGACATGCGTCGAGAGAAGGCCGACCTGGAGGCGGCCACCAAAGAGTTGGGTCACTGCATCGCCGACCTGGAGGCGATTCCGGGAGCGGCGGTACGACGTCGTCGCCGCCAGGACTTGAGCGAGAGACAAGATGCCCTCAGCACCGAGGTGGCGGCCCTCCTGGGTCACCAGCCGGTGGGATCGGGCGTGGAAGACGAACTGCGCAGCCTGCGCGTCGACTCGGACCGGTCACGGGAGACGTCACGGCTGATCACGGCCCTAGACGCGCACTCGGCCGCGCCCGAGGTTGATCGGGCCGACGTCGACTCGGTGATGGTGGCGGCCGAGCAGTTCCTGGACGGCGTCGCCAACGACGACCGTCGCCGCGAGGAGCTGGAGGTGGCGGTGGCCGCCATCGATGTACACGTGGACGCCTTGGAGGTGGAGCTCGCCGCCGACGTGCCGCGCTTGCCGGACCTGCCCGACCTACCCGACATGGCTGAGCCCCCGGTCGGGCTGTTGGAGATGGTGGCGGCCACCGACGTCTACTTCATCGCGCAGGGTCAGGCCCTCGCCCCCGGTGACGTTGCCGAGCACGCCGACACTCCCGCCACCGACGACAGTGCCGGTGATGGGACCGGCGCGACCATCGCTGGCGAGTTGGCGCGGCCCGCTCTGCCGCCGAACCCGGGCCGATCCGACGCAGGTGACGAGACCAAGGCCTGGGGTGAGCGGGGCGCCCGTGACATCTTCGCCAGTTCGGGCTGGGCGAGCGACGTCGAAACCCCAACCGGCAGCGAACCCGTGACGGTGTCAACCCCATTCGTCGATTCTGATCAGGATCAAGGTTCACTGACTACGGCCGACGACGAACCGGCCGTCGACGAACCGGTAGGCGGCGAACCGGTCGCCGGGGGAGCCGTCGCCGGCGAACCGGTCGCCGATGGGCCGGTCGAGGAACCTGACGATGCCGTGGACGACGAGCTCGTTGTCGGCGAGACGGGCAACCAACCGGTCGGCTACGTGGCCTTCGACCCCAGCGACCGAGCCGCACTGGTGGACGACGTGATCTGGAGGGCCATGGTTCGCATCGAGGCCTGTCGTTCGGAGGGGCCTGCCGGCCACCTTCCGGTGGTGTTGGACGATCCGTTCGTGGACCTGAGCGACGACGAGGCGGTCGAGGTGCTGATGCGCCTGGCTCGCCTCACCGACCTGGTGCAACTGATCGTCCTCAGCGACCGGCCCGAGGTTGCCGCTTGGGCGCACGACCTTGGGCGCGACCACGCCCTGGTGGTGGGGTAGTCAGATGTCAGATCTGGTCTGCGGCCTCGACCTGGGCGGAACGAAGCTCCTGGCCGTGGTGGTCGACCCCGATGATCACAGCGCGGAGCCCCTGGTGGTCACCAAGGTTCCCCGGCCGGGGGGAGACGTGGTGGCGGGCCTGGCCGCGGTGGCCCGCGACGCCATCGCCCAGGCCGTGGCCAGCGCCGACGGGGCCCGGGTTCGAGCCGTCGGGGTAGGGGCGCCAGGACTGGTCGACCGCAACGGGGTGTTCCGCTTCGGTCCCAACCTGCCCGGTGTGGTCGACCGATCGCTGGCCGCCGAGCTGAGCGCCGATCTGGGATTGCCGGTAGCCGTCGACAACGACGCCACCTGTGCCGGCTGGGCCGAACACGAACGGGGAGCGGCCCGAGGCGTGAACCATTCGCTGACCGTCACCCTCGGCACCGGCATCGGTGCGGGACTCACCGTCAAGGGCGGCGTGCTCCGCGGGGCCCACGGCTATGCCGGCGAACCCGGCCACATGATGATCGACCCATCCGGTCCCGAGTGCCGGTGCGGTCGCTTCGGCTGCTGGGAGCAGTTCGCGTCGGGCAACGCCCTGGGTCGTTTCGGACGGGAAGCGGTGGCCGCCGGGAAGGCTGACGCGGTGCTGGCCCAGGCCGGCGGCCGTGTCGAGGAGATCCGCGGCGAGCACGTCGTGGCGGCGGCAGCCCTCGGTGATGCCGATGCCCTGGCCGTGATGGGACAGCTCGGATGGTGGGTGGCGGCAGGGCTGGCCAACCTGGTCAACGTGCTCGACAGCGAGGTGGTGGTGATCGGCGGGGGACTGATCGCGGCCGGTGACCTGTTGTTGGATCCGATCCGCCGGGCGTTCACCGACCTGCCGATGGGTGGTGACCGTCGTGAGCCGGTGCCTGTGGTGGCAGCCACGCTGGGCGAGCGAGCCGGGGCCTGGGGCGCGGCTCTGCTGGCCGCAGCCCGCGTCCCCTGACCACGGCGAGATCGAGCCTCGCTTGTTCTAGCCGCTAGGACCCTTAGGAGGTGCGCCGATAGGCGGACCGACCCATAAGCACGGCATGGTTAAACCGAGGCGAAGCCTCGGTCTGGTCAACCTGGTAGCGACGACGACCGGACCTATCCGCTAGGACCCCTTAGGCGAAGGACGTGCCTAGGGCGCGCTCTTGGCTCTCGGTGATCTCGGCCTCGGCCTTCTCGCGGCCCTCGAACCCCTTGGTGTTGGCGAACTTGCCGGGTTCGAGCTGCTTGTACACCTCGAAGAAGTGCTCGATCTCGTCGGTGAGGTGGTCGGGGAGCTGATCGATGTCTTGGACGTGGTCCCAACGGGGGTCGCCGTGGGGGACGCAGATGATCTTGGCGTCGGGTCCGGCGTCGTCTTCCATCCAGAACACGCCAACCGGTCGGGCCTTGATGCGACAGCCCGGGAAGGTCGGTTCCTCCATGATCACCAGAGCGTCGAGCGGATCGCCGTCGCCGCCCAGCGTGTGATCGATGTAGCCATAGTCAGCGGGGTACACGGTGGCCGAGAACAGCCGGCGGTCCAACCAGATCTCACCGGTCTCGTGGTCGATCTCGTACTTGTTGCGGCTACCGCGGGCGATCTCCACCACCACGGGGACATAGGGCTGCTCAGAAGACATGGCCCCCATGGTGCTCAGCCCCGTGACCGCCGCGCCAACCGGCCGCCTCCCGCCGCCCATGGCATGGGTTCTGGCACCATCGGAGGTCGTCTGAAACCGATCCGGAGGCGCCCGGAGGTCCGATTAGGTTGCACCGATGGAGTTTCGTCGCATCACCGGTCTTCCTCCGTACGTGTTCACCATCATCGACGGGCTCAAGATCGAGGCTCGCCGCCAGGGGCTCGATGTGATCGACCTGGGGTTCGGCAACCCGGACCTGCCCTCGCCGCAGATAGCGGTGGAGAAGCTGGCCGAGGCTGCGGTCAACACCCGCAACCACCGCTACTCGGCCAGTCGGGGTATCCCCAAGCTGCGCGAAGCGGTGGCCGACCTGTACCTGCGTCGGTTCGGTGTGGCCTTGGATCCCGACCGCGAGGTGATCGCCACCATCGGGGCCAAGGAAGGTTTCAGCCACCTGATGTGGGTGTTGCTCCAGCCCGGAGACGCGGCACTGGTCCCGTCGCCGTCCTATCCGATCCACATCTGGGGGCCGCTGTTCGCGGGGGCCGATGTGCGGGAGATCCCCATGGGTACCGGCACCGACTTCTTCGAGAAGATCCAAGAGGCGTGGGAGTACTCCTGGCCCAAGCCGCGGGTGATCGTGCTGTCCTTCCCCCACAACCCAACCACCGCGTGTGTGGACCTCGACTTCTTCCAGCGGGTGGTGGACTTCGCCCGAGACAAAGACGTGGTGGTGGTCCACGACAACGCGTATGCCGAGCTCGGGTTCGACGGCTACGAGCCGCCCAGCATCCTCCAGGCCGAGGGCGCCAAGGAGTGCGCGGTGGAGCTGTACTCGATGACCAAGTCGTTCTCGATGGCCGGCTGGCGTGTCGCATTCCTGGTCGGTAACCGCGAGGTGGTGCAGGCGCTGGCCAAGCTCAAGAGCTACCTCGACTACGGCACCTTCCAGCCGATCCAGATCGCCGCCACCGTCACCCTCAACGAGGATCCCGAGCATCCCCGCGAGGTGCTCCCGACTTATCAGGCCCGTCGTGACGCCCTGTGTGACGGGCTCAACCGGATCGGCTGGGAGATCGAGCCGCCAAGGGGCACCATGTTCACCTGGGCACCCATCCCTGAGCCGTACCGTGAGATGGGCTCGGTCGAGTTCGCTTCGTTCCTGGTCCGCGAAGCCCAGGTCGCCACCTCACCGGGGGTCGGCTTCGGCCCGGGCGGCGACGGCCACGTCCGATTCGCCCTGATCGAGAACGAACAGCGGATCGGCCAAGCGGTCCGCAACCTGAAGAAGGCCCTCACCCGACTCCAGTAGGGGCCGGTCTGCCGGTCTGCCGGTCTGCCGGTTAGGGGCGGGGGCCGGTGATGCCGTGGAGGCAGAAGTTCACGGCGGCGTCGACCACCTCGTCGGTGGCCCGGAGCTGACCCTGGACCACCTGGAGAACCAGGTGGGTGTGGACCCCGATCATGAACTGGGCGGCCAGTTCGGCGTCGCCGGGCGGTATCTCCCCGGCGGCCATGGCCTCGCTGATGTGGGTGGCGGCATCGCGGACCGCCACCTGCTGGCCCTTGAGCACTCCCTTGCTGAACGCTTCATCGGTGGCGGCGAACTGGACCAAACGGAAGTTGTCGGTGTGTTGGACCGACCACTGGATCGAGGCCCGGATACCGCGTTCGATGCGCTCCATGGGGGTGGTGCCATCGGCGATGGCGGCCCGCTGACGGCGTCGGAGATCTCGCTGAGCGTCGGCGAGGATGGCCCGCAGCAACGCTTCCTTGGAGTCGAAGTACCAGTAGAACACGCCCTTGCCCACCCCGATGCCCTCGACGATCTCGGCGACCGAGGTTGGGTGGAAGCCCTTCTGGGCGAAGCGTGCCGCCGCGAACTCCATGAGTTGGGTGCGGCGCTCCTCGCCTCTTTGGGTCAGCTTGCGGTCCACCCCGCCACCGTACTTGACCATCTGGTCAAGGATTGTGACCGAATCGGGTGCCCGCGCCCAGCTGGTGTACCTGGCCCCGGCTCGCGCTGTTGGCCGATGAGAAACGCCACCGAAACAGTGTTGGCCTAGCGTCGGGGAAATGGAGAGCTACGTGATCCGGGTCTGGCTGCCGGACCGTCCTGGTGCCCTGGGTGCGGTGGCCAGCCGCATCGGTGCGGTCAAGGGAGATGTCGTAGGTATTGAGATCCTCGAGACCGGTGACCATCAGGCGGTGGACGAACTGGTGGTTCAACTACCCGAGTCGACCCTGGTCGACCTGCTCATCAGCGAGATCCGCCAGGTCGACGGCGTGGAGGTGGAGGAGGTCCGCCCCGTAGGTCCCGAGGGCCACGATCCCCGCCGGGACACCCTGGTGACCGCGGCCCGCCTCGTCGAGGCGGCCACCCGTGACCACCTGCTCGAGGTGGTGCGAGACCAGGCCCACCGTTCGCTAGCTGCCACGTGGGTGGCGGTGCTCGACACCGAGGCCGGGACGACGCTGGTGGCCGGGGACGGAGCTCCGTCGGACCCATGGCTCCAGGCGTTTGTCCACGGCGCTTCGACGGCGGCATCGCTGGGTGGCGGAGACGCATCCCCGAGCGACGTCACCTGGGTGGGGTTGGAGGGGTGCGGTCTTGCCCTGGTCGCCGGCCGAGACCGCATCGCTTGGCGCGACCGCGAACGTCGTCAGATAGAGGCATTGGCCGACATCGTCGCCATCCGCTGGACGGCCCTGGCCTGAGCCGAGCCGGGCGCCGATCAATGAGCGCCGATCAATGAGCGCGCACGGACGGTGACCTACAGAGGTCGAGCAACCGAGTGCGCTGGGTCAGCTCGGGGGCTCGGGGGTTCTGAACCGGTAACCCATTCCGGGTTCGGTGATGAAGTATCGGGGATGACCAACCTCGGGCTCCAGCTTGCGACGGATGTGGGCCATGTGGACCCGTAGGTAGTTGGTCTCCTCGCCGTAGTTGGGTCCCCAGACCTCCTGGAGGATCTGACGTTGGCTCACCAGCTTGTCGGGATGGCGGACCAGCATCTCCACGATCCCCCATTCGGTGGGGGTGAGCCTCACTTCTTCGCCGGCTCGGGTGACGGTCTTGGCCGCCAGGTCGACACAGAAATCGGGGGTGAGGACCACCGCGGCTTCGGTTACGGGAGCGACTCGGCGTAGTGCGGCCCGTAGTCGGGCGAAGAGCTCATCCATCCCGAACGGTTTGGTCACGTAATCATCGGCCCCGGCATCGAGGGCCGCCACCTTGTCGCGCTCACCGTCGCGCGCCGACAAAACGATGATCGGGACAGCGTTCCAACCTCGAAGCCCGACGATGACCTCCAGGCCGCTGATGCCGGGCAGCCCGAGGTCGAGGACCACTGCGTCGGGATGGAACTCGGCCGCCACCCGCAGCGCATCCTCTCCGGTGGCGGCACCGGCCGGTTCGAAGCCGCGGGCGCGGAGATTGGCGATGAGGGCGCGCAGGATCGGCGCCTCGTCATCCACCACCAGAACCCGGGTCAACCCGCGACCTCCAGATCGACCACGAAGGTGGCTCCGCCGCCGGGGGTGTCCTCGATCGTGACGTCGCCTCCCATGGCCCGGCTGAAACCGCGGGCCACGGCCAGGCCCAACCCGACTCCGGCGCCCGCCCGCGGCGAGCTGTCACCCATTCGCTGGAACGGCAGGAAGACCCGCTCCCGGTCTCGGTTGGTGACGCCCGGACCGCGGTCGACCACCCTCACCATGACGCGCCCGGCGGTCTCACCCACCTCGACGCGTACCGGCGAGTCGGCTGGCGAATGGGCGACGGCGTTGTCTATGAGGTTGGCCAGCACCCGCTCGAGCAGGCCCGGGTCCGCGTCCACCGCCGGAGTGGTCTCGGTGACCTCGATGTTCACAGTCCGCCCCCGGGGGCCCAGGCTGGCCACTGCGGCCGGAACGACTTCGTCGAGGAAGGTGGGCCGCAGGTTGGGGGAGACGGCGTCGGCGTTGATGCGAGACATGTCGAGGAGGTTGTCCACCAGGTTCGACAGCCGGTCGGTCTCATCCTCGACTGTGGCCAGAAACTCGGCCACCTCCTCGGGGGTCCAGGAGAGGTCGGGTTGGCGCAGGCTGTTCACCGAAGCCTTGATGCCGGCCAGTGGGGTGCGGAGGTCGTGCGAGACGGCTTGGAGCAGGGCACTTCGCAACTCGTTGGTCTCCTGGAGGGCCGCAGCCTGGGCCGCCTGGTTGTGCAGGTCCCTACGGTCCAGGGCCATGGCCAGGTTGGCGGCGAAGGCGTTGAGCACCTGGTGGTCCTCCGCGGCCAGGTTCCCGCCTTCGAGGACCAGAACCAGGTCTGCGGCCACCATGTGGGTGGCCTCGGCCTGGGCTGGGTCGGTTGCGCAACGACCGTCGATGGCTTCGACCACCCACCCTTCGGGGCCGTCTCGCAACAGGGCCGCACCGTCTAGAGCGAAGGCCCGGCGGAGATGGGTGATCACTGCGGGCAGAGGATCGGTGTCGACCACCGTGGATGCCAGAGCGGAAAGCGTGCGGGCCTCGGCCCCGGCCCGGGCAGCCTCCGCGGTTCGACGGGCGGCCAGCGCCACCAGGGTGCTGACGATGGCGGCGGTCAACAGGTAGGCGACGAGGGCGGCGACGTTCTCGCCCTCGTGAACGGTGAGCGTGTGCAACGGCGGCGTGAAGTACCAGTTGACCAGTCCGAAGCCGACGACGGCGGCGACCATCGCCACCAGGAACCCGCCTATGGCGGCGTCGACCACCACGAACAACAAGAACAGCACCAGCACCGTCGGTAGCCCGATGTGGTCGCGCGTAGAGGCGAGGGCCGCGGTCATGGCTGGCAGCCCGACCACGGTCAACAGCCAGGCGATGAGCCGCCGACGCGGGTTCACGGTGAGGTTCCGTCGAGATGTCCGGGGCAGCGACGCGGCCCGGGGCCCGGGATCGCCCGCTGCGGGGTCGTCCTCCTGTGCGGTCTTGGCGTCCTCGGACACGACCAGCACATCAATAGGCCAGGCCATCTTGATGGTGCGACTGATGACGGACCCTCGCGTCAGCTCCTGCCAGCGGCTCTGGCGGCTGGCCCCCAACACCAGTTGAGTGCAGTTCTCGGCCCTGGCGAAGTCGATCAGGGCGACGGCCACATCACCACCGGCGACCTCGTGGAACTCCCCGCCCACTTCTTCCAGGAGGCGTCGATGGTCGGGAACTTCGCCGTGGTCGGTTTGGACGAGGCCCTGTTGGGAGACCACGTGAACGCCCAGCAACTCACCATGGGTGCGCTGGGCCACCCGAGCCGCTCTGCGGATCAGGTCGGCGGTGCCAGGGGCCCCGGTCACCGCCACCGCCACCCGCTCTCTGGTTTCCCATGGCTCGGTGATGCCGTGACGTTCGCGGTAGGACTCCAGGGACACGTCGACCTGATCGGCGACCCACAGGAGGGCGAGCTCCCGCAGAGCGCCAAGGTTGCCCTCCCGGAAGTAGTTCGTGAGCGCCGCGTCCACCTTCTCCGGCGCGTAGATGTTGCCGTGAGCCATGCGGCGACGGAGCGCTTCGGGCGTCATGTCGACCAGCTCGATCTGCTCGGCCGAGCGGACGACGTGGTCAGGGATGGTCTCGCGCTGGGCGATCCCGGTGATCCGTTCCACCACGTCGTTGATCGACTCGAGGTGCTGGATGTTGACGGTGGAGATCACGTCGATGCCCGCGGCCAACAGTTCCTCGACGTCTTCCCACCGCTTGGTGTTGCGTGATCCCGGCACGTTGGTGTGGGCCAGCTCATCGACGAGGACGACCTCGGGGCGCCGCTCGAGGATGGTGTCGAGGTCCATCTCCTCGAAGGCGGACTCCCGGTACGTCACGGGCTTGCGGGCCAGCACCTCCAGGTCGCCGACCTGGGCGGCGGTCAACGGACGACCGTGGGTCTCCACGATCCCCACCACCACGTCGGTGCCGCGGTCTCGGCGCCGTCGACCTTCGTTCAACATGGCGAACGTCTTTCCCACCCCTGGTGCCGCACCCAGGTAGACGCGCAGGGTTCCTCTGGCCATCGCCCCAGTCTCCGCTATCCGAGCTCGGACACCGCGATGTTGAGCTCCACCACGTTCACCCTCGGTTCACCCACGAAGCCGAGCAACTTGCCCTCGGTGTGGTCATCGACCAGAGCGAGGATCCGTGAGACCTCGATGCCCCGAGCCTGGGCCACCCTGGGAGCCTGGAGGCGAGCGTTGGCCACCGAGATGTCGGGGTCCAGACCTGAGCCGGACCCGGTGACGGCGTCGACCGGCACCGGCGTGGCGGCATCAAGGCCGTTGCCGGAGCGGTAGACATCCACTCGATCGGTGATGGTGGCCAGGAACTCAGGGTTGGTCGGGCCCAGGTTGGAGGCACTCGATGCCATGGCGTCGTAGCCCTCGCCGGCCGAGGAAGGGCGGGGCTGGAACCACTGATCGCCGTCGAAGCTCTGGCCCATCAGCCTGGAGCCCAAGACCTTGCCGTCGCGTCGGATCAGCGAGCCATCGGCGGCGTCGCCCATGCCGATCTGTGCCACGGCCGTGACGGCCAGGGGGTAGGCCACACCCAGCAGGACGGTGAACACCACCACGGCCCGCACGCCGGCGATCAGTTGTGCTCTCATCACTTCACTCCCATGGTCGTGATCACCACGTCGATCAACTTGATACCCACGAAGGGCACGATCAGGCCGCCCAGGCCGTAGACGGCAAGGTTGCGACGCAACACCTCAGCGGCGCTCGCCGCTCGGAACCGAACTCCCTTCAAGGCCAACGGGATCAAGGCCACGATGACCAGGGCGTTGAAGATCACCGCCGACAAGATGGCCGAGCGGGGTGACTCCAGCCCCATGATGTTGAGGCGGTCCAGCTGGGGGAACACCCCCATGAACATGGCCGGGATGATGGCGAAGTACTTGGCCACGTCGTTGGCGATCGAGAACGTGGTCAACGAGCCCCGGGTGATCAGTAGCTGCTTGCCGACCTCCACCACCTCGATCAACTTGGTGGGGTTGGAGTCGAGGTCGATCATGTTCCCCGCCTCCTTGGCCGCCTGGGTACCGGTGTTCATGGCCAGTCCCACGTCGGCCTGGGCCAGGGCGGGGGCGTCGTTGGTGCCGTCACCGGTCATGGCCACCAGGCGGCCCCCCTCCTGTTCCTGGCGGATCAGGGCCATCTTGTCCTCGGGGGTGGCTTCAGCCAGGAAGTCGTCGACCCCGGCCTCCGCGGCGATGGCCTTGGCGGTCAGCGGGTTGTCTCCGGTGATCATCACCGTACGGATTCCCATGGCCCGGAGTTGGTCGAAACGTTCGGCCATGCCGGCTTTCACCACGTCCTTGAGGTGGATCACCCCCAGGACCGAATAGCGGCCGTCGGCGGAGGCCTCGGCCACCACCAGCGGTGTGCCTCCGGCCGAGGCGATGGCATCGGTGATGGTGGTCATCTCCTCGGGTACCGGACCCCCCGCCTCGCTCACCCAGCGGCGCACCGAGTCGGTGGCACCCTTGCGGAGTTGGCGGCCGTCCAGGTCCACGCCGCTCATGCGGGTCTGGGCCGTGAAGGGCACCAGGATGGCCCCCTCCAACGTCCGAGCGGTTCGACCGTAGGTGGACTGGGCCAACTCGACCACGGACCGCCCCTCGGGGGTCTCGTCGGCCAGGCTGGCCACCATGGCCGCCTCGGCCAACTCGTCGATGGACACGCCCGGCAGGGCAACGAACTCGGCGGCCTGGCGGTTGCCGAGGGTGATGGTGCCGGTCTTGTCCAACAACAACGTGGACACGTCGCCGGCGGCTTCCACCGCTCGACCGCTCATGGCCAGCACGTTGCGCTGCACCATACGGTCCATCCCGGCGATGCCAATGGCCGAAAGGAGCGCTCCAATGGTGGTGGGGATGAGGCAGACCAACAGAGCGATCAGCACCAGCAGGCTCTGCTCGGCCCCCGAATACACGGCGAAGGGTTGGAGGGTGACCACCGCCAACATGAAGATGATGGTCAGCCCGGCCAACAAGATGTTGAGGGCGATCTCGTTGGGCGTCTTCTGGCGGGCGGCGCCCTCGACCAGCGAGATCATCCGGTCCAGGAACGTCTCTCCCGGCCGGGCGGTGATCTCCACCACGATCCGATCCGATAAGACCTTGGTACCACCGGTAACCGCTGAGCGGTCCCCGCCGGACTCGCGGATGACCGGGGCCGACTCGCCGGTGATGGCCGACTCGTCGACGCTGGCGATGCCTTCGACCACCGTGCCGTCGGAGGGGATGATGTCGCCTGACTCACACACCACTCGGTCTCCGACCTCGAGCAGCGAGCTCGATCGCTCGGTGATCGAGCCGTCCGAAGTCATCACCCGGGCTGCGGTGTCGGTGCGGGCGGCGCGCAGGGTGTCAGCCTGGGCCTTGCCGCGGCCCTCGGCCACCGCCTCGGCGAAGTTGGCGAACAGAACCGTGAACCACAGCCAGGCGGTGATCAGCCCCGCGAACACGTTCTCTGAGCTCGAAGACGACCCGAAGTCCCGAACGAACAGGATGGTGGTGAGGACGCTGCCCAACTCCACCACGAACATCACCGGGTTGCGGACCATCAGTCGGGGGTCGAGCTTGGTCACGCTTTCTCGCAACGCTCGCCGGACGATGTCGGGGTCGAACAGAGAGCCCGACCCCGAGGGGCGGGAACGGTTCTTGGCCACCGGCGAACCCAGTCGGCCTTCGGTCGTTGCAGTAGTCACAGGCCCAGCCCTTCCACGAGCGGTCCCAGCGCCAGCGCCGGGAAGAAGGTCAGACCGACCACGATCAGGATCACTCCGATCAGAAGGCCGGTGAACAAGGGTGTGTTGGTGGGGAACGTGCCGGCGCTAGGGGGCGCCGGCTGCTTGGCGGCCATCGAGCCGGCGATGGCCAGGACCGGCACGATCAACAAGAACCGGCCGGCCAGCATGGCCAGGCCGATGGTGGTGGTGTACCAGTCGGTGGTGGCGTTGAGGCCGCCGAAGGCCGAGCCGTTGTTGTTGGCCCCCGATGTGTAGGCGTAGACGATCTCGCTCAACCCGTGGGGACCGGGGTTGAAGATCGAGGCCTTGGAACTACCCATCACCACCGAGATGGCGGCGAAGACCAAGATCACCGCCGGAACCGCCAACAGGTAGAGCATCACCAGCTTCATCTCGGCCGGTTGGATCTTCTTGCCCAACAGCTCAGGTGTGCGGCCCACCATCAGCCCGGCGATGAACACCGAGAGCAGGGCGAACACCAAGATGCCGTACAGGCCGGCTCCCACACCGCCCGGTGACACCTCACCCAGCATCATGTTCACCAGGGGGACGGCTCCGCCGAAGGGCGTGTAGCTGTCGTGGGCGGAGTTGACCGCACCGGTGGAGGTGCCGGTGACCGCGGCGGTGAACAGGCCCGACCCGGTAGTGCCGAAGCGGACCTCCTTGCCCTCCATGTTCCCGCCTGACTGGTAGGCGTCGGTCACCTGGGTGACGCCGCGGTCGGTCAGCAGCGGGTTGCCGTCGGCCTCGAAGGACACGGCCAGGGCCGCCCCGCCGGCCCACAGGACGAACATGGCGGCGAACACCACCCATCCCTGGCGGCGGTTGCGGGCCATGGTCCCGAACGTCCAGGTCAACGCGAAGGGGATGATCAGCACCAGCACGATCTGGAGGAGGTTGACCAGAGCGGTCGGGTTCTCGAAGGGGTGGGCCGAGTTGGCGTTGTAGAAGCCACCGCCATTCGTGCCCAACAGCTTGATCGCCTCTTGGCTGGCCACCGGCCCGCCCGGAACCACCTGCTCGCCGCCAGCCACCGTCGACACGTCGACGCCACCGCTGAGGTTCTGCACCACGCCCTGGCTGACGAGCACCAGCGCGGCGATGAAGGCGACGGGCAGCAGCACCCTGGTGAGGGACCGGGTGAGGTCGACCCAGAAGTTGCCGATGGTGGTCGAACGGCGTCGTACCAACCCGCGCACCAGGGCCACGGCCACTGCAATGCCCACAGCCGCCGAGGAGAAGTTCTGCACCGTCAGGCCCAGCATCTGGGTGAGGTGGCTCATGGTCGACTCACCGCCGTAGGCCTGCCAGTTGGTGTTGGTGACGAAGCTGACCGCCGTGTTGAAGGCGATGGCGGGAGCCACCCCTTCACGCCCGGTCGGGTTGAGTGGTAACCAGCCCTGGACCCGCTGGATCAGATAGAGGGCCAGCACCGACAAGACGCTGAAGGCCAGCACGGAACGGGCGTAGGTGGTCCAGTGCTGCTCCTGGTCGGGGTCGACGCCCACAACCTTGTAGATGGCACGTTCGACGGGAGCGAACACCTGGTCTCCGGGGGCGGGACCGTCGCCGAACACCTTGGCCAGATATGACCCCAACAGCGGGGTGACCAGACCGATCACCGCCACCAGCGCTAACAGTTGGAGCCACGCCGACGCGCTCATCAGAAGCGCTCCGGGAAGAGGAGAGCCACCACCAGATAGATGACGACCCCGGTTGCTGCGGCGAGCCCGAGCAGATGGTCCAGGCTCATGACCGACCTCCCGTGACGATCTCTGTGACCGCGGTCGATTGTGGATGTGATCCGGCCCCGGTCGAGGTGGGGGGCTCCTCGGCGCCGACGATGGCGACACACGCCTTCAGGTAGGCGGTCATCAGGGCGAAGAAGACCACGACCAGCGCGAGGAATGCGAGGTCACGCATTGGAGACCTCCACCAGCGGGAAGTGGAGCCAGTGCCGCGGGTTGTGCATTGACCGTCCGCCGAGTCCCGCGTCGGAAGGGCTCACCGGCTGGACCGGGTCCCTGGCCAGCATCGTTGTTGTCATGGCACCCGTCCTACCGGTGCTCACGACCGCTTGGAAGGGCCCTTAACGGCCTCTTAGCGCTGCCGCTTCAACGCTTATCGCTCCCGATCCGCGGTAGTGACCTTCGCCACGTCCTGATGGCCGAGGCCTGCTCAGGAGGTGGCCCACGCCCTGGAGCGGTCGAGGGCCTGAAGCCAACGGGTGTGGGCCTTGTCTGTGTCGGACCGCTCGGCGCGAGGGGTGAATTCGGCGTCTAGTGCCCAGTTGTTCTCGATGTCGGCGGTGGAGGACCACACCCCTTCGGCCAGGCCGGCCAGATAGGCGGCACCGAGGGCGGTGGTCTCTTGGACCATGGGGCGTCGCACCGGGACCTGGAGTTGGTCGGCCTGGAGTTGCAGGAGCAGGTCCATGGCGGTGGCGCCCCCGTCGGCTCGCAGGCCGGTCACCTCGAAGCCCGAACCCGCGGTCATGGCATCGACCACGTCTCGGGTTTGGAAGACCATGGCCTCCACCACCGCTCGAGTCAGGTGGGCCCGGGTGGTTCCCCGTGTCACGCCTACCAGGGTGCCTCGGGCGTAGGGGTCCCACCACGGGCTGCCCAGTCCGGTGAACGCGGGCACGAAGAACACGTCGTCGGTGCTGTCCACCGATGCCGCCAGGGGACCGGCCTCGGCCGCCGAGTCGATGATGCCCAGTCCGTCGCGTAGCCACTGGATGGCCGAGCCGGTCGAGAAGATCGCTCCCTCGAAGGCGTAGTCGGTGCGCAGGCCCCCCGGGGCCGAAGCATCGGGGATGGTCCAGGCCACGGTGGTGAGCAGACCATCCACCGGTTCGGGACAGGTGGATCCCACGTTCATGAGCACGAACGATCCGGTGCCGTAGGTGTTCTTGGTCGAGCCGGGGGAGAAGCACGCCTGTCCGAACAGGGCGGCCTGCTGGTCGCCGGCGATACCCGAGATCGGGATGCCAGGCGGTAGCCCGCTCCGTTCGTGGGTTACGCCGAAACGACCGCTGGATGGACGGACCTCGCCCAGCGCCTCGACCGGGACCCCGAACAGGCCGCACAGCTCGGGCGACCAGCGGTGGTCGACGATGTCGTAGAGCATGGTGCGGCTGGCGTTGGAGGCCTCGGTGGCGTGGACCTCTCCGCCGGTCAGCTTCCACAGCAACCACGAATCGATGGTGCCGAGGGCCAGGTTCGGCCCAGGCATCACGCCGCCCTCGGTCAGTAGCCACTCGATCTTGGATGCCGAGAAGTACGGGTCGAGGACCAGCCCGGTAGTGGAGCGGACCAGACCGAGGTGTCCGTCCTCGGCCAACTGGTCACAGCGGGCTGCGCCTCGCCGGTCCTGCCAAACAATGGCCCGGTGCAGAGGTTTGCCGGTGGTGCGATCCCAGGCCACCACCGTCTCGCGCTGGTCGGTGATCCCGATGGCAGCCACCGGGGTCTCGAGTGCGGCCATCAGTTCGGCGGTGACCCCGACCATGGCCGACCAGATCTCATCGGCGTCGTGTTCCACCCAGCCGGGCCGAGGGAAGTGCTGGGTGAACTCGCGGTAACGGGAACCAACGGTGAGACCGGATTCGTCGAAGGCGATGGCCCGCACCCCAGTGGTGCCGGCGTCAAGAGCAATGACCACAGCCATGGAGTCGCAGGCTACAGATCCCTGTGGTCGGTAGGGTCCAAAGCATGCGCATCGGGATCCTCACCGGGGGCGGAGACTGCCCCGGGCTCAACGCCGTCATCAGGGCCACGGTTCGGACCGTGGAGATCGAACACGGTGGCACCGTCGTCGGGTTCAAGGATGCGTGGCGGGGCGTGGTCAACGACGACTGGGAGCCGCTCACCAGCGAATCGTGCCGGGGTCTTCTGCCCCGGGGTGGCACCGTGTTGGGAACGTCCCGGGACCAGCCATACAAGATGGACAACGGCGTCGAGGCGGTGCGCCGGGCCGTTGACCGTCACGGCCTCGACGCCATCGTGGCCATCGGGGGCGAGGGTTCCATGGGGGTGGTCAAGGACCTTCACCGCGACGGCATCCCAGTGGTCGGCGTTCCCAAGACCATCGACAACGACATCGGTCTCACCGAGATGACCTTCGGGTTCCAGACCGCGGTGCAGATCTGCACCTTCTCCATCGACCGCCTCCACACCACCGCCGAGAGCCACGACCGGGTGCTGGTGGTCGAGGTCATGGGTCGCCACGTAGGCCACATCGCCACCTGGGCTGGCCTCGCCGGCGGCGCGGCCGTGACGCTGGTGCCCGAGGAGCCCTTCGACATCGAACACGTGGCCTCGTTGATCTCGGGCCGCCATCAGCGCGGCCACTGGTCCTCGATCGTGGTGGTGGCAGAAGGTGCCGTCCCCGTAGAGGGCACCATGCCGATGCCGGAGATACCAGTCGACGTGTACGGCCACCAGGTCCTGGGCGGGATCGGCCACCGGGTTGCGGCCGAGATCGAACGGCGCACCGGAATCGAGAGCCGCACCACCGTGCTGGGCCACGTGCAGCGGGGCGGAACTCCGGTGGCCTTCGATCGGGTCCTGGCCACCCGGTTCGGGGTGGCGGCCGTGGATGCTGTGGCCGACGGTGCACTGGGGCAGATGGTGGCGCTCCAAGCCGGGGAGATCACCAGGGTGGCGGTGGCCGAAGCCGTCGGTCACCTGAAGATGGTGGAGCCGGCCATGTTGCGCACCAGCGCCATCTTCCAGGTGCCCTACGACCGCACCTGACCGCCAACCTCATTGTGGCCGCCGATGGTGTTGGCGGTCCGACGAGGAACGGGAGGACTTGGTGGAGCCATGCCGTGGTCATGGCTCGGCTCGCCTTTCGGTGGATCCAGGTTTAGATCCCGGGGGCGAGGGTCGGGTAGTCCTCGGCGGTGACCACCGCCTTGTTGCCGTTGTCGGTGGGGGCGTCGACCATCTTGCCGTCCACCAGGAACTGGACCTGGTCCATACCCGAGAACTCGAAGGTTGTGAACGCCAACTGGGCATAGGCCTGTTTTTGAGACTGGCCGCTGATGTCGTTGATCTCGCTCGTCAGGTCGACGATGGCCACCGAGTCGCCGACGACGGCGGACAGGATCTTGGTTCCCGACGGCAGGGCGGTGGTGAGATCCCGAGGTGGCTCACCCAGGGTGAAGGCCAGGGCATCGGCCAGAGTAGGAGCATCCTCCACCGGGAAGTCCACAGCGACCAGACGTTGATCCCCGATGAAGAATGCAGCGACGGTCGCGGCACCAGGGCGGTCTGTGGTGGTGGGGGTGACCCGGGAGTCATCCACGCTGGGATCGACGGTTGTGCGACTTATGGCGCGAGGTTCACCGTCGATGGGCACACCACAACCGGTCACGACTGTGGCGAGCACGGCCAGAGCCACCGCCAGCGTGATCAGCCAACGGCTCATGCGAACTCCTCGTCTCCGTCGTCGGCATCATCGGGGTCGTCCAACGCGGCCCATACCACCGGGATCTCGACTACGAACCGGGCTCCGGGCTCCTCGTCTCGACGGTCCTCGACCCACACCCTCCCCTTGTGCAGCGCAACGTGCTCGGCCACCAGGGACAGGCCCAGCCCGACCCCCTCGCTGCCGGTGCGGCGCCCCGACCCCGCCCCACGGGAGAAGCGGTCGAAGATGAGCTCACGCTCCTCGACAGGAACACCGGGGCCGGCGTCCTCCACTGCGATCTGAAGCGCGGCCGGGAGCCGGGTCAGCTCGATGCGGGTCGGACCTCCGCCGTACTTGCGGGCGTTGTCCAAGAGATTGGCCACCACCCGGACCAGGCGCCGCTTGTCGGCCCGCACCACCACGTCGGCCAACTCCGGATCGATCTCGATAGGGACATCGGGGCTCTGGGACCATGCCACAGACTGGTGCACCAGTTCGCCGGGACGGATGTCGGACAGGTCGAGACGGGCCGCGCCGGCGTCGAAGCGGGAGATCTCCAACAGGTCCTCTACCAGCTGCTTGAACCGGGCCACATCGGCCACCATCAGGTCGACGGCGGCCCGAGCCGATGCGTCGGGCATCTCCTCGCGCCGAGACGCCAACACCTCGATCGATGCCGACAGCGTCATGAGTGGTGACCGCAGCTCGTGGCTGACATCGGACGCGAACCGACCGTCACGGTCGATGCGACCTTCCAACACCTCGGCCATGTGGTTGAACGAGGTGACAAGCACCCCCAGGTCGGGGTCGTGGGCTGCGCCCAGGCGGGTATCGAGCCGGCCACCGGCGATGGCCTCGGCCGCCACCGAAACCTGAGCCAATGGTTTGAGGGTCCGGCGACTGGCCCACCAGCCCACCGCGGCGCCGGCCATGGCGGTGACCACCGCAGACCCGAAAAGCGAAGCCGAGAGCGACTCGAGCGCATCTTGGGTGTCGGCTAGGGACACGAACTCGAAGTACAGCCCGCCAACCGAGGGTAAGGGGACACCTATCAATAGCTGAGGTTCGCCATCGATGTTCACCCGCATCCGCGCCGGTTGGCCGGCCTCGACCATCTCCAGCATCTCCCGGGGGACCGCTCGCTCGTCGAAGGCTGTGGTCTGGTTGGTCCACGAACCCTGATCGTCACGGACCAGGGCCCGGGTAGCGCTCTCGCTCTCCAACGACGCCATCGTGGCCCGGAGCTGCTCGTCGTCGGTCTCCGATGCCAACTGCTGGGTCATCAAAGTGGCGTTTCGGAAAGCCTGGGTGGTGGCCACGCCCTCACGTTGGTTGACGATGCTCTCCCGGGTGAGACCCCAGGTGGTGGCGGCCAATAGGGCAGACATGAGCGCGGCGCTCAATGTGAAGGCCAAAACGATGCGAGACCGCAGCCCCAGTCTCGGGCCCCGCCAGCGGCGGCGGCGACTCGCTCCCCCCTGGGATGGGGCACGCGACGACCGTCGCCGCTTCTTGCCCTCGGACCGGCCTGGGGGATCGGAGGGATCTCCGGTCGGGAAACCTTCCGACGCGAGCCGGTCTGGCCCGGCGGCCCCGGCAGCCGAGGCGGAGGAAGACGCGGTGGTGCTCAGGGCAACAGCTTGTAGCCCAGCCCGCGCACGGTCACAACGTGGCGGGGGTTGGCCGGATCGGCCTCGACCTTGGTGCGAAGGCGCCTCACGTGAACATCGACCAGCCGGCCATCGGCGAAGTAGTCATAACCCCACACCTTGTCCAGCAATGCTTCTCGGCTGAACACCTTGCCCGGTGAGGTGGCCAGTTCGACCAGCAACTTGAACTCGGTCTTGGTCAGGTGGATCTCTGTGCCGTCCCTTCGGACCATGCCCTGATCGGGGGCGATCTCCAGATCACCGAAGCGAAGCTGAGGCGCACCAGGGTCGGCCGAACGGACCCGACGCAACAAGGCCCGGATGCGAGCCGACAGCTCCTTGGGGGCGAACGGCTTGGTGAGGTAGTCGTCGGCTCCGGCTTCGAGGCCAGCCACCACATCGTGGGTGTCGTCTCGGGCGGTGACCATCACGATCGGAACATCGGAGTGGCGGCGGATGGCCCGACACACCTCGAAGCCGTCGATGTCGGGCAGCATGATGTCGATCAACACCACATCGGCAGGTGACTGACTGAAGATGGCCAGAGCGTCCTCGCCGTTCTCGGCTTCGGCCACCGTCCAACCCTCGTCTTCGAGGGCCAGCTTCACCGCCGTGCGGATGCGTTCGTCATCTTCGACCGTCAGGATCCGGATCGCCACAGCGGCGATGCTAGTGCCGGGCCTGGCCCCCAAGAGGTGGCATGAGGCCGTGGGCCGGTGGTTCAGACCGTCATGGCATCGCATTCGGCCAGGACGGCGTGGAGCTCATCGAACACCGCCGCGGGAGCCGCGATCACGAAGTCGCTCGAGGGCGGGGCACCCCGCATGCCTTCGCAGCGGGCGCCGGCCTCGGTTGCCACCAGAGACGCGGCGGCATGGTCCCACGGATTGAGACCGACCTCCCAGTAGCCGTCGAGGCGACCGCACCCGACCCAGCACAGGTCCAGGGCAGCAGCGCCGCTACGACGTATGTCGGCAACCTGGTCGATCACCCGGCCGACCACCGCGGCCTGGCGTCGTCGCCGGGCCGGGTCGTAGCCGAACCCGGTCCCGATCACTGCTCGAGCCAGCGACGGTGGATCCGAAACCCGGATCCGGGCATCGTTGCGAAATGCCCCACCATCACGGGTGGCGGTGAACACGTCTTGGTGCATGGGTGACACCACCACTGCGGCCACGGTCTGAAGTCGGCCCTCGGGCCCGAGCGTCTGAGCCGCGATCGACACGCAGAACCCGGGCATCGAGTGCACGAAGTTGACGGTGCCGTCGATCGGGTCGACACACCAAGTCACCCCGCTGGTCCCCTCCACGTCGGCCCCCTCCTCGCCCTGGATCGAGTCGTAGGGCCTGGCCGCCAAGATCGCTTCTGTGATCCGACGTTCGGCCCAACGGTCCATCTCGGTGACCAGATCGGTCCCCGTCGACTTGGACGAGACGGTGGTGGCCCGGAGGTCGCCGTCGAGGGCTCGGACCAGCTCGGCCGCCACCTCCTCGGCCACGGGCCGGGCCACCGCCAACAACTCGGGACCCGATGCCGTGGCGCTATGGGTGTTCGTCGTTGTCACGGAATCAGGACCGGCCCCGTCGGGCGGCACCGGGGTCACCGGTCTGCTGGATGGTGTGCCACTCACCCATGGCCCGCATGACCAGAACCGACAACACGGCGACACCGCCCGCGGCCACCACCGCTCCGACCACGCCGCCGACCCCGGGAAGGATGCTGCCGTCGTCGACCTGGAGGGCGGTGAACTTCCAACCGATCAGACCGCCGCAGATTCCGGCCAACACGATGGCTGCGAAAGCCAGGATGCGAGCGGTGGCGGGGGGAACGGCGGACTCGATGGGGCTGTCGTCGTCCATGGCGCGATGCTACGAGCCGGTGGACCGTAGAGTGGCCCCCGTGTTGCCGCTCGTGATCCTTCCCACCTATCAGGAGGCCGAGAACATCCGCAACGCCCTCACCCGAGTGCGTGAGGTCGTGCCCGATGCTCACGTGCTGGTGGTGGACGATGGCAGCCCCGACGGCACCGCCGACCTGGCCGACGAGGTAGCAGCCGAGCTGGGCCAGATCCATGTGCTGCGCCGCCCGGCCAAGGCCGGGTTGGGCCCCGCGTATCGAGCCGGATTCGCCTGGGGCATGGAACACGGTCACGACGTCTTGGTGGAGATGGACGCCGATGGACAACACGACCCAGCGGTGCTGCCCGAACTGATCTCCACACTGGAGACCGCCCCCGCTGACCTGGTCATCGGATCTCGCTACGTGCCCGGTGGTGCGGTGCCGGGTTGGCCCGCGAACCGTCGGATCCTGTCGCAGTGGGGTAACCGCTACATAGGTTTCATGCTCAAGCTTGGTATCAGAGACGCCACCGCCGGGTTCCGGGCCTACCGGACCTCGATCATCGAGAAGATCGGGGTCGATCGGGTTCGTGCCGACGGCTATGGCTTCCAGATTGAGATGGCCTATGAGGTCGTCAAGGCCGGTGGCCGGATCGTGGAGATCCCGATCACTTTCCGGGACCGCAAGCTCGGGGTGTCCAAGATGTCTCCGAGCATCGTTCGTGAGGCCTTGGTGCTGGTGACCAGGTGGGGCGTCCGTGACCGAGTCCGGCGAGTGCGGCGTCGGAGCTGACCGATGAGGGAATGGCTGGTGGCCGGCGCCCTGGTGGAGCTGGAAGAGGGCCTCCTGCTGGTGCAGAACCGTCGTCAGGACGGCCGCGTCGACTGGACCCCGCCGGGTGGGGTGGTCGATCCAGGTGAGGAGCTCCTCGACGGGCTCACCCGTGAGGTGACCGAGGAGACCGGCCTGGTGGTGAGCGACTGGTCTGAGCCCGTCTATGAGATCCAAGCGGTGGCCCCCGACCTGGATTGGCACCTCACCGTCGTCGTTCACCGGGCCCTGGCCTGGGATGGCGAACTGTGCGTGGCCGACCCCGACGGCATCGTGGTCGACGCCTGCTACGTGGCCATCGGGGAGTGCAACGAGCGTCTCGCCGGGGCGCCACCGTGGGTTCGTGACCCCCTGGGTCTGTGGCTGAACGAGCGGTGGGACACGGGTCGGGCGTTCCGATTCCAGGTGGAGGGCACCGACCACCGGTCGTTGCGGGTCTCGGCCCTTCCGTGAACGGTGGAGGGGTCGCCCCCGTGGAGGCGCCGTCGATCCTCCACGTCGACATGGACGCCTTCTTCGCCGCGGTGGAGCTCGTCCGTCACCCCGAACTACGGGGTCGTCCGGTGGTGGTCGGCGGGTCCGGGCCCCGCGGGGTGGTGGCCGCGGCGTCCTATGAGGCTCGGGCCCATGGCGTGCACTCGGCCATGGCCGGGGTGACCGCTCGGCGCCTGTGTCCGCACGCGGTGTTCCTGCCCGGTGACCACGCCCATTACAGCGAGGTCAGCACCCGGGTGATGGCGGTGTTCGCCCGCTACACCCCGCTCGTCGAGCCGATCTCACTAGATGAGGCCTTCTTGGATGTGTCCGGTGCCCGTCGCCTCATCGGTTCCGCCGAACAGATCGCCCACCAGATCCGCGCCGAGATCCGTGACACCGAGAAGCTCACCTGTTCGGTAGGGGTGGCCCGGGTGAAGTTCCTGGCCAAGTTGGCCTCGGAGGCAGCCAAACCCAAAGCCTCACCGACCGGTCCACGATTCGGTCCCGGCGTCGTGATCATCGACCCGAGCCGGGAGACCGAGTTCTTGCATCCGATGCCGGTGAGAGCCCTGTGGGGCGTCGGACCGGCCACCCTGGTCAAGCTGGAACGCCTGGGAATAGCCACTGTGGGGCACCTGGCCGAGACCCCGCTGCCCACTTTGATCGCCGCGTTGGGGAAAGCCTCTGGAACCCACCTGCACGCCTTGGCCAACGTGGTCGACCCCCGGGGCGTTGTGCCCGGTCAACCCATGAAGTCGGTCAGTCACGAGGAGACGTTTCCAAGGGACCTCACCGATGTGGCAACGGTCCGCGTCGAGTTGGCTCGTTTGGCCGACGCGGTGGCATCGCGGTTGCGGGCATCGGGCACGGTGGGGCGAACGATTGGGGTGAAGGTCCGCTACGGCGACTTTCGCACCGTAAGTCGGTCGTCGAGTGTGACCGAACCCACCGACACCACCCACGAGATCACTCGTGTGGCCCGCTCCCTGCTCGATGGGATCGACCTGACACCTGGGGTCCGGCTGTTGGGGGTGAGCGTCACACAGTTGGGTGCCGGCTCGGTCCGTCAGCTCTCCTTGGATGATCTGCTCGTCGAGGCGCCCGGCCCTGGCGGAGGCGGCGATCGGGGTCAGCAGAGCCGGGTGGAAGCTGCGGTAGACGAGGTGCGGGCCCGCTTCGGAGCCCGCGCCGTGGGGCCGGCCAACCTCATCGGTCCCAATGGTCTGCGGGTGGCCCGCCGGGGTGCCCAGCAATGGGGACCGGTCGCCGGGCCGTCGTCCACCTCCGACGCTGACCACGATCATCCCGATAGCAGCGACGACCCCAACGCCCGCCATCGCCACGACGGTTGGTAGGCGGCGCGGGTCGCGGACACAACCAACCGGCGACGCGCGTTCCTGGGGCTGATCGTTCCGCGTTGTGGGTCTAGGAATGCTGTGCGAAACTGACCGGGCCGCCGGTCCCCACCGGGGGTCCAGGGTTCGAAAGGGATCGAAGGGGTTCATCCGGTGCCGCTGTCAGAGGAAGAGCAACGCATCCTCTCTGAGATCGAGCAGCAGTTCTACGCGGACGACCCCAGGCTGGCCGGAGACATCAGCCGGCACTCGCTGTACGTCGAGTCGGTGAGCCGCATGAAGCGGGCCACCTTGGTTTTCCTGGTCGGTGTGGTCGTCCTGGTGGTCACCCTGGCCACCGCCGCCCCGTTCCCGGTGGCCTTCGGCGGCTTCCTGGTGATGCTGGGGGCGGCGCTGTGGTTCGAGCGCAGCCTTCGCCGACTGGGTCGAGCGGGCATGGACCAGCTGGCCGACTCGTTGCGGATCCCCGGTATTCGAACCCACCCCGCCTCGGACCAGCAGCCGCAATCCGACGACACATCTGAAACCGACATCTGACCCGCATTCCCAGCGGCCGGCCACCGAGCTCTGCTGGACGGCTCCGCCTGGTGACGGACCGACAGTTAGGGGTTCGGGTGGATGCCGAACGCTTCGCGCCACGACAGGCGTCGTCGTACTCGTTGTCGGGCGGTCTGGCTAGCCAGCACCTGGTGGCGGAACTGTCGGCCCAGATCCACGGCCCGGTCGGCTTGGTCGGTCGTGGGGGGATCGGGCGACCATGCCGCGGTGGTGGTCAGGTCGGCAAGCTCGCCAAGCGTCGACGCGAGCTCACCTAGGCCGGGCGCAGCGCGAAGGACGACCTCCTGGTGGGTTTCGCTTTCTTCGGGCACGGTGCCGGTGTGCCAGCGCAACGGGTCGACGATGTCGGCCCAGGCGGTGGCCGTGCGTGACCGGGGGTCTTGTCCTCGTCGCCGCATCCGGCGTCTGACCCACGGTGCGGCAACAACGATGGCCCCGGCGATGATCACCACCGCGGCCAGGGCGATTGCTCCGCGCTGGAGGACGGAAGGTTCGTCTCGGTCTGGTGCTCCCAGCGAGGTTCCCCGGATGGGAGGGGGAGGGGTGGTGGCTGGCGGAGCGGGAACCGATGTTCCCGGTTGCAGCGGGATGGTGGTGGTGGAGGTGGTGGTGGTCGAAGCCGGTTCCTCGACACCTTGCTCCTGGGCTGGTGTAAGGCCGGTGTAGGACTCTGCCCCTGGGATCCCTCGTCCCTTGGTGGGTTCGAAGGGAACCCAACCGATGCCGGAGAAGTAGACCTCGGGCCAGGCATGGGCGTGCACGCCGCGCACCCGGTGAAAGGTCGGGTCTTCGGCATCGGCGTCGCCGGGGGTGAATCCGACGGCCACCCGGGCCGGCAACCCCACCGCCCGCGCCATGGCCGCATAGGTGCCGGCG
>WBZX01000416.1_pt1 | contig 29899 bp, 17 predicted proteins | sample 5204211 | NCBI WGS metagenome assembly WBZX01 (sample SAMN12344362, study PRJNA552823) | activated sludge metagenome | biome: Activated sludge suspended growth; feature: Nitrification reactor; material: Wastewater; isolation source: activated sludge from nitrification reactor of wastewater... | reverse complement strand
GGATCTCTGCCAGCTCGAACATCAGCGGCACCGCGCGGCCGCCCTCGTGGGCGAGCTGCTGCTGCAGCACCTCGGCCAGCGACGACCACTGTCCGCGGTTGCGGTGGATGCGGGCGAGCGACTCGAGCGCGGCGGCGTCCTGCGCCGCGATCGCGAGGATGTCGCGGTAGGTCGAGACCGCCGCGTCGAGATCACCGAGCTGTTCCTCCTGCAGCCGCGCGAGCTGACGCAGGGTCGGCAGGCGCCCCTCGCCCGCGGGCTCGACCTCGAGTCGGCGGCGGTAGACCTCGGCGAGGTCGTCCCAGCGGTGGGTCGCCGTATAGATCGACTCGAGCGCCCCGATCGCAGCGGTGTCGTGGGGATCGAGCGCGATGATGCGACGGTAGTAGCGCTGCGCGTCGTCGGGCTTGGACAGCTTGTCGCGGGCGATCACCGCCAGCTTGTCGAGCAGCACCAGGCGCTCGTCGTCGGCGACCGCCGCGTCGGCGATGCGCTGCTCGAAGATGCGGCTCAGCTCGTCCCAGCCGTCGGCGCGCTCGGCCGCCGCCTCGAGCCCGCTGCGCAGCGTGGCGTCGGTCGGCCGCAGGCGGTAGGCCTCTGCGGCCCACTGCAGCGTGAGCGTCGGCGAGGCCAGCTTGTCGTGCGCGACCTGCCGCAGCGACTCGACCAGTGCGAGCCGCTCGTCGTCGTCGGACGCGGCGCCCAGCAGCACCTCATAGGTCCCCAGCAGGCGGGCCCAGTTGCGTTGCTCGCGGTAGATCGGCACCAGCTCGCGCGCGACCTCGATGTTGTCGGGCTGGATCGCGAGCGTGCGCTCGAGCGCCCGCACCGCCCGCTCGGGCTGACCGAGCGGTCCCTGGCACAGCTTGGCCACGCGACGGTACAGCGCCACGCGGGGCTCGGTCGCGGCCAGGCGATCGGCGGCGCTCTGCAGCACCTCGACCAGATCGTCCAGCCGCCCCTGCGCCTCGTACAGCTCGTGAAGTCGATCCCACGCGCCGTCGGCCACGAACGCGTCGCGGAGGCGCCGCAGCGCCCGCTCGTGTCCGGGCTCGAGCCGCAGCAGCTCGGACCACACCGGCACCGCGTCGACGCGGCTCTGCAGACGGTCGCTGTAGATGCTGCCGAGCGTGGCCAGCAGTGCGGGCGCGGCCTCGACCGCTGCGCCCGCGAGCTGGCGGTGCAACACCTCGGCGGCGTCGTTCCAGCGCGACTCGCGTTCGTACAGTCGCAGCAGGCCCGCCAGCGCGGTCGGCTCATCGCCGTGGTGCTCGAGCACCTCGCCCCACGCGGCAATCGCCTCGCGGCGGTCACCCAGTCGCTCCTCGGCGAGCTGTGCGAGCTCGAGGCGCAGCGCGAGCGCGGCCTCACCCTCGCGCTCGTCGAGCTCCTGCCGCCGCAGCGCGATGAGGGCCCGGAAGTCGCGACGCTGCTCGTGGATGCGCGCCAGCAGGCCGCGCGCGCCCTGGTCGCGCGGCGACAGCTGCAGCAACGTCTGCAGCGGCTCGAGGGCGCGCTGGGGATTGCCCAGCTGCTCGAGCCAGATCTCGGCGACCTTGCGCAGCAGCTCGATCTGCCGCGGCTCGTCGCCGGCGTCCTTGGCCGCCGCGATGCGCCGCTGGTAGACCCCGAGCAAGTCATTGTTGCGGCCCGCCTTCGCGTAGGTCTGCGCGAGCGCATCGAGGCTGGCCTCGTGCCACGGATCGACGTCGAGGATGCGCTGCAGGGTCGCCAGCGCCATGGTGTCGAGCTTGAGGCGGTCGCGGTAGAGCGCCGCGATCTCGAGCAGCTTGTCGATGCGCGCGGCGTCGGCGGTCGCGCCCTCGCCGAGGCGCTCGCTCTCCTCCTTGAGCAGCTCGACCAACGCGGTCCACTTGCCACTGTCACGGTAGAGCCGCTCGAGCGCGGCCGAGGCCCGCGGATCGTAGCCGTCCTCGCGCAGCACCGAGCGCCAGGTCTCGATCGCGCGATCGATCCCGCCCGGCTGCGACTCGGCCAGCGCCGAGACCTCCTGCGCCAGCGCGAAGCGGGCCTCGGGGTCCTTGCTGGCCCGCCGGGCCTGCACGAGCACCTGGATCAGCTGTGCCACGCCCGACTCGCCGGCGAACTGCTCGCGATAGAACGCCAACACCTCGGTGTGGGCCGGCTCGGAGCGACGCACGCGACGGAAGTACGGCTCGGCGAGCGCGGGCTGCCCCGAGCGTCGCCACAGCAACGCGCCGGCGACCAGCGCGACGTCGTTGCCGGCGTCGTCGCGGGGGGCCCGAGCCGCGATCGCCTTGGCGGTGTCCTGCAGCTCGGTGGTGTCGACGCCGTCGACGATCATGCGACCGAGCAGTCGCGCGGCCGCGAGCCCCGACGCGGGCTCGTCCTTCATCGCGATGCGGGCGGCGGCGAGGTCGTGATCGGCGACCGCGGCCGCGAGCGCCTCGCGGGTGGTGTCGTCATCGGCACGGAGGTGATCCAGCAGGGCAGCGCGCGCGTCGGCCATGGCTCGTCGATCCTGGGCCGGGCGGGTCGCGGACCTGGGCGGTCCGCCGCACCGGCGTGGTTCATGGGGATTCGAATCCCTGCCCCGTCGACCGTGCGGGCCTTCGGGTAGGGGTCGAAAGCGTAATGGCGGCGGTGTTTCGGTTCAACGGCTTTGGTGCTCGGGTCGCACCGGGGCGAACCTCGCTACCGCAGCGCCGCGAGCACGACCGCGGCCGCGGCCGAGACGTTGAGCGAAGCGATCGCGCCACTGCGCTCGATCGTCACCTGGAAGTCGCAGAGCTCGCGCGTCAGCCGACGCATGCCGTCGTGTTCGCCACCGAAGACGAGCACGAGGGCCTCTGGCAGGACCCCAGGGCGTGCGGCCTCGGCCAGCGGCTGCCCGCCCTCGGCGACCGTGCCGACGATCCACAGGCCTTCGTCCTTGCAATCCCGCAGCGCCCGGGCGAGGTTGCCGACCTCGGCCATCGCGAGGCGCTCGGTCGCGCCGGCCGACGCACGCACCGCGGCGGGCGAGAGCGGCGCGCTGCCATCCTTCGACCACAGCGCACCCGCGACCCCGAAGAACTCCGCGCTGCGGAGGATCGCGCCCTTGTTGTGGGGGTCGACCACACCGTCGAGCGCGACCAGGCGCGGGCGCGGGCGCGCCAGGGCGGCAGCCACGAGCTCGTCGAGCGCGACCACGGGCGGCGGATCGGCGAGCGCGACCATGCCCTTGGCAGGGCCGTCGTCGGCCAGCCGTGCGAGTCGCTGGGGATCGGCCAGCTCGATCGCGATGCCGGCCGAGCGCGCCTGCGCGACCACGGCCAGCTCCGCGCGCGCGGGCGCGACCAACAGTCGACGCACGCGCGCGGGCGCCATCGCGAGCAGCTCCGCGATCGCGCGCTCGCCCGCGACCACGTGCGTGCCCGCGCCTGCGCCCGCGCGATCACCCGGTCGGCGCGTCTTCGACAACGAGCTTGCCCCCCTGCACGCGTACGATGACGACCGGCTGCGCGCTGGCCTGCGCGCCGCCGTCGAGCGCCAGCGCGAGCGCGCGGAACACGAGCAGCGCGTGGTCCGGCGCCGGCTCGCCCTGTCGCCGGGCGTAGGCCTCGGCGAACGCCTGCCCCTCGCCGCTGGCGGTCGCGGTCGGGGCCACGAACAGCCCACCCAGCACCTCGTGGCCGACGCTGGCCGCCGACTCGCTGATGCCCTCGGCGGTGGCGAGCACGAGCGGCCCGCCCTTGGTCCCCGGGCCCTTGCCGTCGCGGGCGAGCTGCCGCAGCAGCAGCTCGGTGCGCGCGATCTGATCGCCGATCACGATCGCGACCTTGGGCGACAGCGACTTGAGCAAGGGATCGGTGGTCGGCGCGAAGCTGGTGGTCGTCTCGGCGTAGGTGAACGACTTCGGCTTCGCGAAGCCGACCTGCGTGGCGCGGTCGGCCGCCGCCGCGGTGACCCGTCGGCCGTAGCCGTTGTCGGGCACCAGCACCACCACGCGCTGGGCCCCGTGGCTGCGTGCGACGTCGACCAGCGCGGCCACGCGACGCTCGAGCGACGGCGCCGCACCGCCGACCTCGGCGACCGGCTCGCCCGGGGTGACCAGGCGGGCGGCATCGCCGATGCGGGCCTTGGCCGCGCGCACGTTGGCGGCCCCCAACGGCCCGACGATCACGTTGGCCCCCGCAGCCACCAGCGCGGCCGCACCCGCGGCGGCGCCATCGGCATCGCTGCCGGAGTCCTGCCACAGCACGTCGACCAGGCCGGGTGCACGCGCCGAGAGTTGATCGAGCGCCACCTCGGCCGCGGCCAGCTGGGTGTCGGCGAGCGCCGCGAGCGGGCCGGTGCGCGGCAGCAGCATGCCGATGCGCAGCGGCTCGGCCCGGCAGCGCTCCACCCACGGCGGGACCTCGCCGGCAGGCGCGGTGCCGGCGAGCGCATCGAGGCACTGCCGCGCCGCACCGCGCTGGCTGCCCGCGCGCTCGGCCACCGCGGCGCGGCCGATCGAGGTCGCGAGCGCCCCGAGGCGACGCTCGGCGAACGCCGCGGCCGCGTCCTCGGTCTCGATCATCGCGCGCCACTGCGCGTACTGGACCAGTGCCTCGGGGTGTCGTCCGGCGCGGTCGAGCCCGATCGCCTGCAATGCGGCGCGCTCGAGCGGCACCACGACGCCCTCGCGGGCCAGCGCCGGCTCCTCGAGCAGCACCAGGCCGCGCGCTGGATCACCGCTGCGGATCATCGAGCGCACGCGCGACAGCGACAGCGCCGAGATCGCGTCGGGCGAGCCGTCGCCGGCCGCGGCCGCGGCCGCGAGGATCTGATCGGTCATCTGGATCGCTTCGGTGTCGTGGCCGAGCGCGTAGGCGTGGCGCGCACGGGCTTGGATCGCCCACATCCGCAGCTCGAGCGGCGGACCGGCGGCGAGCAGTCGGTCGGCCGCTGCGCGGACCTCGTCGGCCGCGGGATCGCGCGCGAGCGCGTCCTGCAGCGCGCGCCAGTCGTCCGCGTAGGCCGGCGCGACCTCGGTGGGCCCGTTGCCGCGGAAGTCGCCCAGGTACACCGGCGTGGTGGTGCTGCCCTGGCCATGCCCCGGTCGGCAGGCGAGCACGAGCGCAGCGGTGCCCCACGCGGCGACGAGGCGTCGCAGTCGGCGGCGGCGAAGAACAACCAACACCCGCATGGCCAGCCAGTCTAGGCGGTGCGGGCTCGGAGCACGAAAAGAACGGCGCGTCAGCGTGGGCCCCCGGGGTCGACCCCGTCGCCATGGTATATGAAGCACGACGATGAGCGCACCCGACGAGCAGGACGCACCCGACGCAGGATTCGGCGAGGCGAGCCGCTACGCGGCGCACATCGACCGTGGTTGGGCGCTGCTCGACAAGGGCGAGCTCTCGGCCGCGCGCACCAGCGTCGCCCACGCGCAGGACGTACGACCGGACGAGCCCGACGCCGCGCTCCTGCTCGGCGCGATCGCCCTGGGTGAGGGCAACGCCAACGAGGCCCTGCGCTGCTACGAGCGGGCCATCGAGCTCGACCCCGAGTACCTCGAGCCGTACGCCGCGGCGGCCGCGGTGTGTCTCTACGACCTCGACGAGCCGCTGCGTGGCCTGCGTTACGTCAGCGACGCGCTCGAGCTCGAGGAGCTCGCGCCGCTCGAGGCGCTCGACCTCAACCTGCTGGCGGCCGAGTGCGAGCTCGCCAGCGACGACGTGATCGGCGCCCGCGATCGCCTGCGCGAGCTGGGTGGCATGGACGTGCTGCACCTGGCGCTCGAGCTGCGCAGCAGCGGCGCCGAGCCGGGTGGCGATGACGCGGCCTCGAAAATCGGCGACGCCACCACCCGCGCCGCGGCATGGGAGTTCCTCGCCTTCGATCCCGAGGGCGAGCCGCTCGAGGACGAGGAGCGGGCCGAGCGGGGCCAGCGGGCCATCGCGCTGGCGCTGCGCGCCGCGCAGCTGTGGATCGACGCCGACTTGGTCGAGCCCGCGCGGACACTGCTACGCCGCGTCGTCGGATGGTTCCCGCGCGATGCCGAAGCGTGGAGCCTGCTGGCCGAGGTCGAGTTCCGCACCGGCGCGCCGCTCGAGGCCGCCCGCGCCGGGCTGCGCACGGTCGAGCTCGACGCCGAGGTGCCGCTGCCCGACTGGACCCCGTCGGCTGCGGTCGTACACCGTCGCGTGGTCGGCACCATCAGCAGCTGCGGCGACCCCCTGCTCGCGAGCCTGATGGACGGCCCGGGCGCGCCGGCGATCCTCGTGCGCGACCTGCCGCCGTCGGAGCTCGTGCTCGAGGGCGTGAGCCCGCGGGTCACCGTGATCGCAACCGCCTCGCGTGGCGCCGACGGTCCCGGGGCCGAGCCGCCCGAGCTCACCGGGCTGGCGGTGTATCGCAAGAACATCGCCCGCCTCGTGCGCGACGCCGATGCGTTCGACGACGAGCTGCGGCTGTGTGTGCTCGAGGAGCTCGCCGGCTTCTTCGCGCTGCCGACCCGTGCACGACGCAACCTCGGCCTCGATCCCATCGAAGCGCCGATGCGAGCGCTGCCCGATCGCGCCGACGACACGCTCGTGGAGAGCAAGCCCCCGCGCCGCAAGGGGCCCCGCAAGCGCAAGGACTAGCCGGTCGACGGCGGATTGCGGGAACCATTGGCCCGCGGGAGCGAGCAACGCCGCGGGGCGAGGAACGAGACCGCGACGTGACGAGCACTCCGAGACGAAACCGTGGACCCGCAATCGTGCTGGCGATCGCCATCGTCGGCGCCCTGCTGTGGTGGTGGCAGCGAGGCCGCACCGCAACCCCGGAGGATGGCGACGGCAGCGAACCCGCGATCGCCGAGCGCGACGGGCGGGCCGCATGGCGCCCGGCCGTCGCCACCGAAGCACCGGCGCCGATCGATCTGCGTGCGCGCCCGTGGCTGCGCACGGCTGCCAGCATCGCGGGCTTCGTGCGCGACGAGGCCGGCCACGGCATCGCCGGCGCGCAGGTCTGCGCGAAGGCCTCGGGCCCACGCCTGCCCACGGAGGTCACCGCCGAGCCGCGCTGCACGAACTCGGGCTCGACCGGCGCGTACCTCCTCGACGCGCTGCCGCCGGTGCGCGTCGAGGTCAGCGCATCGGCACCGACCTACCAGCCGGGCCAACATCGACCCGCCGATCGACGCCGCGACTTCGTCGAGCTCGCACCCGGCCAGGCCCGCGGTGGCATCGACATCGTGCTTCGCAGCGGCGGCGTGGAGGTCCACGGCGTCGTGAAGGATCTCGCCGGTGGTGTCATCGAAGGCGCCCTGGTGTCGTCGCGCGGCGTGTGGTGGGGCAACGGTGGCAGCCGCGGTGCGGCGTGGGCCCGCAGCGATGACGAGGGCCGCTTCTCCTTGTGGCTGGCCCCGGGAGAGCAGCGGCTGTGGGCGACCGCCGAAGGCTACGCCGACGCAAACCAAGGTGGGGTCGCACCCGGCTTCACCTTCGAGCTGCGGCTGTCGCCCGAGTCGGTGCTCGCCGGGCGTGTGATCGACGTCGACGGCACCGCCGTCGCCGATGCCGAGGTCACGCCCGGGGGCGAGGACGTCTGGGGCGACGCACGCACGCTCACCGACGCCGAGGGCCGCTTTCGCCTCACGCGACTCGAGCCCGGGCGCTACAAGCCCATCGCCCGCCACGCCCGTGGCGTCGGACAGGTCGGCAACAGCGTGCGCCTCGGCGTCGGCGAGACCCGCGAGGGGCTCGCGATCACCGTGCATCCGGCCGCGAGCGTCCGCGGCCGCGTCGTCATCGCGGGCGAGCCGCCGACGCCGTGCGACCTCGCATCGGTGTCGCTGCAGGGTGAGCACGCCGGCAACGCCGGCGACGCCGCCACGACCGCGGACGGCGAGGTCGAGATCCCCGGCCTGTTGCCCGACACCTACCGCGTGCAGGTGCGCTGCGAGGGCAAGCTCGCGCGACCCAAGTACGAGCCCATCGTGCTCGCCGACGCCGACAGCGAGGGCCACGTGTGGAAGGTCGACGCCGGCGCGGCGCTGCGGGGTCGTGTGCAGGACGCCAGCGGCGCGGCGGTCCCGGGCGCCTCGCTGTGGGCCGCGCCCGCCGACAACGCGGGCCGTGGCCAGCAGGCCTTCGCCGCGGCCGTGAGCGATCCGTCCGACGGGAGCTTCGAGCTCGCCGGGCTGCTGCCGGGGCGCTACGACGTGCACGTCAGCGCGGAAGGCTTCGTCGAATCGGTGCCGCCGCCGCAGGCGACGATCCCCGAGGCCGGCGACGGCGACATCACCCTCACGCTGCAGCGCGGCGGTGTGATCGAGGGCCGCGTGGTCGACGAGCACGGCCAAGCGGTCGCGGGAGCGACCGTGCGGGTATCGGGTCTGCGGTGGCGCAACAGCGCCAGCACCGGCGACGACGGCCACTTCCGCATCGATGCGGTCGAGGCCGGTGAACACCGGGTGTTCGCGAGCGAGGACTGGCAGGCGCAGATGCGGGCCCCGGGCAGCAGCGACGACGACATCCAGGGCGAGCGTGTGACGGTGCGCGACGGCGAGGCCGCGCGCGTCGAGCTCCGCGTCGAGTCGCAATCGGGTCGCATCCGCGGACGCGTCGTCGATGACACCGGCGGCCCCGTCGACGATGCGTTCTTGACCTCGACGCGCGAGCGCGACAGCGCGGCCGCTGCCGCTGCGGGCAACCGCGAGCGCGCGCGCTGGGGCGGCTGGGATCGACCGCCGGTACTGACCGACGCCGATGGCGAGTTCACGCTCGAGCAGCTGGCGGCGGGCAAGCACACCATCGTCGCGATGCGCAAAGGTGGCGGCGAAGGTGTCGTCGAGCACGTCGAGGTCGGCAGCACCGGCGTGGTCGTGACGATCGCGGCGGGCGGCCGCATTGCGGGCACCGTCGGCTCGAGCAGCGGCGCCAGCCCGACGCGATTCACCATCCACGCCAGCGACGATGCCCAGGGCATCGCCCGCAGCGAGACCTTCTTCCACGCCGGTGGCACCTGGAGCATCGACGACCTACCGCCGGGCAAGTATCAGGTCCGCGTCGAGTCGGACGACGGCGCCGCGCAGACCGAGGTTGCGCTCGCCGCCGGCGAGGTGAAGTCCGGCGTGAAGCTCGAGCTCACGCCCTTGGTGGACGTCCGCGGCACGGTCGTCGACCTCGAGACCGGCGAGCCGGTCGCGGGTCTCCAGGTGCTCATCGCCGCGCGCGCGGGCGGGTTCTCGTTCTCGTTCGGCGAGGACGGCGAGCGTGAGAACGTCACCGACGACGGCGGCGCGTTCACGGTCGAGCACGCGCCATCGGGCAAGGTCACGATCATGGTCGTGCCGCGCAGCTTCGGCGGCGACACGCCCTACGGCTGGACCCGCATCGCCGCGCAGATCCCCGGCGACGCCGCGACCTACGAGCTGCCCGCGTTGCGGGTCGCGAAGCGCCGGACCAAGCGGGGCCAACGCCCAGGCGACCTCGGCTTCGAGCTGGCCGAGTCGCCGCCCGACCAGGTCGACGAAGCGGTCACGAAGACCGTCGCGGTGGTGCGGCCGCGTGGGCCGGCGGCGGCGGCGGGGCTCGCCGTCGGCGACGAGATCGTCGCGGTCGACGGCCACGACGTGCGCGGCGTCGAGGGCTATCGCTACCCTGCCCTCGTCGGGATCCCCGAGGGCCAGCGCGTCACGCTCGAGCTCGCGGGCGGACGCACGGTTGCGATCGTCGCGGGTCCGCCGATCTGACGCGCGCCGCTCACGACGTGCACCACAGTGCGCCCGGGCCGGCCAGCCACACGCGCCGGCCGTCGAGCGCTGGCGGGCAGCTCGGCGCCTGCGCCAGCGCGAGCCGATCGATCACGCGGCCGCGGCGATCGCATCGCTCGAGTGCGTCGCCGGCCGCGACCACGCATGCGTCGTCGACGATCGCCGCCATGCGATCGCGACCGTCGTCGTGCACCCACGCCAGCGCGCCCGCGGCCACGCACGCCAGCCCGCGGCCGACCACGAGCGCCCCACCGCGCGGCCACACGAGCACGCGCTCGGCGGCGAACGGCACCACCACCCTCGCGCGCTCGCGACCGCGGCGATCGAGCTGCACCACCGTCGTCGTCCACACCGGCGTCGGCAGACCATCGTCGTACCCACGCGCCCAGCGGCCGCGGCCCGCATCGGCGCACAGCAACGTGACGCCATCGTCGTCGCCGGTGATCGCGTAGGGTCGCGGCGCGACGGTGGTCTCGAACGACACCGGAATCGGGTCGACGCCGGCGCTTGCCGACGCGAGACCGACCACGCGCCCTTCATCGAACGCCAGCACCACCTCGCCGTCGTCGCGGCGGGCCCCGACGCCGCGACCGTCGACCGCGACGCTCTGGCGGGCCGCGGCGCCGTCACCCCGCCACGCGCGGCGCTGCACGAACATCGTCGCCGGTCGGGCTCGGCCCGCAAGTGCGGCGACCGTGGTCCAACCGTGGTCGTCGACGTGCAGCACCTGCTCATCCACGCCGGCGTCGTGGTAGAGGCCACCGCCGGCGAGCTTGCGCTGCAGCCGACCGGCGCGATCGTAGAGGCCACCGCCCAGCAGCAACGCGTGATCGCGGCGCGCACCGAGGGCCGTGCCGTGCACGTCGGCGCCGATGGTGTGCACGTCGTCGCCGTCGACGGCGACCGCGAAGCCCGAGCCGACCACCCACGCACGACCACGGCCCGACGGCACGATCTGCTGCGGCACGCCGAGGCCTGCGGGCAACGCGATGCGCCGCGCCGACGCGCGCGCACCGAGCGACGGCGAGGCCCGCGACGTCGCACCGCGGCGACATGACAGCAGCGTCGCGAGGCCTGCCAGCAGCACCACGCGGCGCGATGCCAGGCCCGGATCACGCATGGCTCACCGGCACGATCCACGTGCGCCCCGCGGTCGCCAGGCACATCGCGCCATCGGGTCCGATCGCCGGAGGTGTCACGACCGACTCGGGCAGGTCGAAGCGCTGCAGCATCGCGCCGTCGGCATCGACGAGGCCCAGGTGCGGCCCGAGCCCGAGCGCGAGCGTGCCGTCGGCGAACGCGGTGCCGTACGCCTGCTGCGTCGGCGCTCGCTGCCAGCGCACCCGCCCAGCCTCGACGCACACGATGCCCTGCCCCAGCAGCGCGACGCGGTCCACGCCGCACGACACCGGTGGCTGCAGCACCGCGAGCTCCACCACCACGCACCAGCGCAGCCCGCCGTCGGCATCGAGCGCACGCACCTCGGTGTGCCACGTCGCCTCGAACGCCCGCGCCCCGAGCCCCGCGAGCCGCCCCTGCACGGCCGCACCCGACGGCACGACGCGATCGATTGCGCTGCACAGCACGAAGCCCTCGCCGAGCGCGGCGGCGGCGTAGGGCGTGTGGGGCAGCTCGAGCGACGCGATGATCTGCGGAGTGCGCGAACGCGGATCGCTTGGGTCCGCCAGCACGAACGCGTGGCCATCGTCGCCGGCCATCAGGATGCGCCGGCCCGAGCGCGCCACGCTGGCCCGCCCGTGCCGCTCGAAGCTCCACCGTGGGGCTTGCTCGTCGTCGCTGCGCGAGCGGTTCGGGCGCACGATGACCGCGGTGGTGAGGCCGCGCTGCCAGGTCGACAGCTGCACCGCGCAGATCCACAGGTCGTCCTCGAGCGCGCCCAGGCGCTGCTCCGCGTGCAGCCCGAACGCGCCCAGCGGCCGCAGGATCTCCGGCTCGTCGCGTGGGTGCGCGCGCAGGCGATTGCCCAGCCGCACGCCGTCGCCGTCGTGCAACGCCGCCGACGCGACGCCCTGCGCCCGCAACGTGAGCGTGCCGGTGGCATCGACCAGCGTGAGCGCATCGCCGAAGCACAGCCCCCAGCGCGGCCCCGCGCCGATCACCACCGCATCGGGGCCGACCGGCAGCGGCGCCAGATCGGGCGGCACCAGCGGCTCGACGTGTTGGTAGCGCGCAGGCAGCACTGCGACCTGCGAGGCCCGACCGGCGCCCGCCAGCGGCTCGCTCGAGCACGGCGGCAGCGTCACAGCGGCACCACCTTGCTGGTGCGACCGAAGGTATTGGCGAACCACTGGTTCACCGGCGCGAAGTCGCCGGCCTTCAGCTTGCCGTTGTCGCGGGCGTCGAACACCGCCTGCGTCGGTGACAGCGCATAGCGGGTCAAGAAGTGCCCGACATCGCCCTTGCGGATCGTCAGCGCATGCGGCGTCTTGCTGGCATCGCGGACGCGGTCGCCCTTGCGGACCCGCACGACGATGTCGGCGTTGCCGATGACCTCGTCCTTGCCGTTGTCGAGCTTGGTCGGTCGCGACTCGATCTCGCAGCGCGGCTGCACGATGATCACGACCCGCTGAAGCCACGGGCCGCTCGACTCGATCATGAAGTGCGGGCAGGTCTCGCGATCGACGTAGGGGCCGGCGAACTCGTCGAACATCAGCTCCCAGCGGTCCTTCTCGTCGTCGATCGAGTCGTCGAACGAGAACCAGTACTTGCTGGTCACCACCAAGACGCCATCGAAGGGCGCCGTTCGCATGGCGGTACCCGGCGGCGTGACGATCATGCCGCGGGTGTCCTCGTCGTCACCCGCGAGGAACAGGAACGTACTCACGCGACCGACGCTGCCGCCCAGCGAGGTCCACGGCGTGGGGTGATCGCCGAAGCCGGTGGCGCCGCTGGGCAGCGTGTACTCGAACCGCGTGCCACCGACCACCGCCTCGGCCCGCAACGGCAGCTGCGCCTTGACCCACTTGAAGGCAGTGGTCGCCGCGAGCGACACGAGATCGTTCACGTGCGGCCAGAGGTACCGCAGGCGCGGCACCTTGTTGGAGTTCATCATCGCGGTCTGGTCGAGCTCGAACGGCCGCTCGCGGCCAGAGAACGCGCCGACCTGGCCGAACACGCCATCGGGCGGCGTGAGGTGCTCGATGTACTCGTCGGGCAGGTCCATCGAGTGGCCGAGCTCGTGCGCGAGCGTGAAGTGCTGGCCCTCGACGTTGTCGTAGCGGTCCTTCGTCGCCCCGCCGCGGGGCGCGAACTCCATGACCGCAGGTGCCGGCGGATTGGGGTCGACCGGCTTGGCGTGCAGCTCATGGCCGCTGTGCATGAACAGCTCCATCGGATCTCCGCCGGTGGCGCGCCCGGGCTGGGGATGCACGTGGATGCCGATCTTGGTGTCGGTGCCGCCGCCGTGCTCGACGCGGTCGGCCTGCTCACGGGTGCCGAAGTGGGCGCGCACGCGCAGCACCGTGGTGTCGGCGGTGAGGCCGGCGGCCGGCACGATCGCGTACTCCTTGTGCGGGCTCGGCATCGCCGGGTTGCCCGGATGGCCCTGACTCCACACCGCTGCCGCCGCGCTCATCAGACCCTCGGTGCGGGGAACGCCGACGGTCTTGGCGGGGTTGCTGCCGGACTTGTCGTCGTCGGCGTCGACCGCCGTCACGAAGGTGGGCACGTAGCACAGCACGTGGGCCAGCCGCGCCGTCACGCCGCCAAAGGCATGGGTGAGCCAGCGCGTATCGAGCACGTGGACCTCGCAGCGCCACTTCGAGATGCCGATCTGCACGCGTGCCGCGCGAGCGCCGACCAACGGCTGCAGGCCCTGCAGGCCATGCATGCGCTGGTGGTCGACGCTGAAGATGCGACCGCCGTACTCGATCGCCCGCGTGAGCTGCTCGAAGCCCTTGCCCGCAACATGAAACGCCTCCTCGGCGCGCAGCGGCTGACGCTCGAACGGGATCGTCGAGTACGGCATCGTCGCGCCGCCGACCGTCGCCGGCGAACGGACCGCCAGCAACGAGTCGAGCACGCACATGCGCTTGGAGGTCAGCGTCCACTTGCCGTCGGCGCCCACCCCAAGCGCATGCAGGCCGTTGCCGGTCACTACGAGATCGTCGAGGTGGAAGCACAGCGGCTTGTCGGCGGTGCCGCCCTCGTGGCGGACGTCGGCGAACGGCTTGCGGTTCTTGGCGCTCGCCTCGCCCGGCCCCACCCACGCCTCGTGCCCGAGCGATGACCACGTCGACGGTAGTGGGTAGTGGCTCGCGAGCAGCACGGTGTCGAGCGTGGTCTCGGTGCGGAGCTTGCCGTCGGCGTAGGCGAACAGCGTGGTCTCGGGGCTCGCGAACGCGAAGGTGAGTTCGGGCAGGTCTTCCTTGCGGCCGGCGTGCACGACATAGATCGCGCCGCCCGCCAGCGTCACCGAGCTGCCGCCGCAGCGCTCGCCGTAGCGGGGATGCGAGGTCAGCAGCAGCCCCTGCGGCACGCAGCGATCGGCCTTCGCGACCGGGTCGTAGCAGTGCAGCTGCACGTACGAGCGCAGCCACTGGTGATCGATCTGCACCGTCCACGGGCTGCTGCGACTGCCGTGGGGCTGCAGCTCGCTGGTCTTCAGCAGGCCGGTCGAGGCGAAGTCGGCGGCCGCCGGTGGGCTCTGCGCGAACCCACCGGTGGCGGCCTTGCGGACGCTCGACCACAGCGGGATGCGCAGCAGCTTCCGCGGCGTGACCAACATGAGGCTCGCGTCTTGCTCGACCGCCTCGGTCGTCACCCATGCCCTGGTCTCGAGATCGATCCACGCCTCGCCGCGCAGCGCGTAGCTGTCCGAGTCCGGCAGGCCGTCGAAGATCGGGATGAGGAACAGCTCCCAGGTCGCGTCGGGGGCGACACCGGTGAGGTCGGGCTCGAAGATGGTCGAGATACCGTCGGCGTCGGCGTTGGTGCCCTCGGCGAAGACCGTGCCGTCGTGGGCGATCGCGAAGCGGTGCGGGGGCAGCGGCGCGTCCTTGCCCGCGATCGGATCGAAGAACTTGCCGGCCAGCACGAACAGTGCCCGGCGCAGGTAGATGAGCTCGGCACTGCCGGGCGCACGCTCGCCGAGATCGGTGGGAAACGCGGAGAAGACGTCGTCGGCCATCGCGTGCGCTATCGGGTGGCACCCGGATCGTTCGGATCGGGTGCCGCCGGCGGTGGTGCGTGGAGGATCGCCCACAGCCGCGGCATGCGGAGCAGGTCGAGCGGACGCGACAGCTCCGAGATGAGGTGGAACGGGGTGTGCTCGAAGATCGCGTAGGGCTCGGCCACGCCCTCGACCCGCAGGCGGTACTTGGCGGCGTCGGGCACGTGGGTGAAGTGCAGCTCGACCATCGCCGGTGCGGCCGGATCGGGCGGCGTGTCGGGCTGCTCGGGATCGTCGCTGGGGGTGCCCTCTTCGACGACCTCGCGGGCGTCACCGGCGAGCGCCTGGGTCTGCGAGAACGCGACCGCGGGCGTGTCGTCGTCGGGCATGTCCTGCGCCTCGAGCACGAAGCTGTGGCCGAGCGCGTCGGCGGTCTTCAGATCGAAGAAGAAGCGCACGATGACGTCGTGCGTGAGGTCGGCACCGCCCGCCGACTGACAGCACGACGCGACCTTGCGATAGAACGAGCAGCGGTAAAACGGCGGCTCGGCGTCGGCCGCCGGCGGTGGGTCGAGCGTGCCCTTGCAGGCGTCGATGCTGCCGAGCACGCACGGCGGCGCCTGCGGCTGTGCGGCGGGGTCGAACACGAACACCACCGCGCGCCGGCTCTCGCGGTCCTTCACCGACAGCGACAGGGGGTTGTACTCGCCGCAGCCCATGAACGGCGCGTCACCGACCTTGGCGATGCGCGCGGGGTCGACCGGATCACGCCCGATGAGCTTGGCATAGGCGAAGAACAGCTGCTCGCGCATCGCCGCGTCGATCTTGCTGTCGTCGGGCAGATCGGCCTGCTCGGCCGGCACGCTGGGGTAGTCCTTGCGCTTGAACCGGCGCACCGCCTGCTTGGTCTTGCTGCCGTTGTCGCCGTCCTCGCCCAGCGTGTTGCCGGCGTCGTCGGTGCAGCCGAGCGCGTTCAGCATGTGCTGCACCTCGCGCGTGCCCCACGACTCCGACCATGGCGAGCCCTTGGGCTCGCCCTTCCACAGCGCGTCCCACCGCGCGAAGTCGTGGGTGAACACGGCGAAGATCGCTTCGGCGCGCCGTTCACTGAGGCGCTTGTTGAGCTTGTCGGAGCCCGAGATGTCGGTGTGGCCGAAGATCCACGCCAGCTGGCCGTCGTCTTGGTGGAGTTCCTGGGCAATCGCCGCCATCGGCACGATGCCTTCGCGTCGCACGAAGCTGCGTCCGAAGTCGAAGGTGACCGCCGCGATCTCGCGACACGAGAACCGCGGCAGGATGACCAGCGTGGTCCGCAGCTCCCGCTTGCAGCGCACCGGATCGAAGTGATCGTCGAGCACCTCGAACTCGGCCGGTGCCTCTGGGGTCGACTCGGGCAGCACCGGCTCGCGCGGCTGCTGCCAGCGCGGCTTCAGCTTGTCGCGCAGTCGCGAGGGGTTCTTGACCCGCGCGAGCGCCTGCCCGCCCTCCATGCCGTCGAGTCGGGCCACGCCGTCGCCGTCGGTGGTGACGGTCTGGGTCTCACCCAGCACCTCGAATTCGATCTCGACGCCGTCGATCGCGTCGCCGACCTCGTCGACCACCCGCAGCTCGAACCATGTCGTCGACGGCGGCGGCGGCTCCGGCGGCGGGTCGTCGTCGAACGGGCTGATGAGCCCATCACCGAGCCGTGGTGACCACAGCCGCGGGCGCTCCTGCGCGGTGAGGTGCAGCTGACCGTTGCGCAGGTGATGCTCGAGCCCGTCGCGCACGATCGACTCGGCGCGTCCCTGCGCGGGATCCGGCGGCTCCGTGCGTGCGACCGCGCGATAGACCCGCTCGATGACGTCGCGGACACCGTGATCGTCGCCGCCGTAGGCCTCGGCGAGCAACTCCTCGAGCAGTGCCCGCGACTGCGCGACCCCATCGCTTGCGCGCGCGCCCGCCAGCAGCTCGATCTCCACCACGTGGTGGAACGTCCTCGCGGTCCAGCTGCGCAGCGTGTGGCCCACGGATTTCGAGGATACGCCACGGCGCGCGGAGCCGACAGCGCGGCGCCCCAGTCCCCACGCTTAATCCCTCGCATCGTGGTGAGCCGGGCACTCGCGGCGTCGCTTGCTATGCTGGTGGACATGCCGCAGGGACGCGTCACGCTGCTCGGCCCGCTGGTGCTGGCGGGCTGCTTCACCTTCAGCCCGCTCGACCCCGACGCCGACAGCGGCGGTGCCGAGGTCGGCGACGCCACCCCGACCCCTGGTGTGTGCCAGCCCGGCTGCAGCGTCTCGGCCGATTGCGTGGCCGCCGGCCAAGATGCCACCGGCTGGACCTGCAGCGTGGGCGCCTGCCGCTATGCGCTGTGCAGCAGCGACGCCGACTGCGACGGCGGCGTGTGTCGCGATGATCCCTCGATCGGCGCGCCCAGCTGCGCCTACGCCTGTCCGCTGCAGGGCTGCCTGCCAGGCCAGACCTGCGAGGGCGGCTACTGCATCACCGCCGGGTGTGCCAGCGACGCGGAGTGCCTGCCGACCCACGCCTGCGACGCGGGGGCGTGCTGGCAGGTCTGCAACACCGACGTCGACTGCGGCAACACCCAGCTCGAGTGCAGCGAGGGCCTGTGCCGCGTGTTCACGTGCACGAGCGAGAACGACTGCGCCAGCCGCTTCGGCGCGCAGCCGCCCGCGGGCGACGGCTGGGCGTGCGTGCCGGCGTAGCCAGGGCGCGGGCGGCTCGCGCGGCTACAGCATCTGCGCGCAGCCAGGGCCGAACAGCCGCTCGAGCGCGGTCATGAGGCCCTCGTCGGCGCTCACGCCGAAGCGATCGCCGAACACCACCTTCGACTGGAACCGATCGTCGACGGTCAGCTGCAGCTCCATCTTGCAGGGCCCTTGGTTGTCGCTCACGACCTGCTTGAGCCCGAGCAGCCGGCGGTCGTCGAGCTGGTCGGCGCGCAGGCGCAGCAGCACGCTGCGGGTCCGCGCCGCGCGGACCTCGGCGATCGGCCGGATGGTGTCGAGCAGCAGCTTGTACTTGGCGGTGCCGCCCTCCTCGCTCTCGACCACCTCGACCTCGACCTTGCCGCCGACCAGCACCGGCTCGTCACCGCAGCGCTCGAGCTGCTGCGCGACCGACAGCCCGGTCTGCTCGTCCACCTTGGCGTAGGTCTTCGGGAACGCGACCACCTCGACGCGGCCGTACTGATCCTCGAGCTGGAAGAAGCCCATCGGGCCGCGGCCGCTCTTGGTCTGCACCTCGCGGAAGTCGCAGATGACGCCGCCGACGATGATCTCCGAGCCGTGCTGATCGCGGCGCAGGTTGCCGATGTTCACGGTTGCAAAGCGATCGACATCCTGGCTGAAGCGGTCGAGCGGATGGCCGGTGAGATAGAAGCCCAGCGCCTCGCGCTCGCCGACCAAGCGCTCCTTCGCAGTCCACTCGGGCACGTCGGGGTACTCCTCGACGTGGACCGGCGCGACCGCCTCGACCATCTCGAACAGCCCCCGCTGGCCGCTCTCGCGGTCGCGCGCGGCGTCCTGGCCCTGGGTGAGCGCGCGGTCGATGGCCGCGAACAGCTGCGCCCGCGCGTGGCCGCACGCCACCGAGTCGAGCGCGCCGGCCCGCACCAAGCCTTCGAGGGTGCGCTTGTTGACCTTGCGCGGATCGACGCGACGACACAGCTCGAACAGGCTCACGAAGCCGCCGTCGGCACCGCGAGCCGCGAGGATCGACTCGACCGCGTTCTCGCCGACGTTGCGCACCGCGCCCATCCCGAAGCGGATCGCGCGCTCCCTGCTGTCGTCGTCAGTGCCGCGCCGGATCAGCTCGACGCTGAAGTCGCGGTCCGAGCCGTTCACATCCGGCGGCAGCACGTGGATGCCGCTGCCGCGCGCCTCGGCGATGAACTTCACGACGTTCTCGTTCTTGTCCTTGTCGCACGTCATGAGCGCGGCCATGAACGCGACGCGGAAGTGGTGCTTGAGGTACGCCGTCTGGTAGGTGATGAGCCCGTACGCGGCCGAGTGCGACTTGTTGAAACCGTAGCCGGCGAACTTGTCGATCAAGTCGAAGATCTCGCCGGCCTTCTTGGCGTCGATCTGGCTGTGCTCGGCGCAGCCCTTGACGAACAGATCGCGCTGACGGTCCATCTCCTCCTTCTTCTTCTTGCCCATCGCGCGGCGCATCAGATCGGCGCCGCCGAGCGAGAAGCCGGCGAGGATCTGCGCGGCCTGCATGACCTGCTCCTGGTACACGAACACGCCGTAGGTCTCCTCGAGGATCCCCTGCAGCAGCGCGTGGGGGTACTCGATCTGCCGCTTGCCGTGCTTGCACTCGATGAACTGATCGACCATGCCGCCCTCGAGCGGACCCGGTCGGTAGAGCGCGACCGCGGCGATGATGTCCTCGATGCAGTCGGGCTTGAGGCGGATGAGCAGCTCGCGGAAGCCCGAGGATTCGAGCTGGAACACGCCGGTGGTGTCGCCGCGCGCGATGAGTTCGTAGACCCCGGCGTCGTCGAGCGCGATCGCATCGATGTCGAAGCGCCCGCTGGCCCACGCGGGGTCCCCGACCTTGGGCTCGCCGGCCGCGGGTCCATACGAGCGATCGACCAGCTTGGTCGCGATCGCGATCACCGTGAGGGTCTTGAGGCCCAGGAAGTCGAACTTGACCAGACCGGCCTTCTCGACGTCGGTCATGGTGTACTGCGTGACCAGCTTGCCGTCGGCGCGGAAGCACGGCACGTGCTCCCACAGCGGGCGGTTGCCGATCACCACCCCGGCGGCGTGCATGCCCGCGTGGCGGTTCAGGCCCTCGAGCGAGCAGCCGACGTCGAGCACCTCCTTGGCGCGGGCGTCACCGGCCAGCCGCTCGCGCAGACGCGCGGAGCCCTCGGCGACCTGCAGCACGTCCTTGAGCTTGGCGGCCGCGCCGGGGTCTTTCTTGATCTTGGCCTTGAGTTCGTCGGGCTCGGCCACCGTCGCCGACAGCGTGACCTTGGGGCCCTCGGGGATCAGCTTGGCCAGCTCGTTGCTGTCGGCCACGCTCCAGCCCATCACGCGGCACACGTCGCGCACCAGCCCGCGGGCCTTGAGCGAGTGGAACGTCGCGATCTGACCCACGTGGTCCTCGCCGTAGCGGTCCATCACGTAGCGGATGACCTCGTCGCGCCGGTCCATGCAGAAGTCGACGTCGAAGTCGGGCATGCTGATGCGCTCGGGGTTCAAGAAGCGCTCGAACAGCAACGCGTAGCGGATCGGGTCGAGATCGGTGATGCGCAGCGAGTACGCCACCAGCGAGCCCGCGCCCGAGCCCCGGCCGGGTCCGACCGGCACGCCGATGTGCTTGGCGTGGCGGATGAAGTCCCAGACGATGAGGAAGTAGCCGGGGAACTTCATCTGCACGATGACGTCGAGCTCGTAGTCGAGCCGCGCGCGGTACTCGTCCTCGTGGGGTCGCATGCCGCGGGCGCGCAGCTCGGCGAGGCGCTGCGAGAGGCCATCGTGGGCGACCCGCCGCAGGTAGCCCGGCAGGTCGTCGTCGACCTCGGGCGGCAGCTGGAAGTCGGGCAGCTCGGGGTGGCCGAGGTCGAGCTCGACATTGCAGAGCCTGGCGATGCGGCAGGCGTTCTCGAGCGCCTCGGGGTACTGCGAGAAGTACGGCGCCATCTCGTCGGGCCGCTTGATGAAGAACTCGTCGCAGTCGTGCTTCATCCGCTTGGGATCGTCGAGGGTCCGCCCCTGCCCCATGCACATCAAGACCTCGTGCGCGTGGGCCTCGCTGCGGTTGACGTAGTGGCAATCGTTGGTGGCGACGATGGGCACGCCGCAGTCCTTGGCCAGCTGCGCGAGGATGGGGTTCAGCTGCTCCTGCTTGGGCAGCCGGTTGGGCTGCAGCTCGAGGAAGTAGCTGCCGGGCTCGAAGATGTCCTTGTACTCGAGCACGCGCTCGCGGGCCTCGTCCATCTTGTCGTCGAGGATGAGCCGCGAGACATGGCCCGACATGCACGCCGACAGTCCGATGAGTCCCTCGGAGTGCGCGCGCAGGATCGTGCGATCGATGCGCGGGCTGTAGTAGAAGCCCTCGAGGTAGCCCATGCTGATGAGCTTCTGCAGGTTCTTGAACCCGACCTGGTTCTTGGCCAGCAGCACCAGGTGGTAGTTCTTGCGATCCGTGCGCGCGCCCATCGGCCCGTCGGACACGTAGGCCTCGCAGCCGAGGATCGGCTTGACCCCGTGCTTCTTGGCCTCCTCGTAGAACTGGATCGTGCCGAACATGTTGCCGTGGTCGGTGACCGCCACGGTCTTCATGCCGCGCTCGAGCACGGCCTTGCAGAGATCCTTGGTGCGGATCGCACCGTCGAGCAGCGAGTACTGGGTGTGCAGGTGCAGATGCGCGAAGTCTGCGAGGTCGACGCTGTCGGTGCCGGTCTGCATGGCAGATCGGGGAGCCTAGCGAACTTTGGCGCGGGGCTGGACCGGCGCAGCGCGCGTTGGAACCGCGTTCGCACGATTGCGGGGGAGATCACCTCCTGCTAGCGTCCGCCCGCGCGAAGGCCCCGCGAGGCGTCACCAGCGTCACGCGCGGCGACCACCGACCACGGGGTCGACGCGCTGTGCATCACCCACGCGGCACCCAAACGGCGCCGTCACTTCGAAGAGGTCACGTTTCCCATGCAACGCACGCTCGCACTCGTCAAGCCCGATGCCTACGCCGCTGGTCACCACGGCGCCATCGCAGCCAAGATCCAGGAGACCGGTCTGCGCATCGTCGCGATGAAGACCTTGCAGCTCTCGCGCGCCCAGGCCGAGGGCTTCTACCACGTGCACAGCGCCCGCCCGTTCTTCGGCGACCTGTGCAAGTTCATGACCGAGGGCAAGATCCTCGCGCTCGTGCTCGAGGGTGACGACGCCATCGCGCGCTGGCGCGGACTCATGGGTCCGACCGACGCCACCAAGGCGCCCAAGGACACCATCCGCGGTCAGTTCGGCACCAACGTCGAGCGCAACGCGACGCACGGCTCGGACGCCACCGAGACCGCCGCCTTCGAGATCGGCTACTTCTTCGCCGGCCTCGAGCTGGTCTGACGCCCCGCACGCCGCGGCGGCTGTCAACCGCGACCGATCGGCCACCCGCTGCGCGCCGGGCTCGAGCGCGCACGGCCGTTGCGGTCGCGGACGACCAGCCTGCGCCGGCCGTCGACTGTCGGCGACGCCGACTTTCGCTACCATGCCCACCGTGTCCCTGCCCGTGGCCATGCGCCCACCCGCCCGCGGGCTCCCGCGCCCAGCGGCGCCCAACCTGCGCGGCTTCACCCGCGCAGAGCTCGAGGAGTGGGTTGCGCGCGAGCTGGGTGGGCCCCGCTTCCGCGCGGGGCAGATCTTCGGCTGGCTGCATCGCAGCCGGGTCGACGATCCGCAGTCGATGACCAACCTCGCCCAGGCCGATCGCGCGACGCTGGCGAGCAAGGCCACGTGGACGCGCCTGCGCATCGACGCCGCCCAGCAGGCCGTCGACGGCACCCGCAAGCTGCGTCTGCGCGGCGCACTGGACGAGCCGTTCGAATCGGTGTTGATCCCCAACCCCGGCCGCGGCTGGACGCAGTGCGTCAGCTCGATGGTTGGTTGCTCGCTGACCTGCCGCTTCTGCGCGACAGCGCAGCTCGGCTTCGTCCGCAACCTCGCGACCTGGGAGATCGTCGATCAGGTCTACCAGGCCCAGGACCTGCTCGCGCGCGAGGCCCAGGCCTCCGGCGCGCGCTGGTCCGATCGCATCACCAACCTCGTGTTCATGGGGATGGGTGAGCCGCTGCACAACTACGGCCAGGTCACCGCCGCGATCCGACTGCTCATCGACCCGCAGGGAGCCGGCCTGGCGGCGCGCCGCATCACCGTGTCGAGCGCGGGTCTGGTGCCGGCGATCGAGCGCTTCGCCCGGGACCCGCTGGGCGCCGAGGTGGGGCTGGCGATCTCGCTCAACGCGACCACCGACGCGGTGCGTGATCGGGTGATGCCGATCAACACCAAGTGGAACATCGCGACCCTGCTGGATGCGGTGCGGGGCATGCCCAGCGAGGGTCGTCGCCGGGTCACGTTCGAGTACGTGCTGCTGGCCGACGTCAACGACGGCGACGACGATGCTGCGCGACTGTTCCGGCTGGTCGGCGAGTTCGACGCCCACATCAACGTGATCCCGTTCAATCCCCACCCCGGCACCGAGCTGCGGCGACCCAGTCCGATGGCGGTGCAGCGCTTCGTCGCGCAGTGCCGCGCCCACGGCCTGCAGGTCCACGTGCGCACGCCCCGGGGTGACGACATCGCGGCCGCATGCGGCCAGCTCGCACTGGAGGCTTCGCCATGATCGCGACCATCTCCCCGTCCCTCGCGCTGCTCGTGTCCCTGCACAGCGCAGCGCCGAACCTGCACGCGCAGGCGTCGGCGCCCCGCGCCGCCGCGCTCGTCGAGCCCAGTGGCTGCACGCCGGCCTTGCTCGAGGCCGATCGCAGCACGGTCGCCGCGATCACCAAGGCGCTGCGTGACGCGGAGACCAAGGCCACCGAGGATCCCGAGGCCGGCGACGCGGTCTTGGTCGCAGCGCTCGACGCTGCCGCCGACGCCGGCGCGCTGGTGGCCCGCGACACCGCCGCCCAGGACGCGCGGCTGTACGCCCTGCTGGCGCTCGCGCGGGCCCGCCTCACCACCGGCAAGCAGGAGCGCGCGACCGAGGCCATGGACCTCGCAATCGCCACCTCGGGTGGCCGCGCGCTGCCGGTGAAGCTGTTCGGCCCCGCCGTGATGGCCCTGCACGAGCGCAGGCTCGCGATCGCCAAGGAGCGGGCCAGCACCGCACTGACGGTGACGTGCGCCCACTGCCTGGTGGTGGTCGAGGCCGCGCCGCTGGCCTGCGCGAGCGCGGGCAAGAACGCCGAGATCCGGCTCGCGCCCGGCAACTGGCGCGTGGTGTTGGTGGACGCTGACAAGCCCTCGATCACGCGCGCGGCCACCTTGACGCTGGGCGACATCGATCGTGCGCGCTTCGAGCTCGCGCCGCAGGCGACGACCCCGGCTGCCGGCGCCGGCAAGGGCACCAAGTCGAAGCCATCCAAGCCCCCGCGCGACCCGAATCGCAAGCTCCCGCGCTGGGCCGGCATCGTCGGCGTCTCGCTCGGCGTGGTCGCGATGGTCGCGGGCGGCGTGCTGCTCGGCATCGACGGCCAGTGTGTCGGCGGCGGCGATCCGGCCAAGGAGCTGTGCCCCAAGGTGAACCAGACCATGGGCATGGGCGCCGGCGTGTTCGCCGGCGGCGCCGCGCTGGCGGTGGGCTTCGCGATTCCGCTGGCGATCGGCGAGAAGCGCTCCAAGCAGGTGCGCCCCAGCACCGCGGCGCTGCACCTGGGCGCGGGTAGCCTCTCGCTGCGCTTTTAGATGTCCGGCGGTTCGTGGCACGATCGCGCGGGCATGGCCGCGACGTCCGAGTCCGATCCGCTGTTGCAGGAATTCGCCCGGCTGAGCGCACAGCTCGATGCCTGGACCGACGCGTGGCAACAGCGTCGAGCGGTCGGCGGTGCCGCGGTCGCGACCTTGTTCTCGTGCCTGCACACCGGCGAGCCGCTCGCGACTCGCCTCGAGCAGCGGCTCCTGCTCGCCAAGGCCCGCCTCGAGGGCAAGCTCGCCGACCTCGCCGGCCGGACGGCCATCGCGATCGCCCGCCTGGCCGGCGACGCCGACGTCGCGACCACCATCGACGCGGTGCGTCAGCACGTCACGGCGGTCGGACGCAGCGACGAGGGCTTCGCCAGCAAGCGCGCCGAGCTCGAGCCGCTGGTCGCGGTCTATCGCCGCCTCGCGACCGCGCTCGGCGACGCCTAGGACCAGGCCCGCTCGACGGCCTGATCATGCGGGGGCGCGGGGCCGAAGCTCGTCACGCTCGCCGCACGTCAGCGGCCCCTTCGACCCACTCAGGCGCGCGAGCGTCGGGGGAGGCCAAGGTCGCCGCGACGCTCGCGCACCGGTGAAATCGACACCGCGGCATCGTCGCCCGCCATCTTCACGTCGACAGCTCGTCGGGTAAGCGTCATCCGGAGCGAGCGTCCCGCCAAGGGGCCTCCTGAACGGGGACGACCCTTCGGGAGACGAACGCAATGACGAGATACACATTCGGGCGATACTGCATGTTGACGCTGGGCGCGATGCTCACGACCGCGTCGTCGACACGCGCTTCCACGCCCGTGCCAAATCCACCGAGCAATCCGCCCGCTACACCGACGCCGTCCGTGATGTGCACGAACGGCACGCTCTTCTTCGATGGCAAGTGCCGCACCGAGCAGTTCTTTCGAAACCGGTTCGTCACGCCCGGAAGCACGATGGTGAGCGTGGAGGGAAGCCGCTCGTCGCTGGCCGACGCAGGGGTGATCGTCGTCGAGGCTCCGAACGCGAGGACGGTGCGAGTGCGCTCGGTGGACTCCACGAAGCACCAGGCCATCCTCGTTACCCAGAAGTACATGGACGGTTATGAAGTCCTGAGCGAGTTCACGGTGACCGGCTGGATCGACGACGACGGCTACGAGCACGTCATCACGACGATCGACCAACCGGACCCCACCTATGCGACAGTTTGGTGGGAGCACACCGCGCGCCGCTTCAGCAGCAAGTACACTTGGGGCACGGACCATTGTTACGACTTCTACGGAGATCCGGTCCCCGGTTGTGGCCCCCTCGTGAGCATCGCGTCGAGCAGCGGTACGGTATCCTGCGAGGAACAAGGGGAGGCTTACGGCGACACGGCGTCCAGCGTCTGCCTCGTTGGGCTGGCAGGTGCTACACTCGGGTCACTGGCGAATACGGCGGTGATTGGCGCCTTCGGGCCACCAGGCTCGGCGGGCACCTATGCCAGCGTCGCAGGTCTGGCACTTACTGCAGGCGCAGTGTCCTGCCAGCTCGCGGATTCACTGTGGTCCGCGATCGGCGAAGCGCTCTGCGAAGAACCCGCCCTCGCGCCCGCTACCCACAACGATCCCCGATCGCTCGCGCTCCTGCTCGAGAGTCGGGCTCCGCCGCTCGGAGAGGACCCGTGCGAAGAGATCGGCGGGGAACGCTACGATGGGCCGCCCGCCGTCGTCGGGAACAGCTGCTCCGATGTCGAGGGGGGAGACGGGGAGATCGTCGGCCTCCCCTACTCGGAAGACGACGTGCTCGAGGTCGTGGTCTACGGCGACCCCGTCACGTGCGATCCCGGTCGAGTCATCACCGCAAGCGACAACATGTGCATCGTGATCAACTAATGCGGCCATTGCGGAAGGGTCGCTCGCGGTGCGGCAACCACGCCGCGCAGCGACCACGCCGCGCGGCAACCACGCTGGGCGGCAACCTCGCGTCGCGTGAGGGATCATCACGCACAGGCCGGTGCCGTCGAAGTGCAGCGACCAGGCCCGCATCCGCTCACGCGCCGACGAGCGCTGGATCCTCGCCCACCAGCTGCGGCAGCAGCGACACGAACGCCCAGTCCTGCACGCCGGAATCATCGAACAGCAGGTAGCGGCGCTCGTCGCCGCGCTGCAAGACGATCGCGAACTGCGAGCACGCGAGCCCGGCATCGTCGCTCGCGAGCGTGAACTGATCCTCGTAGTCCTCGTCGACCAGGAACTGCGCAAGTTCCTGCGCTCGCGCTCGCGGATCGTCACAGTCGATGGACAGCCGCGGCGCCGGCGAGCACGACGTCGCGCCCAGTTTGCCGAGGATCGTGCGCAGCCACGGGCCGCCCAGGTCGAACCCACCGCCCCAGAAGAACACCAGGCGATCGACCCGCAGCACGCGCGCCTCTTCGTCGAACATCCCCTTCAGCAGGAACCGCGTCTCGCGGCTGCGGTACCACGGCACGCCGTGCTGCTCGCCGAACGCGACCAGCGGCGTCGGCACCGCGTCATCGGCCCACGGATTCTCGGCCTCGCCTTCATGGCGGACGTAGGCGGCCTTGAGCGCCAGCAACTCGGTCTCGAGCCGCAGGGCCGCCGCGACCGTCCCGCACGCAGCGGCTTGCATGACGACGTGACTCATGCCCCCGAGCCTACGCGAAGTCCCGCGGCCGTGCGTGAGGTCCCGACGGGCGGCCGGCGGCGGGCTCTTGCATCGACGCGCCACGTCAATCGTGAATCCCGACCGAGCGCATCGATCATCGCTCGTGGCCACCGGCGCGACGATCACGGCCACCATTGCCCGTGACTCGCATGCGTCCACCGACACCATGCGCAGCGTGCAGTCGAGCATGTCGGCCTCGCGTCGCCCGGCCAGGTTGCCGCGCGCGTCGACCACCGGGCCACGGTACCGGGGACGTTCTGCTGCTGACGCGTGCATGCGGAATCATCTCGGACATGGTCCATCGCGCCCCCTCAGTAAATTCCGGCTCGGCAGTGTCTCATCCCTCGTTGGCACAGGGGGTGATGACAGATGCTCGCGCTAGCGAGAGTTGATGGGTCACTTGAAATCCGGAGGTGCTCATCGGATGTCCACGGGGCCAAACGCGTACGGCACACCGAGGAGGACTAGACGCTCCTCGCTCGCAAGCTCGCAGCCCTCGACGATGCGCACTTTACCTTTGGCTCTTTTCAAGACCGGAGTCTCGAAGTTGAACAACAGCAACGCGTCGTCGGATGCGTGATGAAGAATGGAGCCTACGCAACGGGCGATGCTATCGGTTGCGCTCTCGAGATCGATCTTGTCGAGGCGAAAGTACACCTCAAGTCCATTCTTCGCCGAAGGCGTCTGTGGTCGCAGCCGTCGTAGCTTGCCGGGCGCAACATGCACTGAACCGTGAACGCCGGCTCCGTCGAAGTCAAGCACGTGAGGCGGGTACCAAGTGGTGTCACCAAGACAAGAGCGCACTAGACCGACCACGGTGGCGGGGTCATTTCCAGGCGAGAGGTGAAGCGTATACTCGATCGCCATGGGGCCTTCCGTCAGAAGTACACGTGCCAGATCTTGGCCTCGCGCACAATTATCATCTCCGCCAAGTCTTCGATTGGATACTTCGCAAGTTGACGCATGATCTCCGCTGTAGTGATAGATGTGTCGTCGAGCACGAGTACAATGCGATTCGCCTGTCTCTTGCTGACCTTGTCGCGAACTGTACTCCACACGCTCCGCGCGTCGTCGGTCGACGGCGCGAAGCAGTCGAATACCTCACCGTCGATGCGGTAGTCGGGGTTCTTCCTGCCTGCAACCGATGGATTCTGCTCGAGGTCATATCCATGCCGAGCCAGCGTCTCTGCTGCCTCGTTCTCGCGCATAAGCCCCCGCATCTGCTCGGGACCCGTCTTCTTGGGCAGCACAGTTGCGTTGCCGCGGCGCACGGTAGGAGGTCGAGAGCCAGATATGATCTTGCGCGAGATTGGAACGCGCGCGCGCGTTACTGGGGGCGCAAGATCTGCTGGCGCGCCGTCGGATATCGCCTGCACCTCCGCGAGCCCAAGTGCAAGCGCTGCAATCGTTGCCGAAGCAGTGCTGCCTCCCACCGTCACCACGAAGTGATGGACGGTCGGATTTGTCGCCAGCAGTTCAAACGTGGCTGATTCGACGGCCCACGACGCAGTGACCGCGCGAGCTGCGATCGCCTGCGAAGCGGTACGCGCGGCGGCCGTGGCCGCGAGGGCGCTGCCGTAGACGAGTCCCGGCACGACCAGGAGCGCCGTGTATGCGAGCATCCACGAAGCCGCGCGTGTGCTCGAGCGTGCACGCGCGCGTTCCATGCCGCCCTTGTGGATCATGTAGTCGGTGTGTCGCGCGCGCCGCTCGACCTGCGCCGCGATGCGTTCTTCTCCCTCGCGGTCGACGACCTGATCGAGGGCCCGGAATGCTCCGCTCTCAAAGAGCTCTGCCTGCGACGCGCCCTGAACCCGCTCGTCCTCGACGACGATATCGGACGCGCCCTGTGAAGACGCATAGGGGATGTACGCGCCGTCGGTGGCTAGCCGCTCGGCGTGCCCGTCGACGTCGCTGAAGGTGACGGGACTCCCGCGGCAGTACGCGTACCGGTTGAACCCCCCCGCAAGCCCGATCGGATCCGCCGCCGTCCACCGTCCCAGCCACGGCGCGTAGTACCGCGCCCCGTGCAGCGCGAGCCCGGTCTCGTCATCCCGCTCGCGCGCCAGATACCGATGCCGCCTCGGACTCACCCCGAGCTCGCTCGTCACCGCGCGCACGGCCGTCGTGCCCCACGGGTGGTACTCCTCCCGCGAGATCACCTTCCCCGCTCGATCCACCTCGAGCGCCACCGACCCGAGGTGATCGTGCAGCGCGTACCGCCAGTGCACGACGTCGCACGCGACACCATCGCGCTTGGTCTTGCGATCGATCCGCAGCCCCGCGTCGCCGAAGACCTCGGTCTCGGTGCGCTCGGTGACCTGCACGGCCCCGTACGCGCCGCGCTTGCCCTTGATGAAGACCTCGACGCCGTCGACGATGCGACGGTCTTCGACGACGCTGCCGCCCTTGAGCACGTACTTGCGCACGCGCACGCCACCGGCGTACTGGAAGTACGCCGTCATCGTGCCGATGCGAACGCGGTCGAGCTCGCCGACCTCGTTCCACCGCAGGTCGTTCAGATGCGGCATCGCGAGCATGTGCCCGCCCGCGTCGTGCCGATACCGCTCGAACAGCTCCGCTTCATGCCGACCGGTCGCGCGCAGGCGATTGCCGCGATCGGCGTACGCGTACACCCGCGTGTACGAGCCCGCGCCCGCGGCGTGCTCGAGGCGCAGCAGGTTCCCCGCCGCGTCGTAGCGGTAGCGCTGCACGTACTGCCGCAGCGCGCCAGCGTCGTTCGGCTCGGCCGCGACCACCGGTGCGCTCGCACGCGGCGTCTTGCCGTCGATCTGGCCGATGTGCTCGCGACCGGTCGCCTCGACCAGCCGGTACAGGCCGTCGTAGCGGTAGTCGTTCACCGCCTCGTGCTTCGCGTTGCCCGCGTAGACCGCGGGGCGCGAGGCGTCGGCGATCCGCACGATGTTGCCGAGCGCATCGTGGGTGTAGCTCAGACCCTGCAGCGGCTTGCCGTTGGCGGCCACGCTCGAGCACGCGACC
>WBZX01000664.1_pt1 | contig 29917 bp, 29 predicted proteins | sample 5204211 | NCBI WGS metagenome assembly WBZX01 (sample SAMN12344362, study PRJNA552823) | activated sludge metagenome | biome: Activated sludge suspended growth; feature: Nitrification reactor; material: Wastewater; isolation source: activated sludge from nitrification reactor of wastewater... | reverse complement strand
GGTGCTCGGTGCCCAGGTAATCGTTCTGATGGCGCTCGGCTTCTTCACGTGCCAGGATGATGATCTTGCGACCCTTGTCCGTGAACCGTTCGAACATCCCGCCTCCTTATGGTGATGGGGCCTGTAAGAGAAGCCTTAGCTGAGTGAATTGATGCAGGTCAAAGGCTCGAAAATACTGATGTTGTGATTCTAACTACCGCAATTTGGGGTGTCAAGGTATTGAGCGATTCGCAAACGACGCACTGCGACTGATGAATCGCGCGCACGCGAGACCAGCGTATGTTGCCTGATGTCACGCGCTGGTTTGACAGTAAAAGAATCATCCCGATACAATCCCGCACCTTTCAACCGGCTCCTCACCTCAGCGCGACGCGGTCTCACGTATGAAAAGCAAAAGCATCGGCATTCTGACGAAACCGAAATTTCCGGAAGTGAAGGCCACGGTGCAGGCCGTGGTGAGTTGGTTGCGTTCCCGGAACATCGACGTGCTCCTGGACACGACCTCGACGACATTACTCGGGGAGCAAGGCGGGTTTCAAAAAACGCAACTCGCCAGCAAGGCCGATGTGTTGTTGGTCTTAGGCGGCGACGGGACGATGCTCAATGCGGCACGACTCGCCGGCGAACGCGGCATTCCCATCCTTGGGGTCAATATGGGCGGACTCGGCTTTCTTACGGAAGTGGTGTTGGAGAATTTGTATCCGTCCCTTGATCGTGTCTTTGCCAATGACTTTGTGCTCGACGAACGGTTGATGCTGAAGACGCACGTGCATCGTCATGGTGAAACGGTGGCCCGCGGAGTGGTCTTGAACGATGTGGTCATCAGCAAGGGTACGCTGGCCCGGATGATCGAACTCAAAATTGCGATTCAAGGACAGTTCGTCACGAATCTGCGCGGCGATGGTCTGATTGTCAGCACGCCCACAGGGTCGACGGCCTATTCATTGTCAGCCGGGGGCCCGATCATCAATCCCGCTGTCCCGTCATTGATTCTGACGCCGGTCTGCCCGCATACGCTGACACATCGCCCCTTGATCGTTCCGGCGAGCGCGGAGATCGAAGTCGTGTTGACCAGCAAGGATGACGGGGCGATGGCGACGTTGGATGGCCAGGTCGGAGTGGCCTTGACTCAGGGCGACTCGGTAGAAATTCAGGCCTCCGAGTACCTGACCAGGCTGATTCGATTTCCCGAGAGCAGTTACTATGAAGTGTTACGCGAGAAGCTGAAATGGGGCGACGGCTAACCGGCAGCGGGCGCGTTATGCGCGCCCGCGTTCGATATGTGCCAGCATGTCGGCGTTCGAGGCAAACTTAAATTCCCCGATGGCTTCAGGCGATGCGGCATGAGCTTTCTCCACCGTGTCCAGCACCTTGAGCCCCTCGAGGTCCACCGGCTTGCTCTTCCGGTCCTTCAGGATGGACTGCAATTTCGCAAGGACATGCTCGACTCCGGTGCCTGATTGGGCCGACTTGCTCGTCAGGTAACGGGAGATGACTTCCGCGCACCAATCCCCGTCCCGTTTGGCGATTCCGACCAGACCTTCGCTGGCCTTACGCGCCCACCCCGCCAGAAACACACCGTCGACGACCTGCCCTGATTTTTCATCATAGGCCTGAAACAGCGCATCATCCGGATCATTCCCGGTCTTGTTGGGGTTCGTGACGTACACGCCGTTTTTGTAGGGCAGTCCCACCGTGTCATCTACCCGATCGCCCACGGCAAAGACGACACTGTCCACCGGGAACTCATACAGCTGCTTGAGTCCCACCGCGGCGGTGTCTTCACCTTTCGGCTCCAACTTGTTTTCCTCCATCTCGAGGGCGCGCACGCGATTGTTCGCATCGACGAGCACCCGCTTGGGCGACGCGAGAAACCGGAACCCCATTTTGGAGGAACTTCCTGTCGGCTCACACTTCGTAAATTCCGCGGTCAGGCTTGCCAGGACTTCGTCGGCGTTCTGTCCGACTGCTGCCAGCCGGTCTTTAATGCGGGCGAACTCCTGATTGATACCTTCCTGATCCATGTTGGAGCACACGGCGCGAATCTCTTTCGGATTGTATTTGCGCTCGACCGGACCCCGACGGGCAATCGCGGTCACGCGCTCCACCTTCTTATAGCGAATCAACCAATGCGCGATATCGACCATGACGTCGCCCACTCCGATAATGGCCACGTGTTTTCCCATATCGAACGGGCGGTCGCCGAAACCAGGCAGGCGATTGAAGTGATAGACGACATCCTTCGCATGGAAAACGCCCTTGGCCGAGTCTCCTTCCACGCCGATGGCTTTGGTGCCCTGGGCGCCGATCGAGAAGGCCACGGCGCTGGCACCCAGTCCACGCAACTCTTCCACCGTGAGGTCTTTTCCCTCACCCACTGAAACGTTGCCGAAGTAATGGACATTCGGCTGTTCCAGCATCTCCCAATACTGCTTCTTCAAACCGCCGCGTAGTTTGAGCTTGCTGGGGAAAATCCCGTATTCGGCCAACCCGCCAAACTTGATGTCGCGATTGAGGATGATCACCTCATGGCCCGCATCGGCCATCTTTTTGGCCAGGGCCATTCCGGCAGGGCCTGCCCCCACCACGATGACTACACGTCCGCTTGTCTCGGAACCGGTTGCACTCATTATCTACCCTTCAATCTATATCGAAATGAAATGAATCGCCGATGTTCTACGGTCCGTCCAACAATTGGTGACAATGGACGGCCAAACATTTAAAAATTTTGCGCACGTTAGCATAGGGGTCCTCGGGCTGTCAAAAGCCGCCAGGTGCAGAGCGCGTTCCCTTCCCGCCGGCGTGACGGTCTACGAATACCCTGTTGCGGGGTCTACCCGCCGGCGCTGCCGACCGGTCCACCCGCCTGGGTCATACGCCACGGGTCGAGGAGCTGGCTGAGCCGCTTTTCAGGCAACACGTTTTGTTCGCGAGCCACCTGACGGACGGTCTTGCCGGACTTATAGGCATCCTTGGCCAGTTTGGCGGCGGCTTCGTAGCCGATCACCGGCGCCAGTGCCGTGCACATGGCAAGACTTTCTTCAATCAGGCTCTTACAGCGCTCTTCGTTTGCCTTGATGCCCGAGATGCACTTCACCGCAAAATTCGTCGAGGCGGTGGAGAGCAATTCAATGGATTGCAGCAGGTTGTAGGCCATCACCGGCAACATCACGATCAGTTCAAAGTTGGCGGCCTGCCCTCCGACGGTGATGGTCACATCATTGCCGATGACCTGGGCGCAGACCATGGTGACGGATTCGGCAATCACGGGATTCACTTTGCCCGGCATGATGGAGGAGCCAGGTTGGGTTTCCGGGAGATTGATTTCGCCGAGGCCGCAACGCGGACCGGACCCGAGCCAGCGGACGTCGTTGGCGATCTTCATCAGGCTGACAGCCACTGTACGCAAGGCTCCGCTGGCTTCGACCAGCGAATCCTGAGCGGACTGTCCTTCGAAGTGGTTGACCGCTTCTTTAAAGCTGCAGCCGGTTTCTTTCGAAATGACCGCCATCACCTTCCCTGCAAACTTCGGGTGACAGTTGAGCCCGGTGCCGACCGCGGTGCCTCCGAGGGCGACTTCGCTCAAGGCAGCCTGGGCGCGTTTCATCCTGGCGATTCCCAATTCGATCTGCCTGGCGTACCCGCCGAATTCCTGTCCCAAGCGGACCGGCGTGGCATCCTGCAAATGCGTGCGGCCGATCTTGACGATTTTGTCGAACTCCCGGGCCTTGCCGCTGAGCGCCTTGTGGAGTTGGGTCAGCGCGGGAATGAGTTGTCGTTGGATCGTTTCCGAGGCGGCAATATGAATCGCGGTAGGGATCACATCATTGCTTGATTGCCCCAGGTTCACATGGTCGTTCGGGTGCACCAGTTTGCTGCCTCTGGCGCCGCCGAGCAGTTCGGTCGCCCGATTCGAAATGACTTCGTTGGTATTCATGTTGGTGGAGGTGCCTGATCCGGTCTGAAAAATATCCACCGGAAATTCGGCGTCCAGTCCCCCGTCGACCACTTCGGTCGCCGCACGAATGATGGCGTCCGCCGGCTTTTTGTCGAGCAGCTTCAGCGAGTGATTGACAGAGGCGGCCGCGCGTTTAATCAGTCCCATTGCCCGGATCATGGCGCGAGGAATGCGCAGCGAACTGATCGGGAAGTTTTCGATCGCGCGCGCCGTTTGCACCCCGTAATACGCATTGGAGGGAACCGGGAGTTCCCCCATGGTGTCGCGTTCGATACGCGTGGCGGTTGTCGCGGATGCGGGGCGTTTGGGCGTGCGCGAAGCATTCTTCATGGTGGAATCTCCTCGGATGACTGGCGGTTGACCTGCTTGAACCGCGCATAATAAACGCTCGCCTTGATGAAGCACAAGCGTGGTGTTCGAGAGATGAGCGATGTGTGGCTGAGGCGGAAGCTGTCGCGGCTGAGGGGAGATCGAAGACGAAGGGAAAAATGAAAAGGCCCGCCGGTAGGCGGGCCTTGCTCTCTCACGTGCCTGCAGTCTGCTTAGGCGATTTTGACATCGATCTGTTTCGGTTTCGCCTTTTCCGATTTTGGCAGATGCAGGTGCAGCACACCATCGGTATATTCCGCCTTCACCTTGCTCTCGTCCACGGAGTCGGGAAGCGTAAAGCTGCGGACAAATCGCCCGTATGACCGTTCGATCCGATGGTACTTCTTCCCCTTCTCTTCCTTTTCCTGTTTCCGTTCGCCCTGCAGCGTGAGGACACCGTCTTCGACCGTCACCTTCACGTCTTCCTTTTTGACCTCAGGAAGCTCGGCCTTGATGGCGTATTCGGCTTCGGTCTCGCTGATGTCCACCGTCGGTGCCCAATCGGCCACCGTCATGACTTCCTTGCCCTGTGCGGCAGTTTGAGCCGTACCAGGCCGTGTAATCATCCGGTTCAACCGGTCGGACATTTCTTCCAATTCCCGGAACGGATCCCATCGTACGATCGCCATGGTGGAACCTCCTTGTGTGAATGCCTTGCTGGTGTTCACTTGAGACATCCTACTTACTACAAGGAAGGTAATCTTCACCCCGGTGAAGTCAAGGGCGTGGCTTGAAGAGTTATTGTCGCGCAGGGGCTCTTGACATTGGAGCCCTCGGCATTATTTATTAGCTCCCTTCATCCTGGAGACGATCACCATGTTGGAATTCCTGTCCTACGCATTGCTCGGCGGTATCATGATGGTTACGTCCGTTGTGTTGTGGTGGTTCATCGGTCGTACCGAATAATCCGCTGTCCGTCTTATCGCCGATCGATCGGTACATAATGCCGGTCATGTTCACCGGAATAGATCTGGTCGGGCCGGTAGAGTTTGTTTTCCCGCAGTTGCTCCAGCCAATGCGCCAGCCATCCGCTCACCCGCGCCATGGCGAAGAGCGGCGTAAACAGATCGACCTCGATACCCATCTTGTCGTAAATGATGCCTGAATAGAAATCGACGTTCGGGTAAATGCCTTTTCCCTGTAATCGCTCACTGGCCAGTTGTTCCACCGCCACCGCGACTTCATAGAGCGGAGACGTACCGCAGACATTGAAGAGTCGCATACAGAGATCTTGCAGCACGGTCGCGCGCGGATCTTTCACCTTGTAGACGCGATGGCCGAACCCCATGAGTTTGTTTTTTCCGCCGAGACGCGCCTCTACCGCCGCGTGCGCCTGCGCCGGCGTGCCGATCTCCCTGAGCATCGTCACGACTTCCTCATTCGCGCCTCCGTGCAAGGGGCCCTTGAGCGCGCCAATCGAGGAGGCCACGACGGTATACGGGTCGGCCAGCGTCGAAGCCGTCACCATGCCGGCAAAGGTGGAGGCGTTCATGGTGTGTTCGGCATGAAGAATCAGGCAGTCGTCGAAGACCTCGCTCCACAACGGATGCGGAACGGTTTCCGTCAACATGTAGAGAAAGTTGTCGGAAAAAGGCAGATCGTCGCGCGGTGGAATGTATTCGTCTCCGCGTCGAAGACGCGCCCAGGCGGCCACGATGGTGGGCAGTTTGGCGATGAGGCGCACCGCCGACCAGTAATTGTTTTCGACGTCCTTGACGTTGCGGCCCGGGTAAAACATGCCGAGCGCCGCCACGGCGGCTTGCAACGCGTCCATCGGGTGCCCATGTTCAGGCATCACCTTCAGCAGGTCCACAATACGAAACTTGATCCGCCGGTGATGGGTGACATCATCCACCCACCGGGTGAGTTCCGTCGCGGTCGGGAGCCGCCCGAATAGCAGCAGGTAACTGGTTTCAAGAAACGAGGAATGCTGGCACAGCTCCTCGACCCGAATGCCTCGATACTCGAGGACCCCTCGAATTCCATCTACATCGCTGATCGCTGATTTTGCGGCCGGCACACCGGCCAGTCCCGGCATGAAGTCGTGCGGCATAGATTCCGTCTCCTATCTTCGACCATCCAAATGGGGCATCACGCGTGATGCGATCGGTTCCATGAGCGGCCCTGGCGTTCAAGCTCCCGAAGGAAGGGTCGCACGGCTTCAGCTTACCACGATCGGCGCCATCGACTCAGCCCTCACCTTGAATTGAGAGAAATCGCTTGGCATACTACCTCGACCCCAATGAGTTCTTCGACTGCGGAGCACAGGTGACTCGACGCGTATACATCGTTCTGCTGATCGGATTGCTGGTCGCAGGTATCGCTCTCCTGACGCTACGGATCGGAGACCGACCGAATGCAGAGAACGCTGCCGTCTCTCCGGGGTCGCAACGGGCAGGACGCAGCACCCTGAGTCATGGCGGCCCTGGCGTCGGCACTCCATCCGGCAATGTTCCACGTCTTCCCGCAGGCGGGAGAAATGAGTCGTCTAAATAGTCATTATCCGCAACGAGGTGAGGCATGCGGCGGTTCCGGTTTCTCGCGTTGGGAATAGTGATGGTCTGCGGTCTGAGTGTTCCCGCCTGGGCTGATGACGAACAGGTCTTTTTCGCCGTCGTCAGCGATGTGCCGAAAGATAAGATGCGTATTTCGGCGAAAGTTCTCCAGGACGGCGCCTCCTCCGACATCAAACTTATTCCGAGCGACACGGTCGTCAGCAATCCGGTGTGGCGCACGTTGGAAGTCTGTCATGCCCTGAAGATCGAGGGCATGAAAATCGGTGACGGATTGAAGGTGATGTCAGCGCGCGTGCTGGATGCCAGCATGCTACCGATGGGACTGCAAGGGTTCGCGGGAGATTGTCTGATCAAGAAAGCGGTGGAGATTGCGCCGTTGGCGGACTAACAGTGGCCAATATTCAACGAGCAATCCAAGTGGACTCAGACCGGTCGTTTGAACATCGAACACTGAACAGTGCTCACGCCGTGCAATCCGGACAATTTGCGGGCTCTTCTTCCGCATCACATTCGTCCGCGGTAAGCGGGAAGAATTGCTCACACGAACGGCAGGTGCGGATCTCGAAATAGGCCACACCCTTGTCATCGATCTCCGTGGGAAGGAGCAGTTCGAGCGGATCGTACCCCAGCCGGACGTCATCCTCGAACCGGATGATGGCCAGGCGGTCATTGAAGACCTCAAACGTGGCCTCTTTCCCCTTTCGCTCCAGGCGATGTCCCACGACAAACACCGGTTGCCCCTTGCGTTTGGTGCGCAAATCTTTCAAGGTGCGCTGCGCAGACGTGGCGCAGGAGAATTTTCCGGTCTGGTCGCTGGTATCGGTTCCAAAGATGGGCATCGGTGATGACGCTCTGTTGAGGTGATTGCCGTGTGTCCATGTAACACAGGTGAAAAATTTGCGTCAAGGGAACCCTTTATGAAGGAGAAAGGCTAAGGCATGGCGGAGATCACCATTTATCAGAAACCCACCTGTTCAACCTGTCGTGAGGCGGTGCGCCTGGTGCGGGAAAGCGGCCAGCCATTCACCGCGGTCAACTATTACGAACAGCCGTTTACAAAAAGCCGGCTCAAAGACTTGTTGAAGAAAGCCGGGCTGTCACCGCGCGATGTGTTGCGCACGAAAGAGGATCTCTACAAGTCGTTGAAACTGGCCGATCCGACGCTCAGCGATGAGCACGTACTCGATCAGATGATCGCCCATCCTGATTTAATTCAGCGGCCCATCGTGGTGAAGGGCGATAAGGTTATGCTGGCGCGCCCGGCTGAGACCGTCACCGAACTGCTCTAAGATTTCCTAGAGGGGCGATGCGACGTGCGGTGTCGGCAGCGGATTGATGGGAGGGGCAGAGATGTTTGCATTCGATTCTGTGGATCGGGTGTCAGTATTGGGACGGGTTCTGCAGCGGCTCAATCTTCGCTTCCCCTCCCTCTTTGTGTTGTTTGCCGTTCTCACCCTGGCCGATTTCATCGTCCCCGACGTGATTCCACTGGCCGACGAAATCGGGTTGGCATTGCTGACACTGTTGTTGGGGTTCTGGAAGGACCGCCGTCATCAGCCGCGACAGCGGACAGATGACAAAACTTCCCGGTGAGATGCTCGAGGGGTTCCGCCTCCACAACATCGCGGAATCGGATTTTATCCGCTCTTGCGATGTGGGCGCGATTACGAATGGTCCGGATGTCCGAAACGGAGTTTGCCGATTTGCGGGTCGATCCAGACTTTGAGATTGCCGGATAAGACGCTGAGCAGCGTTTCCCCCACCAGTTGACGACGCCATCCCCGCAGCACGGGAATATCGACTTCTTCGACCGGCGAAGTGCGTTCGACCAAGGCCTGCAAATCGCCCGTCGTGGCGATGAGAGTCGGCGCGATGTTTTCCATCGCGGCGCGGGATTTCAGCACGGCCTGTAGCAGTTCCAGCACACCCGTCGACTCAGGATCCGGTTTACGATCACGCGGGACTTCCGGCCACTCGGACTCCGGTCGCGCCAAGGCCTGCTGCATGGTCGCAAGCAGGGCCTGCCCGTTGCGTTCGACTTCCGAGGAATACATACCGCGCATGCCGCGAAGCTGATCGAGCGTGCGTGGCGTTTGACGAGCCAACTGCACCAGCACCTCGTCGCGCATCACCCGCCCTCGCGGGACGTTGCGGCGCCGGGCTTCCCCTTCCCGCCAGGCGGCCAGGTCGCGCAGCACACCGGCGGCGCGCGGCTTGAGGCTGTCCCACCCGCGAATACGCTGATACCGTTCCTGCGGGTCGCGGGCCTGGGCTCCGAGGGAAACCTCCAGGCGGGAGAACTCTTCATCCACCCAATCCAACCGGCCCATCACGGAGAGCTTCTGACGGAGATGCCGATGGACCGGCAGCAAGAAGGTCACGTCATCGAGGGCGTAGACCAGTTGCTCTTTGCTCAACGGCCGTTGGCTCCAATTAGTGAAGGTGTGAGCCTTGTCGAGCTTCACCCCTTGTACCCGCTGCACCAGGTTGGCATAGGCCGTCTGCGCCCCGTACCCGACCATCGCCGCGGCAATCTGCGTGTCAAAAAACGGTTTCGGCAATCGACCGGCATGGTGCGCGAAGAGTTCGAGATCCTGCCGACCCGCGTGAAGTACCTTCTCGATGCGGGCATCGCAGACGAGTTCCCAAAAGCGGACCATCGGCGCGCTGTCCTGCACGGCAGGAAAGTCGATGACTGCGGCCACTCCTTCCGCCGCGACCTGGATCAGTTCAAGGCGTGGAATGAAATGGTCTTCTCCCATGAACTCGGTATCGATGGCGATGACCGCGCTGTTCGCCAGTTGATCGCAGAGGCGATCGAGCAGATGGTCTGAGGTAATGAAGGTCTGATCCGGATCCAATGTGGCCATAGATTACTCGGTGGGACGATATTCCGCCCCGCGCGAAATCGGCGGTTCGGTGTTGCTCAGACTCAGATATTCTTTGAGGAACTGATAGGCTTCGAGAATGCGTCGGAGTTCGGGTTCTGAGCTGCGGTCGCCATTGCGGGCATCGGGATGCAATTCTTTGGCGCGTTGACGAAATGCCGTGGTGACGTCGGCGAGCGGCGTGCCGAATTCCAGGCCTAACAACTGATAGGCGTCGTAGGCGTTCGTGACTTCGCTCGACGGGCCGCCAGGATTGCCCTGCCCTCCGGCGGCTTTGAGGAAATCAGCCAGGTTGATTTTTCGCCGGCGCCGCCGGGGGCGTTCACGTATCTCGCTGTCCAGTTCATCCCAGCGATCTTCAACAAACTCCAGGCGTGATTCCAGACGAATGGCCAGGGACACATCCTTCACCAGATCCAATTCGTCTTCAATCTGTCCCAGCGAGCGCTCGACTTCTTCCAGGGCCGGTTCGATACGGAAATAGCTGTCGACGCGTTCCTGCATCATGAAATCGACGGCAAACTCCATGCTCTCGATATTCTTGGCGCGCAACATGCCGATCCGGCGCCGCATGCCCCGCTGATATTTGAACAGGCGATTGGTTGAAAAGGCCACGAGTCCTCGTTCGGCGCGACCTTGCAGGCGCAAGGCCAAGTCGACCGCATCTTAGCACATCACTTTGTCCGGCGATAAGAGTCGAATGACGGATCGCTGTTCCACTACAGGCACCAGAACAGGGCAGCCGCGATCAGCGTGGGTGGGAGCGCTGCCAGGAAGAGTCGGAGCGGACTCACGGCTTCATCCTCGAAGTAGCTCCGCAGGATCGCCAATCCGGCCGGGTTCGGCGCATTGGCGATAATGGTCAAGCCGCCACCCGTGACGGCGCCTGCCACCAGGGCATACTTAAAGGCATCCGACAAGCCTTCCACAAGTGACCCGAGATAGGTCAGTGCCGCATTGTCGGTGAAGGCGGTGAGGAGAGTGGCTCCCACGAATACGGCATCGGGCCCCATGCCGAGCAAGGTCGGCTGCAGCCACCATTGCTGTTGCCCGCCTAAGACCACCAGGCCTGCGAGGAAAAAAGCCACGAGTAATCCTTCGCGAAGCATCAAGCGATCCTGATACCGTTCATAGGCCTGCGCGATCCCGAGAAACAGCAGAAAAATCCCCAGGAACATCGCGGGATGATGAGCAAAGGTCACGACCAGAGTGAGCAAAACCAGATGTGTCAGGACCAGAGCCAGCGGCGCCTGGTTGTCCCCCGGTTGTCCGGTGGCAAGCGAAATTCGGGTGAGTTCCCGACGAAAAAACATGGTTGCGGCCAACGCATTGATCAGCACAGCTAGCGCGGCTTTCCACCCGAAGGTTCCCATCATGAAGGCGATGTCCCATTTCCATGCCCCGGCGACCATCAACACCGGCGGTGCAGCGAACGGGGTGAGCGTTCCTCCGATGGACACATTCACGAAGAGCACTCCTAGCGTCGCATATTTCAGGGTTGTCGAAAGGCCCTGGCGGAAAAAGGCGTCACGTAGCAGCAGCGCCGCCAACGTCATGGCAGCCGGTTCGGTGATGAATGAGCCGAGCAGCGGAGCGAGTGTCAGCACGGTGAGATAGACACGCATGCCCTGCGGCAGCGGAATGGCGGCGCTCACGACCCGGACTCCCGTCATGGCGGTGTGCAAGATCGGCCTGGTTCCTGCGATGACCATGATCGCGAACACGAACAGGGGTTCCGTAAAACTGCGGGAGTCGAGATACTGCGTGGCGGCAGCCGCGCCATCGGTGACGAACATGGCGACGATGAGCACGAGGGCCCAGAACCCGAACGCGATCTCCACTTCACCCAGTAGATGCCACAGACCGGCATGTGCGGGTCTCGTATGCGCCAGATGTTCGAAGAACGACGTCGCAAACGTATGCAGGATTGCCACGGCGAACAGCAATGTTCCGATGAGCTGAATGGTGGTGGGCGTCACTGTGTTCCGGGTGATCGTAGTGCGGTCGATGTGTGAGGCACATTCAAGCGCCAGCCTCTGGCGTTGATCGTACTCTACATGGATTCTGCGTGTGCGCCAATAGGAAGGACAAGAGATGACGCGTGAGCGAGGGTCAGCGGGGATCGTCCTCGATTTTGACACGGCGTCGGGCGACACCGGTGGCGCGAGCGGCACCGGCCACGGCCTTGGCGACACGCGGCACGACGTCGCGATCGAAGACGCTGGGAATAATATAGTCTTCCGACAGCGCCTCGGCCGGGACACATTCGGCAATGGCCTGGGCCGCGGCTAGTTTCATGGCTTCATTGATCTCGCTCGCCTGGACATCGAGGGCGCCGCGAAAAATTCCCGGGAACGAAAGAGCATTGTTGATTTGATTGGGAAAGTCCGAGCGACCGGTGGCAAAAATGCGCGAGACCTCATCGCCGACCTTCGGATCGATTTCGGGATCGGGATTGGCCATGGCGAAGACAATCCGATCAGGGTTCATCCGTTCCAGATCCGCCTTGTCGAGCACATTGCCTATCGACAGGCCGATGAAGACATCGGCGCCGCGCAACGCGTCGTGGATAGTCCCACGCGGCTGGTCGCGCCGGATGCAGGCCTGAAGATCGGTCCGGCAGGCGCGAAGTTCTTCCGCCTCCCCCATTAACACCACACCTTCTTTGTCGCATCCGACGAGATGGGAGGCTCCGGCCGCCAGCAGAATGCGGCAACAGGCCGTTCCTGCGGCACCCAGGCCGTTTACCACGATGCGAACGTCCTCCATGCGTTTGCCGACGACTTTCAACGCATTGGTCAATGCCGCCAGCAGGACGACGGCGGTGCCATGTTGGTCGTCGTGCATCACAGGAATATCCAGCGAGGTTTTGAGTGCGCGTTCGATGTCGAAGCAGCGGGGCGCACTGATGTCTTCGAGGTTGATGCCGCCGAATCCCGGGGCGATACCGCGGACGATGCGGACGATCTCGTCAGGATCCTGCGTACTGACGCAAATCGGCCAGGCGTCGATTCCGGCTAACTCCCGAAACAGCATCACCTTCCCTTCCATCACCGGAAGCGCCGCCGCAGGACCAAGGTTCCCGAGCCCCAGCACGGCGGACCCGTCGGTGACGACGGCGACGCTATTACTCTTGGTGGTGAAGGCATACGCTTTCAGCGGATCTTTGGCGATGGCTTTGCACACGCGTCCGACACCAGGCGTATAGATCATGGACAAGACGTTGCGCGTCGTGACCGGGACTTTGCTCTGAACCCTGATTTTCCCGCCGAGGTGCAGGAGGAAGATCCGGTCCGAGGCCGACAGCACATTCACTTCCGGCAGCGCCTCAAGACGATCGAGCACTCGATCGCCGTGCGCTTCATTCTGTACGTCGAAGGTGATGTCCCGGATCATGCGTTCCGCATTCGCCGACACGATATCCACCGCCCCGAGGTTGGCCCCTTCCTCCGCGAGCAGTGCAGCCACTTTTGCGAAGATGCCCGGTTTGTTGAGGAGTGCGAGGCGAACGGTCAGGCGGTAGTTTGAATAGGGGCCGATATCATCGGTGGTCATACACTCAATCCGAGAAGGTGAGGAGCACTCATGAAGAGTGTACCACAGCAGGGACCGATCGGAGGCCTCCGGGCGCAGAGCGCTCCAGATCATTGGCCTCGTCGTATTGAGTCGGTCTCCAGAAAATCGTCTCAGCACGCTGTCAGGTGGCCATCCCCTGCAGCGATCGATGAAGATGTCGAACATGCGAAGGTGAGATACGGCAAGGTCGCAAAATATCACGCGCTCCAGGCGCGATGGGGAACAGGAGACCCCGGGGCGGCAGGTGGAGAGATGTGCTGGTGAAATATACGCAAAGAGTTTCGTTGACTTTTTTGAGTAGGTTGGCTACCCTCGGGCGCCCTGTGGTGTGGGCACTTATATTCTCAACCTTTCAAGGAGGGGTTTCCATGAAGCGTGCTCTATTCGCATTCGTAGCGGCAGCCATTCTCGTTGCGTTCACCGCTCCGTCGTTCGCCGGAGATGACAAGAAGAAGGAAGAGAAGAAGGGCGGCCACTTCTCCCAGACCCTGTTCGGTGACGACAAGAAGAAGGAAGAGAAGAAGGGTGGACACCTGTCCCAGACCGTGTTCGGCGAAGAGAAGAAGAAGGACGAAAAGAAGGGCGGCCACTGAGCCCCGCTTCCCACGTTCGGTCGTAGTATAAAGTTGGCTCGCGACCCGGGATGACCGGCGCGAGCCAATTTTTTTGAAGTCCTCCGCAGCGTCTTGTCCGCCTCCCCGCTTCATTGACCCATTCAACAAGCCCGTGTTACGGTTCGCGAATGACTGAACATTCCACGAATCACCCAGCCAATCGTCTCATTCGAGAAACCAGTCCGTATCTCCTGCAGCATGCGTACAATCCCGTGGATTGGTATCCCTGGGGGCCGGAGGCCTTCACCCAGGCTGCGACACTGAAACGTCCGATCCTACTCTCCATCGGCTACTCTTCCTGTCATTGGTGTCATGTGATGGAGCGAGAGTCGTTTGAAAATGAGACGATTGCCGCGCTGATGAATCAACACTTCATTTGTGTGAAGGTCGATCGCGAAGAGCGACCGGATCTGGATGATATCTACATGCAGGCGACCTTGGCGTTGAATCGCAACCAGGGTGGCTGGCCGATGACCGTGTTTCTCACTCCGGATCAGAAACCGTTTTTTGCCGGCACGTATTTTCCGCCGACGGATCGTTATGGCCGCCCGGGTTTCCCTACTCTGCTGAAGAAGATTGCGGAGTACTGGGAAAAAGACCATGACGGCGTGGTCGCGCAAGCGGTCAATCTCACGGCGCGGCTCCAGGAGGGTGCTCACGCTCCCTCGCCGACCACTGTCGGCGAAGCGGAACTCGATATGGCCGTGACGCAATTCGCCGAAGATTTTGATGCCAAACAGGGCGGCTTCGGCGGCGCGCCAAAATTCCCCCCGGCCACGGGATTGTCATTGCTCCTCCATTGTTACCAGCGCACGAAGGATCCCCATACGCTCACGATGGTGCGCACGACGTTGGATGCCATGGCCGCGGGAGGCATTTACGATCACATCGGTGGTGGCTTTGCCCGGTACTCCACCGACGAACGCTGGCTGGTGCCGCATTTCGAGAAGATGCTGTACGACAATTCGCTCCTGGCGCGCGTCTATGTCGAAGCCTACCAAGTCACCGGAGACGAGAATTATCGCCGCGTGGCCTGCGAAACACTGGACTACATCCTTAAGGAAATGACGTCTCCTGAAGGCGGATTTTACTCCGCGACCGATGCCGATTCCGAAGGCGTCGAAGGAAAGTTCTTTGTGTGGACGCCGGAAGAGATCCGCGCGGCCCTGTCGAATGAGGAGGATGCGCGTCGGATCTGTGCCTATTACGATGTCACCGCAGCCGGCAACTGGGAGCACATGAACGTGCTGCACACGGCCAAGTCTGCTGCGTCGGTTGCCAAAGAGTTGGGCGTAACCACGGAGGAACTGCAGGCGACCGTCGAGCGGGCCAAACCCGTGCTGTATGCCGCGCGTGCCAAACGAGTTCCCCCCGGACTGGACGACAAGGTCATCACGGCGTGGAACGGGATGATGATCAGCGCCATGGCAGAGGCCGGGCGAGTGTGTGATCTGCCGCGGTATCGCAAGGCCGCCGAACGAGCTTGTGACTTTCTGCTGACCACCCTCTCCAAACCTGATGGCCGTCTTTTGCGAACTTATCGCGCGGGTACCGCCCATCTGGATGCGTATCTTGAAGACTATGCCTATTTTGCTGAGGGCTTGATCGACACGTACGAAGCAGGAGGCGATGAGCGTTATCTACTCGAGGCGGTTCGTCTGGCCGAACGTATCCTGGCAGACTTTGCCGACGATCAGCAAGGCGGCTTCTTCACGACGGCCACGGGACATGAAGCGTTGATCATGCGCAGCCGGGAAGGGCCCGACGGAGCCACGCCAAGCGGGAATGCCGTGGCCGCGTCCGTGCTCGGCCGGCTTTCGTATCATTTTGCCCGGGAGGACTTCCGTCAGGCTGCCGCCGCAGCCGTTCGTGCCTATGGCCGGCAGATTGCGCGCTACCCTCGGGCATTTGCCAAAAGTCTCATCGTTGTCGATCTCCTGATGAACGGTCCCGTTGAGGTGGCGCTGGTCGGGCGGTCGGGAGATTCCGGAACGGAAGCCTTACGCACCGCCGTGAATCGAACCTACCTCCCCAATCGCGTACTCGCGCATCGCGATTCAGAACAGACCGGCACACGTCACCCTCTGTTGGAGGGAAAAACGCTGATCGGCGGCAAGGCGGCATTATACCTATGCCGAAACTTCTCCTGCGGCCGACCCATCACCGATCCGGCGGAATTCCCGGCCCTGCTTGATCCCGGGCAACAGGCCCCCTTGCCGTCTGCATCGGAGCAGAGGATCTTGAGCGGCGCGTTATTGCCCGGCCATGCAACCGTTCAAGGAACGGCAGGCTACGCTGCGCGCAAGATTCACGGAGAGACCGGGACCGGCTCGCTGGCGCATGGATTCGGCGCGTTCGGGGCCACCGGGCTGACGGTCAGTCGATTGGGGTTCGGAACCTATCGGGTCGGCCAGCGTGAGTCGGAACATCGCGAGGCGTTACTGAAGGCTCTTCGCTCGGGCTGCAACCTGATCGACACCTCGACCAATTATATGGACGGTGAAAGTGAACAACTGGTCGGTTCGGTGTTGCGCGACATGATCCGCGCGGGTGACCTGGCCCGCGAGGATGTCGTGGTGGTGTCGAAGATCGGGTATGTGCAGGGGCAGAATCTGACGCAGGCTCAGGCGCGGGAAAAGTCGGGCAAGCCCTACCCGGAAATGGTGAAGTATGGTGACGACATCTGGCATTGCATCCATCCTGAATTTCTGGCCGACCAGCTGACGCTGTCGCTGGATCGGCTGGGTTTAGCCACGCTCGATGTGTGCCTGCTCCACAATCCGGAATATTTCCTCTCCCATGCGACGCGTCTCGGCGGAAATGAGTCGCGCGATCTCTCCTCGCTGCGCAGGGAGTTCTATGGGCGACTCCAGCGAGCCTTCGAGTATTTCGAGACGCAGGTACAGGCGGGCCGGTTGCGGGGGTATGGTGTTTCGTCGAACACGGCCACTTCGGCCCCTGACGATCCTGGTGCCACGTCCCTCTCCCGGATGATCGACGCGGCCAAATCGGCTGCCGCTGCCGTCGGGGCCGCATCCCATCACTTTCAGGTCCTCCAGTGTCCGATGAATCTGTACGAGTCGGGCGCCGCTTTGGTCAAAAACACCGGCATGCACAACGGCAGCACGTTGCTCGAGGAGGCGATACGCGAACGGATCGCCGTGCTGGTCAATCGTCCGCTCAATGCCATGCCGGTCCAGCGCGGCGGAGTGGTTCGCTTGGCGGATGTGTCGGTGCCGGCTCCAGAGGCTGAGTTTGAGGCGCAACAGAAGAAGGTCGCCACGTTGGAGGAAGAATATCGCAACAGTCTCGCCCCTGCCGTCGCGCATGGCGGTCAAGGCATGCTCCCTGCCGACTTTTTTCGCTGGGCCGATGAACTGACTCGTATACGGGGCCAAGTGCAGGGACTCGAGCATTGGGAACAAATCGAACAACAAATGATCGCGCCGCATGTGAATCAGGTGCTTCGTGCCCTCGCCGAGGCGTTTACGGGAACTGTGGCCGGGCAATGGGAATCGTGGCGGGACCGGTATGTCCCGGAACTGCTGGCACTGTTGAGAAGTCTGCACCGGGAGGCTGCCGAAAAGAGTCACCTCCGTTCGGATGAACTTCATCGCACCCTCAACGCGATGTTGCCCGCGGAACGAGGCACGGCCACGTTGTCACAGAAGGCGCTTTGGGTGCTTGCCGGCACGCCCGGCGTCACCTCCGTGCTCAACGGCATGCGCACGCCGGCCTACGTGGAGGATGCGATCCAGGTTCTGCGATGGCCACCATTGGCGGAGTGGCGAGCGGTCTACGATCGTTGTGCCGGGAAGAAGTAACTTGCCACGTTCGCATGTTTTGATTATTCTGTGCCTCGTCTAGTCTACGAACTCACCTAGCGCCGGAGGTTTTCATGATCGTTTTGCGCCCGTTTGCCCTGGTCGGACTGTTGGCCGTCGCCGCTCCCTTTTTGCTGGACGGCTGCGCGAGCAAGGCGGGAACCAGTGGAGGAGCCACTGTCACTCCTTCCAAGCTTCGTGTGGAGGAGCGTGTTGCCGCGGCTCCGGTCCAGGAAATTCCTCCGCCTCCGGAACCGGCGCCGGTTCCCTTACGTTCAGTGGAAATGGCTGCCCGTAACGCCACGGGAGAACAGAATATTCCCTTCCCTGACGTGCTCTTCGATTTCGATCAGTATGTCCTGCGCGATGATGCGCTCAACGCCGTTGAGGCCAATGCCAAACGCTTGAAAGACAATCGGATCACCAAGGTGCTGCTGGAAGGCCGTTGTGACGAAATCGGGACCTCGGAATACAATCTGGTGTTGGGTGAACGACGCGCGCTCTCGGTCAAGCGATACTTAGAATCTTTAGGGATGAGCCAGCTCCAGGTAGATGTCACCAGTTACGGCAAGGACCGTCCCTTGTGTTTGCAGCACAACCCGGTTTGCTGGCAGAAGAACCGCAGCGTGCATTTCATCGTCAAAGAGTAATTGTTTCACGGAATCCTCTCACGGCGCGGCACGGGCGTTCTCGCCCATGCCGCGCCTGTCCTCTCCCCACTCCACTTCGAATGTATCCGTAACATAGAATTTACGTACGCCTAACCGTCCTGGAATCTGTCACGGCTATCCTTCAGTGTAGAAGATCGGCACGGTGAGAGCCATCGACCGATCCGATACATTTACCAAGGAGGAGACAGCGATGGTCACAATCAGCGAATTGATGACGAAAAAACTGGTCACAGTCCCGGCCGGAACGTCGGCGGCAGACGCCGCGAGAGTGATGAATGAGCGCCATGTCGGCAGCGTGTTCATCGAACAGAACGACCATGTGGTCGGCATCGTGACCGAATCCGACATCGTTCGGAAAGTTGTGGGAGAGAACAAGCCGGTGCATTTCGTTCCTGTGGAAGCCATTATGAGTAGCCCGGTCATCAGTCTGGACGAGCGGCGTTCGATCACGGAAGCGGCCGATCTCATGCAACATCATCATACGCGCCACCTGGGTGTCTTGAAGAGCGGCGCGATTGTTGGGGTCCTCTCGGTTCGTGACTTGTTGCAGCCGGTGTCGGTGGACGAGTTCTAACTCGCCACCGTGCCCGCACCGTTCCCTCCACCGCCTGTCAGCTCTGGGCTGCCCCCAAACCTTTCTTCCCTCTCTCATGATTTCGCCCCCGCCCTCCTCAAGAGCGCTCTCCTTCGCTGGTTCATAGCGTAGTGGAGTCACCGCCGTCCGGATGCGCATCAGTATCGGCGCTATTGGAACAGAGGCGGAGCAGAGGTTAAGCGCGCTGGAGTTTGTACCCGACCCCTCGGATCGTGATGATGAAAGTCGGCTTAGCCGAATTCGCTTCGATCTTCTGACGTAACGAATGAATGTGCACGTCCAGGGCATGTTCTTCGAGAGCATAATCTTCACCCCAGACACGATTCAGAAGGTCCTGCCTTGAGAGAACCACGCCGGGTGACAGCAGAAATTGATGGAGGATGCGGAATTCTTTCGGAGTCAACTCGACGAGCGCTCTTCCGACCCGTACCTCGTGCCGGGCGGTATCCATCATGAGACCTTCTACGCGCAGGACAGATGACGGCGCCTCCGTCGTGTTGTGCCGACGCAGTATCGAGCGGATGTGCGCGAGCAGTTCACGATAGCTCGCGGAACAAAACGCCAGATCAAATCCTCCGTCCAACTCACAGAGGCAATCCTCTTCATCGCATGGTTGATCGAATGCCTGAAGCGCGATGATGGGAATCGTCTCTGAGAGCTGGTCGCGGCGTATCTTCTCCTGCCTGATGACATCCCGATCTATCAGCGCAATGGTGGGTTTCGCTTGCCGTAACGCTATCTGTGCCTGTGCAAGCGTGGCTGCCACCGTGACTCCATACCCGTTTGTCATAAGGACTTTTTGTAGGGTTTGAGTCATCGCTGCATTCATGGTCAGCAAGAGGACCGTAGGTGCGGGTTGTGTCATTGGTGCAAGGCCTCCCGTTTGTGACTACGTACCGTACCCGTAGGCGGTATTCCCATGATTGCGTAGGCATTACGGGAAGGTTAACTCCTCCAAGTCGACGCATTGCCCGACGTCGTTAACCCAATCTTAAGGCGGATGTGACGTGTGCGTCACCGCACGTGCGTATGGTCCTGCGCCATAAGAAGACACAGTCACATGACCCGGCACACTTTCATTCAATCAAAGGGAGGCATTCTGTGGTGATTGAACAGCAGCTACGCAGCCGATGGGTGCTACGCAGCGCCCTCGCACTCACGTTGTCGTTGGGAGCAGGTATCGATATGGGGCAGGCAGCAGAGCCGGTAGATTCGGCGGCATCTGCTCCGCTGTTGACCTCCAGTGCGCCGCAGGGCATGGGTGGGGTCATCCGGAGGACGGACAAGGGGTTGGAGACGACGTCGCTTGAAGATCTGATGTTGGAAAAGGGGCTCATCACAGTCGATGACTGGATTCGGATCAAGGCTGAGGAAGAGCAGAAAAATGCCGAACGGTCGGTGACGGCGGAATTTACGGGAAGCCCGCGCTGGTTCGAGCGGATCACCATGTATGGATACGGCATGATGCGGTACAGCAATTCTTCCAACGGCGCATTTCGTAGTTATCACGATGCGTCGGTCGGCGATAAGAATAACGGCGCCCAGCCGGGATTCTTCTTTCGCCGGATTCGTTGGGTGATCACGGGGCAGGTGTCGGAGCACGTATCTTTCTTCATTCAGCCTGACATGGCCTCGAACATCAGCGGGAACACCCACGCGTTGTCGATGCGGGATGCTTGGGGAGAATGGAACTTCGACAAGGATAAGGAATATCGGTTAAGGCTGGGCCTGCAGCGTGTGCCCTGTTCGTGGGACAACTGGCAGGCCAGTCGTCAACGTATGGCCATCGACCGCGCCGATGCGACCAACAGCTGCGCCTCTTCCGAACGTGACATGGGTGTGTCGTTCATGTGGACGCCGAAAATCGCGCAACAGCGATTTAAGCAAATGTTGGATTACATGTACGGACCCGGCGACTATGGTGTGTTTCATATCCAGGCCTACAATGGGCAGGGGCTGAATGCGCAGGAAGCCAATGCCAACAAACACCTTGCTGTTCGATTGGCCTGGCCCTTTGAATTACCCGGCGGGCGTTTACTCGAGGTCGGTATGAACGCCATGCGTGGCCAGTTTGTGGTCAATCACGGGACCGCGGCGGCGGGTCAGACCCTGTATTCGTTCAATCAGAGTGGCAGCACGGGCGCGCGGGGGTATCGGGATGAACGATTGAACTTCTACGTGTATTACCCTCCGCAGCCTTGGGGCTTCATTGCAGAGTACACCGTCGGTCGGACGCCGGAACGGCAAGCCAACGGGCGAGTGGCCGACAGCGCCCTCTCCGGCGGCTACGTGCAGGCCCACTATCAGTGGAAGTACAGCGATATCGGTCTCGCCAACATTTATGCCCGCTACCAGGATTATCGAGGCGGCATCAAGTTTCAGGCCGGTGCCCCAAGCGGCAAGATGAGCGAATTGGAGACCGGTATCGCTTGGCAGCCGGACCCTCAGTGGGAATTCACGGTCGCCTATTCCTTTTCCCAGCGGAACAACCTGTTCCTGACCGACACCGGTACGGCCACGACGCCAGGTATTCAGCGGGAACAGTACGCCAATCTGTTGCGATTCCAGGCGGTCTGGTTCTGGAACTAACGATTGAAGGACTGATGATGAGTGGGAGTGCACCGGCACTTGCGTCTGTGCACTCCCGCTTCCGGTTCATGCGTCATCATGGAGAATTATGACACCACGAATGGTTCGGATTAGTCTTGCCGGGAATCTTCTGTGCCTGGCACTCGGTCTTGGAGCCTGGGTCGGACCGAATGTGCAGACCTCCTTCAATCCCACGATCGCGACCCCGACGCTGCACGCGAACAGCATCATTCACCCGATGGCCTCCGTCATGGGGTCGGTCAAACTTGGCAAGCGCGTGTTTGTGGCCCCCTTCGCCTCAATCCGTGGCGACGAGGGGCAACACATTCACATCGGCAATGAAAGCAACGTCCAGGATGGAGTGGTCATTCACGGGCTGGAGACTTTCGAGGCCGGGCGCGAGATTCCCGAGAACAGTGTGACGGTAGATGGACAGCGGTACTCAGTCTATATCGGTGAACGTGTGTCGCTTGCTCACCAGGCTCAAGTGCATGGTCCGGTCCGGATCGGCAACGACACGTTCGTCGGGATGCAATCCTTGATTTTTCGGGCCGAACTCGGCAACCACGTGGTGATAGAGCCGGGGGCAAAAGTCATCGGCGTCTCGATTCCATCGCACCGCTACGTCCCGATTATGAGTGTGGTGACAAAACAGTCCGAAGCAGACGCGCTTCCGGTGATTACCGATGAGTACGCCTATCGGAATTTTAATCACGCGATTGTGCATGTGAACACACAGTTCGCCGATCCCCAGACTGCCAGACGGTTGAGTGGTAGGCCCTAGCTGTCGCAGCCGTTTCCTCGTCGGAGGATTTCTCCCTACCCGTCCCATGCTCCGGAAGGAGGCCTGGCTTCTCATGAACGCCGAGGCCTCGCCGGCGCTCCTCCCAGATGCCCATTGTGCGGGTTGATGCTGGCCTGTTTGCTCCATGGAGCCGCAGCTGAACCCGACTGGGTGCTCCCTGAAAGGCACGCGCGGCGGCATGTGATCTTTGGAACGACCGGACTAGTGCGCCGGTGCGAGGGCCTGCGACTTGGCTTCGGGGATGAGCTGATCGAGATCGATCACCAGCAGCTTTGATTCATCCAGATAGCGATCATATCCGTCCTGACCGCGGACCTGCTTGTTGGGAATCCAGGCGTGATCGGGATAAAACACGGTGGTAAACCGATACCGCGCGATCGGAAGCAGCGGCTGGTCTCGTGTGTCGATGGTGTGCGCATTTTCGTATTGGTTCGAGTACGGCGATGTTCGGGCGTTGGCAAGAATGACATACAAGTGCCGTCCACGGAGGAACATGCCCCCGGAGGTGATCACGTCGCCACGGGAGAGATCCCTCGTCACGAGGTAAAAGGTGGCCATGTCTTTCGGCGAGGCTTTGGCCAGAGCTTGCACCAGATAGGGCGCCAAGATGGATACGTCCGCGGGAGAAAAGGCCGGGCTCGTTTCTTTAGATGAGAACGCACTGAATCCGGTAATGGTATCCCGCCCTCTGACGTTGATGCCGCGCAGGACCGCGGTCATGTGCTCGATGGAGAGCGTCGCCGGGTGGCTGTGGCCGGTCCCGTTGGAGGGATCGAATTTCAACCATACGGACAGCGGTTTCTCCTCGTGAATAATGATCGGTGGCGAATCTGCGACACAAGCCGTGAGGGTTGTGACGAGCAGGATTGCGATCCAGGCGAAACGGACTGGTGAGAGTGACATCGATCGGTGGCCTTTCGAGGAAGGTGACGGACATCAGCATACCAAACGTTGACCATGAACGAACAGGCGCCGGTCGCACGTGAGGCGACCGGCGCACGTGTTTCGTCCGCCCACGCGTCAGCGAGTCTGGGACAACAACAGGGCCGAGACCGATGGGCCGGTCAGGGCTTCGAGGTTCTTCGCTAACTGCGCTGCCGGCAACGGGAAGAATCCTGCCCTCGTCACTGTTTCCTGTCCTTCGCAGCTGTTGACGAAGCGCAGGAATTCAAGAACCTCTCGATCCAGGTTGGCTCCGGGAGATTTCTTGGCATACAGATAAAGATAACGGGCCAGCGGATACTCCCCGGTTTTGGCCGACTCCGCCGTAGGCATGATAAACTCGCCCCCGGCTGTTTTTGCGAGAGGCACCACTTTAACGGTGCTGGCCTGGAATCCGATACCGGCATACCCCATCCCCAGCGGATCGCGGCTGATATCCAGTATCTCACTGGCAGATCCCGGCTCTTCCACGACTTCCGATTTCATAGCGCCGTCGTTTAACGCCTCGCGGGTGAAAAACGCGCGCGTGCCGGATTTTTTATCACGTCCGTACAGATGAATCGGTTGAGTCTCCCACCCGTTCTCCAGACCGAGTTCTCCCCATTTCGCAATGTTTGCACGATACCCACGCTTCCGCTCTTTCCCGAAAATGGCATCCACCTGTTCCATCGTCAACCCCGAGAGCGGGTTCTGCGCATTCACATAGACAGCGACCGCGTCCATGGCGATTGGAAGTTCCGTCACGTCGTAGCCGTAGCGCGACTTAAAATCCTTCCGGTCGCCGTCCGACATGGGGCTCGATGACGCATAGAGCGCGACATGACCGGATACGAGATGGCCGGATGGTTTGGCATCTCCGCGCCTGATCGTTGCCTGGTCAATGATAAATCCCTTGATGCCGGCGTAGGACCCGCCGCCTTGCACGGCCACCTTGATGCCGGGCTGCCACGACTGAAACGCGGCGGCCAGTTTGACAATAATCGGCTGCATGGTATCCGATCCGGCGATGGCGATTCGCCCGCTTACGGGCGTGGTCGTCGAATACGATCCGATCGTGGAATCGAGCAGCGGCTTTGCCGCTGCGACGGCGGTATCGGCTGACGCGGTACCGTTCATAACGAGAAGGCCGCAGATGCCCATTGCGACGATTCCTATTCCTGCCTGAGTGCGCGGCCGTTGCCCATCTTGCTGGTGCTGCATAGGTCCTCCCCTGTGAGACGGTGATGAGATGTCGGTCAATGAGTGTGAGTGCTGTGTTGTTCGTGTGGCGGACGGTACGCGCACCCCGTTATCTCCGCATATCTCCCACGTTAAGACTGTGTTAACAGTCCGCCTCCCCATCCGGTGGGTCTGGCGATGTAACAGGACTTTGATGAATCGTGCAGCCCTGATGAAACAGAGAGCCGCTATGGTCACTGCATATCTCCATGCGGCGAGCATCACGCTTGTACGGCTGAGGGGACGGAAACGGTGAAAGGCAGGAGACCTATGTGGCGTGAAGCAGCTGACTTGGTGTTGACGATGGTACAAGGCGGGTTGGTATTCGGCATCGTGGTGGGTGCATTGATCACGCTGCGTCGAATGGCATGACCGCAGAGCCGGGACGATAACTCCCGCGATCACGACGGAAGGGGTATGTCATGGCACGGATATGGATTGGAGTCGCGATCCTGCTCTGTCTGGATGTGTGGCTGAAGGTGACGCGAGGCCGTTCATAGCCGCGCGAGTTGACGAGTACCGGCCGTTAGAGGGGGTGTTGGACGAATCGGTATCCGATGCCGGGCAGCATCTCAATAGACCCGGCGGCATTGTTTTCAAGCTTACGACGGAGCCCGCGTATGACGCGCAGCAGTTCCTGCTCATGCAAGAAGGGGCTCCTATTCCAGAGCGCTCCGATCAATTCCTCTTCCGGAACGATGGCGTTGGGACGTGCGGTCAGGAGGCGCAGCAGCAGGACTTCCCTCGGTGAGACCGTGAGTTCTTTCTCGAAAAGTGAAATCACCAGAGACTGTTCCCGGATGGTGACGGGCGAGCCGGGCTGGTCAGAGGATGGGGCCCATTCACTCTGGGAGCGGCGTAGCAGGGCTTGCACTCTGGAGACAATCTCCCGCGGGCTAAAGGGTTTCGCCACGTAGTCGTCGGCACCCATGTCTATGCCGGCGATTCGCTCCTCCGCACTACTTAAGGCACTGATCATAATGATGGGGATATGTTTGGTGCCTGGCGCACTCCGCATACGTCGGCACACTTCCTGGCCATTGAGGCCGGGCAACATGAGGTCGAGCAAGACTACGGACGGATTCAGCCGGATGACGTCCGCAAGCCCTGTGATCCCATCAGTTGCCACATTGGTCCGGTATCGCGCCTGTCGAAGGGTGTGATCGAGCAATTGCGCGTGTAAGGGCTCATCTTCAATGATTTGCACGATGTTCATTGTCATAGGTGCGAATAATACGAGGTGACTGTTACGGACGAGACAGGTCACGGTTAACAGTGTGAAACATTTCCGGAGGGGCTCTTTACGGTAGAAGTCGTGTGCCGTGGGGTGCGGCGCATGCGGGCGTAAATGTTACGACCACGTAATGCAGCTGTGAACCGAATGGAACAATGCGGGGATACCTTCTTCCTATAACCGAGAAGCTCATTATCACAAGGAGGTGTGCACGGATGACGTTCAGCAGCTATGAGCCCAGGATGCAGCGATGGTCGGATTTCGTGGGCCGGATGATAGATACCGATCTAAGCGACCTGTGGATGAAAGGGATCAAGGCCGTCCTGAGCCTGATGATTCTCACGATCCTGATTGCACTGACCGGTGGAGTGATGAAAACCTTTCTGGATATCGGCCTGCTGTTGCATGCGCCGGTGGAGGTGGGGCTCAGGCAGATTATCATCGACACGCTGATTCTCCTCGCCGTGGTCGAAGTATTCAAAACCACCCTCACCTATTTCTCCGAGGGGCGCGTCAAGGTCACGTTTATCGTTGATACGATCCTTGTCGTCATGCTCACGGAGATCATTTCTCTCTGGTTCAAAGACGCCGATCAGAACCGGATGTTGCTGCTAGGAGCCATTTTACTGATGCTGGGGGTTGTGCGCGTGGTCGCGGTGCGTTGTTCGCCAGCCCAGGGGGAATGCAGTGTGAAAGGAGTCCCTTTCGGACGCGAGGAGGGATAACGGTCGTGATGTTACGGAGATTTGAGGACATCCTGAAGTCCGCGCTATCCCCCGGCCGTAGAATCGTCAGGCTGTCGCGCGAAACCCGTGAGGCTTCAGGGACGTGTGGTTTGGCGCACTGGAACAATTCACTGAGGAGGGAATCGCTATGAGTCATGCCTCTGCCTCACCAAGTTGCGAATGCTTGATCGCCAACCTCTTGCGCGTTCGACGATCGCTCACGTTGGAACAGGTCGTGACACTGCTCCCGGAACTGAGCTGGAACCAGGTATTCAGAACCATCGACGATTTGAGTCGTCGTGGCGAGATCGTCTTATTGAGACGCGGATATGACTACGAGGTCGAGTGGCTGCCAGCCAGAACGCGCTCGTTCTCCTATGCCGGCTGAGGTGAGAGGCGGGCAGATAAATAATTAACATACTTGTAACACTGTGTTTCCCGACGCGAAATCTTGATTCCGTAAGGTATCGCTCTCAATGTCGCGTGTTCGCATAGTAGCCGCATTTGAGGAGGGATCACATGTCTAGTTCCGGGCCCGCAATACAGCCACAGTATCGACGGAAAGCGGCCATCGGGTTTCAGGCGCTATTTTTGGCGCTGGCGTTCGCCGCTCCCACCCCATCCGGTCTCCATGCCGAGCAAAGCGGTCCCGTTGCCACGCTACAGCTTGATCCCAGCTTCGAACGATATGCTCCAAAATCCCAGGTCGCCGGGGGATTTCGTGTACAAGGATCCGACACCATGCATGCTCTGATGCGCCGGCTGGTCTTGGACTTTCAAGCCCGGCAACCGAAAGTCACCATTGATCTCAGAGCTGGCGGGTCGGCTAAAGCCATCGCTGAGTTCCTCGAGGCGCCCCAACCGGGACGGATTGTGATCAAGGAGGAACGGGCCAAACAGGCGCTTCTGGTGAGCAGCTCGCGCGAATTGACGGATTCGGAGATCAATCAATTCTCCGCGCAGCGCGGTTATGAGCCCCTTGCGATTCCCATCGCGGTGGATGCTGTGGCCTTATACGTGCACAAGGATAATCCCTTGACTGGTTTGACGTTGGACCAGGCCGATGCAATTTTTTCGATGGGGCGCCAGCGCGGCTATACGAAAAATGTGGCGACGTGGGGCGATTTAGCGCTGGGCAACGGCTGGGCATCCGCTCCGATCCAGCTGTATGGCCGTGACCGTAAGTCCGGCACGCGGGCTTTTTTTCAGGAACACGTGCTGGCAGGTGGAGAGTTCAAACCGGCGATGCATGAAGAGCCCGGTGCTGCGTCGGTAATTTTGGCTCTCAGCCGGGACCAACTGGGAATCGGATTCAGCGGCATCGGCCTGCAGGCGTCCAACGTTCGCATTGTTCCCCTGGCCGAAAATGAAGGCATGCCTCTGATTACCCCCTCGCCCGCCACGGTGGCGGACAAAACCTATCCTCTGCGCCGCTTGTTATACCTCTATTTTGATAAGGAACCAGGCGCTCCTCTTCCGGTTGCGATTCAGGAGTTTGTGAAATTTGTGAAGAGCCGGGAAGGACAGGAAGCGGTCGTGCATGCCGGCTTTTATCCCCTGCCGTTGGATCAGGTGGAAAAATTGTCGGTAGCCCTCCAGGCCTCCTCTGCTCCTGATGCCATGCCCAATCGGTGAGGGCGTCTGTGGATGTGATATCGTGACGCCGGACTCGGCGTCACGGTGTCGCGGGTTTTCGGACTGTCGGTTTCTTCGGTCGAGTCCCTTCCGCGTCACGCCGTAAGTGTGTCAGTTCTTCTTTAAGCTCCTGAAGCTGCTGCGATTGCTGGCTCAACCGGTCACGCAGATCCTGGTTTGATTGGGTCAACTCCCGAATTTGCAGGCGAAGTTCCTGCTCGGGCTGCGCTGACTTGGCGGCGGGAATCGGGGCGGTTTTCGTCGGAGTGGTCGTTTGCGGAGAAGTCGCAGCTGCTCTTCCAGCGCCCGGATAGAGACTTCCTTGAGCCAGGACTTCCTTCCTATTCATTGAGAGATGAACGGATTCGAATGGCGCCCAGGCGGGCTCCTCCTCTTTCGTGATAGATGTCATTCGTACGGAGGAGGCAAGGCTCAGCCTCATGCCCTTCGTATCTCGAAGATCTTTTTCGTCGCCGCCTGCCGTGTCGGCCCGCGAAAACGCCTTGTGATCTGTGACGATGATGTGGAAATAGGGTCCCCGGATAAAGAGTGCTCCGGCTGTGGTATCGCCGTAGGCGGAATGCGGGTTGGGGATGGAGTAAAACACGCGCTGGTTCGGAGCGGCTTGTTTGAAGGCGTCGGCGATCGGTTGGGCAATCCGTTCAAGATCGGTGTCATCGAGCAGAGAGATTGCGTGCGGAGCGTCGAACCACCCGACCACGGTCCCACTCCATCCGCTCACGCGGACGGCGCTGAGCAGGTTCGCGACCTCTTGGGCCGTCAGGTCAACGGGATGGGTGTTCACCGTGGGGTGTGAAGCGCGCGAGATTGAGGGATCGGTCTGGAGGCCGATCTGTGTACCCTGTCGTTCGTAAAGTACTCGTTCCTGACCCAGGAACTGGCAGGCTGACAGCGTCAGGGATACGAGCCCCAGGGAGATGACCAGCACTACGGGTCTACGGTAGGACAGCCATCTGTCCGATGTTATTCGCATACGAATTGGACTCCCCACAGCCGGTCGAATCCCATTTGCCCGCGCCAGGCGCGATCGGCGGCTTTGCTTACCTTTGGAATTTCCCCTTCACGAACGATCCGAGATCCTTTGGGGCATTGTTCGGCAATTAAGGCGAAGGCATCGTGACGGCCGGAGGAGGCCAGCACGTCGGCGTCGGATTGATACGGATAGGAGACGAGCCCGCCCTGGCCTGACTTCTGGACAAGCGTCGCTTCATGAGCGCATGCGGACAGTCCGGCCATGAATAACAGGAGGCAGGCCGATTTCTTGGTAGGTATCAGTGCCATGTCACACTCAACTGGCGTCTATTGGGGAGCACAGTGAGTCTCTTCTTCCAATGGCTCGTATCCTCCCCCGGCATTATAGGGAAAATCGGTGATTTCCTTTCCCCCGGTATTCCAGATGTGGAGGCACTGTGCGGAGAGGGACGGCAAACTTCTCTGCACGTCATCGACGACGACGGTTTTGGCTTCCTTCGTGGTGCCGATTACGATCAGCCGATTGCCGGCTTTCACCCATTTCGAGTCCAACGACCCCGGGTACATAATCGCAAATTCGCCTGATCGGCGGCCTGTGTCCTTGGGGCCATAGGCCGGTTGTTGCACAATCGGTAACTGGGTGGCAATGATCGTGAGGTGACCGTTGGCACCATTCACCTGCACGATACGGCCCCCCAACTGAACCTTTTGTCCAAGCCTGGCATTGGGGATATTGCGCCAGGTGGTGAAGTCAAATTCTTTCTC